>Ga0115572_10005242_pt1 | contig 9978 bp, 8 predicted proteins | sample COGITO_mtgs_1206_FD_88681 | JGI IMG/M metagenome (GOLD analysis project Ga0115572, IMG submission 88681) | Pelagic marine microbial communities from North Sea - COGITO_mtgs_120607 | ecosystem: Environmental > Aquatic > Marine > Epipelagic | place: Germany:Helgoland, sampling site Kabeltonne... | reverse complement strand
GCCAGCCCCGCAGTCGTAATGCGCTCTCCAGGAGAGGCTTCAAGCATACTGGCTAGCGCTTCAAGTATTTGTTGTCGCCGCGGCGTTTTTTGTGCAAGTCTCGGCATGGGATTTTTAAACTCAATGGCCACTTAGTTTTATACGGGCAAAAAATTATCGACGAAACACCTATTTTTCCAAGATTTTAATCTAACGACATCTCTATCAGCTCTGCCTAATTATTATAAATGGTGCGCTTTCATATCTATCGCGCGCAACCATCTGGGGCTAAAGCAAATCGCTGTTTGATTAAATCATTACGTGCATCGGTGCTGTGCAATTACAGTGTGAAAGATACTCCTAATTCACCGGCAAATGAAGTGGTTTACGGCATTTAAACTAAAATATTTAAATATTTTATATCGCACGTAAAATATCGATCAAAATAGCTGTGCGATGGGCATATAAAACGCTACACAAATCTTAAACCCAGCGCCCAAAGTATCAAGGTGTTATGGCTTAAATAAAATCCGGATACTATCGACCAGGTCATATCAGCTAGGTCCTATCGGTTATTAACGTTCCCACTCCGCTGTCAGTGAATATTTCCAGCAAAACTGCGTGAGGTACGGTTCCATCAATAATATGCGCGGTCGCCACTCCTTGTTGAACCGCATCGCAGGCACAAGCAAGCTTCGGGAGCATTCCTCCTGTAATGGTCCCATCGGCTATCAATTTGTCCACTGACTCTGAATTCAAACCCGTTAACACTTGCCCCTGCTTATCTTTCACCCCGGCAACATTGGTTAACAACATCAACTTTTCGGCGCCCATCAATGCAGCAACTTTACCCGCTACTAAATCTGCGTTGATGTTAAAGGTAGTGCCGTCGGCACCTATTCCTATTGGAGCAATGACAGGAATAATGCCTATATCTTGGAGAGAATCGAGCAAATCAACATTGATTGATTCAACCTTGCCTACATGCCCAATATCGATAATTTCTGAGCTAAGCAGCTCCGGCGAATGCTGCTTAACATCTAGCTTACTGGCGTTGATCAGCTTACCGTCTTTACCGGTCAAACCAACCGCTAAACCACCATGCTGGTTAATTAGGGCAACAATTTCTTTATTGACCAGCCCTCCTAAAACCATAGAAACAACATCCATGGTGTCGGTATCAGTCACGCGCATACCATCAATAAATTTTGATTCGATATTCAGGCGCTCGAGCATCTCGCCAATTTGCGGGCCCCCGCCGTGAACGACGATAGGATTCATACCTACTAGCTTCATCAAAACAATGTCGCGCGCAAAATTATGCTTCAACTCGTCATCGACCATCGCATTGCCGCCATACTTCACAACGATTGTCTTACCAATAAATCGAGTAATGTAGGGGAGCGACTCGGTCAATACCGCGGCAATTTGTTCAGAACGTTGTTGATCAAGAGACATAGGCTTACCAAGTAGGCCGCTGTAGCTGCAAGAACTTCAGCGTTAATTATATATTAGGACGAGCGATTTATTGGCGCCCAAGTGCAAACATGCGTGCGGGCCGGCAAAATTGCAATGCATTTAGCGTCTCAGGCTTGACCCACAAGCTTCAGCGTCGGATCAATCTCGGCGAGCGCAGCTGCAAAAGTCTGTTGGATTTTTTGAAGCTCCGCTTCGGAGTCGGCCTCAAATCTGGCCGTGAGCTTCGATGAGGTATTGGACGCGCGAACCAAACCCCAACCCTGAGCATAATCGACCCTAAGCCCGTCTAATTGGGATACCTCACCGCCAACTAGCAGCGCACTGGCTGCTAAATCCTCAATAATGTTGAACTTCGCACCCTCTTCAACAAGAATATCAATTTCTGGTGTGCACACACTACTGGGCAATTCGGCTAACGCAGCATCGAGCGACAGCCCCTCAAGGGTGAGTATCTCAATCAAGCGAGTACCACTGTAAAGACCATCATCAAAACCAAACCAGCGCTCTTTGAAGCAAAAATGCCCAGAAAACTCGCCGCCCAACAAAGCACCGGTTTCGAGCATTTTTTGCTTAATGCGTGAATGACCGCTTTGCCACATCACCGGTCTGCCGCCCTGTGAAGAAATAACTTGGCTCAAGTTGCGCGTGCACTTAACGTCATACACCACGTCAGCACCAGGGTTGCGGGTCAATACGTCCTTGGCAAATAACATCAACAGTAAATCCGCATCCACGACGCGCCCACTGCCAGTGACCGCAACAACGCGATCGGCATCACCGTCAAAAGCCAAGCCAAGATCAGCCTCCTGCCGCATCACCTCAGCGACCAGCGCCTGGATATTTTCAGGCTTACAAGGATCTGGCAGATGATTAGGGAAGTTACCGTCGACCTCGGCAAACAGGGGCACCACCTCACAGCCTAACGAGGCAAACAACATAGGGGCTATGTCACTGGCCGCACCATTTCCGCAATCCAACACCACCTTTATTTGCGATGCAAAAACCACATCATCGGCTATTTGATCAATGTAGCGATCAACTAAATCTTGCCGAGTCAGATCGCCAGCGCCCGTCGCGAACGCGCCCGACACGGCTAGCGCATACAAGTCCTGGATTTGTTTATCGGCTAATGCCTGCCCATTTAGCACGACCTTAAAGCCGTTAACATCTGGCGAATTGTGGCTGCCAGTAATCATCACGCCCGCCTGCGTTTGCAAATGTTCAATGGCAAAGTAGACCAGCGGTGTAGGCACTAAGCCAATATCAACAACATCGCAGCCAGTGGCTAACAAGCTGCTAATCAGCGCCTCATGGATTCGAGCCGAAGAGAGCCTGCCGTCACGACCGACCACCAGCGTGTCGCTACCTGCCTGCAATGCTGCAGTGCCAATGGCCTTACCAATGAGCTCAACAGTATCATCATCGAGCTCTGTCTCAGCGATGCCGCGTATATCATAAGCTCTAAAAACATGAGCGGGAATCAAGGGCATGGCAATATCGAGCCCTGCAGCCTGAGCATCGGGTTGCGCCATCTCGGCAGGCCCTGCACCTTCAGCTGCTTGAGGCCCACTAGCATGGTCGCTAGGTTCCTCAACAGCAATTGCAGCGAGCTCTGGGCCGGCTGTCTTCTTCGCCAGCGCTCGCTTGGCGCGGTAGTTTTCCAGCGCCTGCGCAAAATCTCTCGCGGCTTGTTCAATCTCTGTAAATACAAACGACGGTAATTGGCCCGCTTGATCAAAAGACTGCTTCACATAGTCTCTCAATAAGCTCGCGTCACCATCAACCATTTTACCAGTAGCCGTTATTTGTTTTCGCAAAGCCAGCAAGCCCAAAGCCACAATTAAAAGCAATGCACTGGCTATTACAGAAGAAAAGACACCCAGTATTGCAGGCGACTTAAATAGCGAATATTCCAGCGACACGCTCGGGATAATGCGAAGCGGCTGACTCGCCGTTGCCACTGCCCGCTTAGATGAAGGCCGACTAAGGTCTGATGGAATTGCCACCGGCTTTGCATTGGGTATGCTGTAAAAAAGAGTGGTGACGGTATCGCTAGAGAGTTGGTCTCGACCTTTGAGCAGATCAAATTGCGCAAAAACCCAATCTGCTTTTAGCGTCAACATAATGGCCCCAACACTGCGATTGCCCACCTTAACCGCTCGAGCCAAACTCACCACATACTCGCCATTTAGCCGGTACACATCGACCACTACATGTTGATCGCCACGCGCACGCTCAACCATATTCTTTTCGATGTTGTTGCGCAGCTTGTGTTTATAAGCACCAAGATCTGCCGTACCCAAGTCACCCAAGGGCAAAATAACTAACTGATTGAGGTGTGGAAACATGGTTGCCCAATCATCAGCCATGCTATCGAGCGCTGCCTGATCGCCCACGTTTAATGCCATGTGCAGTGAAGTCAGGCGACTCAAACCTTCCAACTGATGGCTAAGAATTTGCAGGCTATTGTCGATAGCGCCCGCCTGTATTTTTACCGCTGTATCGGCTTTAAGCTGTGCCGCATCGCTACTAACCCAAGGGTTGAGTACAGCAAAATACAATCCGGCAACCATCACACTAGGCACCACAACCAAGAGCAAGCTAGACCAAAATTTTAATAGGCTAGGTGAATTAACCGACAATGAAGATACCTCCCTCTACTTCAATTGATGTTCGAATCGATACTGCAATCAACGGCTCAACCGGCGCCTGCGTCAACACTACAAACACACTAAACCCAAAGCCAATGAGCATCAACAAGCCTAATCAGAATGGCTATTTGAGATTATAGTGACGCCCAACGGACCGAGCAGATAAAATAATACCAATTGCCCAAAAAACGCTGCGCTTTTAGTAATTTTGCTGCCCCTTATTTATCGGCGTATAAACAATAATGCCTAGACCTGCTGGGCAATTAATTTAATCAGCTCACGCGCGAGTTGATCTTTGCTCATCTTAGGCATTTCAACTTGCTCGCTTCGGGTTAACACGATCACCTCATTGCTGTCGGAGCTAAATCCAATGTCATCACGCGACACATCATTGGCCACAATCATCTGTAAATTTTTGCGCTGCATCTTGGCATTGGCATGCTCTAACAGATCATGCGTCTCAGCGGCAAAACCCACCACCACGGGCGGGCTAATCAAACTACTGACAGCGGCGATAATATCGGGAGTCTTTTCCAACTCCAGCGTTAAGGTTTGTACTGCAGCGGTTTTTTTTATTTTTTGCGACTCACTTGTTACCGGACGAAAATCAGCCACTGCCGCCGCGCCAACAAAAATATCTGCTCCATCAATAACGCCCATCACCGCCTCCAGCATATCCTGTGCCGAAACTACATCTACACGCTGCGCACGGGCGTCAGCCTGTAAGTGAACCGGCCCAGCAATGAGCGTTACTTTTGCGCCAGCCTCAATGGCAGCAGTTGCCAGCGCAAAACCCATTTTGCCTGAGGAGTAATTACTGAGATAACGAACTGGGTCGAGTGCTTCGAGACTTGGCCCGGCAGTAATAACGACATGCCGGCCATCGAGGATGCCGCTAGCGAAGCAATCAGCTACCGCCTGCGCAATCTCTGCAGCCTCGCTCATTCGCCCTGCGCCTGTATCGCCGCAAGCCTGCGCGCCTTCGCCGGGGCCTACCGTGCGGTAGCCACGCTCAGCTAAACGCTGCAAATTAGTTTGATTAGCCTGATCCCGCCACATTGCCTGATTCATAGCAGGAGCTAATAATACCGGCGCATCGCTGGCGCACAGTACAGTCGCCAACAGATCGTCTGCTCGACCCACTGCAAAACGCGCTAAAGCATCGGCTGTGGCTGGCGCTACCACAATGGCGTCGCCCCAACGAGCCAGCTCAATGTGGCCCATCGCCGCTTCAGCCTCGGCATCGAGTAGCTCGGTATGCACGCGGTTGCCAGATACGGCTTGAAGCGTAAGTGGCGTTATAAACTCACAGGCACCACGCGTCATAATCACCTTAACTTCTGCACCAAGGTAGCGCAGCCGCCTAACAACATCAGGTGCCTTGTAAGCAGCAATACCACCGGTAACGCCAACGAGTATTCTTTTGTTTTGAAGTGACTGCATACTTTTATGTACTTAAATAGACGGTTTATTAAAAATGGTGCCTGATCAACCTTAGCCGTTCTTGGATACCACCGCTCAACATCTCAAGCCTATCGGGCAGGCAAGTGACATTGTGCTGGTATCTTAGGCAAGAGTACAATATTCCCCAAGAGACAACATCGGTAACCAAGGATTGACCGATGTCTATTGCAAATAGCGCACATCATGGAGGATTTTATGTCTATTGCAGCCTGGCCGACAACCGAACGGCCTCGAGAAAAACTCATTGCACGCGGCCCCCAAGCATTAAGCGACGCCGAATTACTGGCTATTTTTTTACGCACAGGCAGCCCCAAACACTCCGCCATAGAAATCGCAGGTCAACTTCTCACCCAGTTTGGTGGTCTCGCGCCATTACTGCATGCCTCACGCCGCGATTTTGTTTCGCTTCATGGGCTGGGAGACGCCAAATACGCCATGTTACAAGCGATTCAGGAGATATCACGGCGCAGCATGCTCGAGGCCCTGCAACGCAGCTCAGCACTCACTAGCCCAGAAAAAACGCGCGGCTATTTAAAAAACATCCTCGCTCACCAACCACGCGAAATTTTTTGGGCGCTTTTTTTAGACAGTCAGCATCAAGTCATCGCCAGCGAAGCCCTAGCTCACGGCACCATTGACAGCGCGAGTATTTATCCTCGTGAAGTGCTTAAAGCCAGCCTCTCGCACAACGCTGCGGCGCTAATCTTTGCCCACAACCACCCCTCTGGCTCACTGACACCCAGCCAGGCCGACCAAGACATCACGCGAAAACTGCAAGAGGTGCTGGCAATGGTCGACATACGCGTGCTCGACCATATTATTGTCGGTGGTAACCGTACCGTTTCGATGGCAGAACTTGGCCTCATTTAATTCTATAGTGGCTCTTTCGCCGCTTAGACTTGTACTTGGGGCGCTGTTTTGGTATAAAGCGCGTCCTTTTTGCAGAGCATCTCACCCTGATGGGCCACTCATACGCAAAAGGCCGGCGAATGTGGTCGGGGATGTTGAGCGCCACTTTGGGTGTTATCAACAGTTCAAGATCAACTATTTGAGTAGCTGGCGCGCCAACTAAGGCGGCTTAGTTCGAACCAAGAATTGCGGAGAGATACCATGTCAAAAGTTTGCCAAGTTACCGGTAAGCGCCCGATTACCGGGAACAACGTTTCCCACGCCAAGAATCGCACCAAACGTCGATTCTTGCCTAATCTGCATCGCCATCGTTTTTGGTTAGAAGCTGAGAAACGTTTTGTAACGCTGCGAGTTTCATCAAAAGGCATGCGCATTATCGACAAAAAAGGTATAGATACCATTGTGGCCGAGCTGCGCAATCGCGGTGAAGCGGTTTAGCTGAAAGTTAATCTACATCACTAGAAAACAATTACTGAAAAAATCCCAAGAGATCTAAGGTTATGAGAGAAAAAATTCGACTTAATTCTTCTGCCGGTACTGGCCATTTTTATACAACAGATAAAAACAAACGTACCATGCCTGAAAAAATGGAGATCAAAAAGTTTGATCCGGTGGTTCGTAAGCACGTGACGTATAAAGAAGCTAAAATTAAGTAATTGTCTTTCGGCTAAAGACAATCGAAACCCGCTCTCTAGGCGGGTTTTTTTGTATGGGTTCTTTTTTTAACTCGCAGCCATTGTTATGCAATTATGAATAACGAAAATGGCGCCTTAACTAATACACTCGCGTAATCCATCAAATGCCAGAGCTACCCGAAGTAGAAACCACCAAGCGGGGCATTGCACCTCACGTCGTTAACAAAACCATTACACGTGTTGAAGTGCGCAACAAAAACTTACGCTGGCCGGTCACCGCTGCATTCAGCAAAAATATTGCCGGCCATAAAGTACAAGACGTTTCTCGCCGAGCAAAATATTTGCTGTTTAAACTGCAGAGCGGTTACTTCATGCTGCACTTGGGCATGTCCGGCAGCTTGCGCTTAGCCAGCAGCAGCGAACCTTTACTCAAACACGACCACTTAGTTTTTCATTTGTCGAGCAATCTAACTCTGCGCCTGAATGACCCTCGACGCTTTGGTTCTGCACTATGGCTTGGTCACAATCCTGAAGACCATTCGCTGCTAAGCTCTTTAGGCCCCGAACCTTTTGATTCAAGCTGCACCGCCCAGCGCTTATTTAAACTCTCACGCAAGCGTAAAGTTGCCGTGAAAAATTTTGTCATGGACAATAAAGTTATTGTGGGCGTTGGAAATATTTATGCCAGCGAAGCCTTGTTCGCCAGCGGCATTAGACCACGCCGAGCAGCGGGGAGAGTCACACAAGCACAATACAGTGAACTACTAGAAAACATTCAAACTATATTGCAAGCCTCAATCACAATGGGCGGAACCACGCTGCGCGATTTTGTTGGTGGCGACGGCAAGCCGGGCTATTTCCAACAAACACTGAGTGTCTATGGCCGTGAAGGATTGCCTTGTACCACATGCAACTCGACCATCAAGCAAATCACTATAGGTCAGCGCAGCAGCTTTTACTGCCCGCAATGCCAGCAATAGTCGCTGACGGCTAACGCTCACTGCCCCGAAGCCGTGCCCTCTCGGCGCGGATCTGCCACACCCTGCCAGCCTAGTGATGTTTTATAAATAGCATGAATACCGCTGGTCTGCTCACGCACATCGAGCACGTGCCCCATCTCACCTAACGTTTTTACTGTGTCCTCGCTAACTGCGCTCTCAACCCGAACCTTATTACCCGCCTCAACCACATGACTCGCTGCTACAGACTGGGGCAACGACTGACCGAGCACTAACACCTCATACAACACTCGAGCCACATAACTAATAATACTTCTACCACCTGGTGAGCCCAACGCGAGAACAGGCTGATTCTTTGTATCAAATACAATCATAGGTGACATCGAGCTTAGCGGGCGCTTACCGCCTTGCACGCGGTTCGCTATCTTCTGACTGCTTGCATCGATTGGTGCAAAAGAAAAATCGGTAAGTTGATTATTTAAAATAAAACCACCTGACATAAGTCGCGAGCCAAAAGCCGTTTCGATACTATTGGTCATACTAACGATATTGCCCGAAGCGTCCATAATCGTCAGGTGCGTGGTAGAGGGTAATTCTAGAGAAAGTCCTGTCATAAAAGCGTCAGCATCAACTGCAGATGGACTGCCAGGCGGCGTCAATTTACTGCGTCGGGCCAAGTCAATCATGGATGCGCGCTGTGACAAATAATCAGCCTCAAGCAAACCCACAACAGGCACGCTGACAAAATCAGGATCAGCTAAATATTTGTTTCTATCGGCAAATGCCAATCTCGAGGCCTCAATAAAAGCGTGGGCAAGGACGGCATCGCCAGCCACGCCGGCGCTAACCAAGCTTGGATTGTGACGCGCCTCAATTTCCAGAGACTCCAACATGGCCAATATACTCAGCACAGTAGTCGCCCCCGAAGACGGTGGCCCCATGCCACAAAAACGGTATGCAAAAATTATTTTACAAACCGGCTTACGCAACACTGACTGATACTGCGAAAAATCGCGCATCGACAATTGCCCAGGGTTAGCGTCATCACCAACCACAGCCACCATCGCCTCAACCATAGCGCCATAATAAAAAGCATTAGGCCCACCCGCGGCCAAAGTCTTTAATGAAAGGGCGTAGTCTTTGTTTTTTAGCAAGCCACCTTGTAACAAGCCCTGCCCATCAGGATAAAGATAGCGCGCCATTTGCGGCCTGGCCCGCAAGGCGGGTACTTTTTTTATTAGCGTACTGAGACGTTCAGAAACGGTAAAGCCATTTTCCGCAAGCTCAATAGCATCATCAAATAACAGCGGCCATTCAATAATTCCATGCTGATCATGTGCACGACCTAACATATGAACCATGCCGGGCACGCCAACACTGCGGCCGCCTATTAGCGCCTCAACAAACCCCACGGGCTGCCCATCACCGGCCTTTAAAAACAAATTCTCATCGGCGCCGAGCGGCGCTGTTTCGCGGCCATCATAGCTACTTAACTGCTGATTTTTTGCGTCCCAAAACAATAAAAATCCGCCGCCACCTAGGCCCGAAGATTGAGGCTCAACCAAACCCAGTACCATTTGTGCAGCAATGGCAGCATCAATCGCAGAACCGCCTTCGGCGAGTATTTTTGTGGCTGCAGCCGTCGCATAAGGATTCGCGGTGACTGCTAGGTAGTCTTGCGCCAACTTGACCTTCTGCGCCGATGCTGTGATTTGGCTGGCAGGCTCAGGGGCGAGTTGCTCATTGACATAAATGAAGTCGCTGGCCGCTTTTACCTGTGTTGCGTCTAACGAGCGGCAACCACCCGTGAGCAATAATAATATGACTAGTGCAGTACGCGCGCCTAAATAAGTACTACCAGTAATGCTTTTTAAGCGCCAGCTCCGCACGCCTAACTCAGTT
>Ga0115572_10005239_pt1 | contig 9985 bp, 10 predicted proteins | sample COGITO_mtgs_1206_FD_88681 | JGI IMG/M metagenome (GOLD analysis project Ga0115572, IMG submission 88681) | Pelagic marine microbial communities from North Sea - COGITO_mtgs_120607 | ecosystem: Environmental > Aquatic > Marine > Epipelagic | place: Germany:Helgoland, sampling site Kabeltonne... | reverse complement strand
TTTTGGAGTGAGAGCTTAAGTAATCTTGCTGCATGGGCTTTGACCTTGGCGGTAGGGATTCTAGCAATCCCTATTATTACACCGCTTTATCATTGGGCGTATGGCCAATCTTTATTAGAACTCGATAACTCCAGTATTTGGACGATAGCGGCTGCAATTTTGATCTATGACTTCCTCTATTATTGGTATCATCGTTTATCTCATGCTTTTTGGCCTTTATGGAATCTTCATGCGGTTCATCATCAAGCAACACATTTGAGCCCATCATTAGGATTAAAAAGCAGTATTTTAGATTTCGCAGCTATCTGTTTAGTAACCATTCCTATGGTTCTTATAGGCTTTGGTTCGCAGTCCTTAATTATCGCTTTAGGAATTCACGGACTTTATCAGTTATTTTTGCATCAACAATCGCAGTTTTCATTAGGCCCTTTAGAACTTGTTTTAAATACTCATAATCATCATGCATTACACCATGCTAAAAATAAGGAATATATTGATAAGAACTTTGGCAGTATCTTTATTATTTGGGATAAATTATTTGGAACCTTTGTTAAGAAAAACAAAGCTCCAATAATAGGGATTCATGGCGGTAATTATGCTTTTGATCCTGTTCTAAGTAATTTAATGCCTTGGCTGAACTTAAATAATAAGAATAAGTTTACTCCTGATTATAATAAATTCTATTTTAATAGGTTAATGTATTTGGGTGCGGTGATATTGATTTTATCTTGGTTGTTGCTTGATTTAAAAAACCAAGCATTTCTATATGCTATACCAGTAGTATTAATATTAAATACCTTGGTACAGCTGATTGTTTTTAATAGTGGCTCTAAAATGAAGACTGTTGAAAAATAGTTAAGTTAAATGCGTCGATCAAGCAAGCGACGCATTCTTTATACCTTTACTTTTCTCAGTCGCGACCATCTGGTGAATATGTTTCCACGCTTTCGCTTCTTCAAGTTCATAAGCCAGTTCAAGTAATATCTTATCTTCCCCATAACCTGCTGAAAATTGCATACCAATTGGTAAACCATTGTCGCTAGTCCCCATGGGTAATGAGATTGCAGGTTCTCCTGTAATATTTTGCAAAGCTGCGAAGGGGGCAAAGTCGGTCATGTTTTTAACCATGACGCTCGCAGGCAAGGCTTGATTGAGCATGTAGTTATTTTTAGGTGCTGCCGATGACAACGTTGGACATAACAATACGTCGTAATGTTTATGCAGTTCACGGGTAACATTGATTGTATTTTTTAAGCGCTTTATTGCAAAAGGAAGCTTGCCGATATTACCTACGAAACTGCGGCTAAGATGAGCGCACAGTTTTTCTACTTTCGAACTATCAAAGCCTGGGCCGATTATTAATTTTCCAAAACGATGAATTGAGAAAAATAAGAAAGAGTAGTAAGTAATAAAATCGTCGGCAATTTGATCTTCAAAAGGGAAGGCAACTTCTTCAACACTGTGACCTAGGCTTTCACACAATAAGCCTGTTTCATTCAAGGTGCTCTGTACATCGTTTTGAACGGTTATGCCTTTTAGTGCCCCTGTAATTAATCCAATGCGTAGTCGTTTTTTACCTAGTTCTTGTACATGCCCTAGCTTGACGAGTTTGGGATTACGAAAATGTTTTTCAGCTTCTGCCATAAAGAGTGCTGTATCGCGTACGCTTCGTGTTATTACGCCTTCGTGTCCCACATTAATTGGTAAGTTATCGGTGCCATGCATGTTAACCAATCGATTTCGAGTGGGTTTTAAACCGACCAAGCCACAAGCGGCTGCTGGAATTCGGATTGAACCACCGCCGTCGTTACCGTGTGAGATAGGGACTACGCCTGCGGCAACTAAGGCTGCGGCGCCACCTGATGAGCCACCGCTTGAGTGATTGATATTCCACGGATTGCAGGTCGCTCCTTGAGCAAGAGATTCTGTAGTCGGTGGAATGCCAAACTCTGGCAATGTGCTTTTACCTATAACCGTTAAACCTGTCGATAGCATTTGGTCGGTGAATTCGCCATTGCCTTTGGCGGGTCTATTAGCAACCGCGCGGCTACCAAATAATGTAGGCAGTCCTTTTACGTCTGTATTATCTTTTACAAATGTCGGTACGCCAGAAAAAGCACCTTTGTTTGACTGATTCTGAGCATCTCGGCGTGTCTTTTCTCTAGCAAAATCAAAAGCACTGGTCGCGATAGCGTTTAGTTTTGGATTTACTAGCTCAGCTCGAGTAATGGCAGCGTCTAATACTTCCTCTGCGCTGACCTCTCCATTGGAGACTCTTTTAGCGAGTTCTGTGGCGTCACAATCGCCCATTGCATCACTTGTCATACTGCTAACAATAAAATCACTCATAGGAATTGCTCCACTTTTATATTTATTCTTGTATTTATGGGTATAACTTATGGGGAGTAATGAGGATAAACAAGGTGTTTTAGGGGTGAATCGACGCCAAAAATTTCTGCTTAGCGTTATGATTTTTTTGAATTGTTATTCATTAAATTGTCATAAAATAATAATCATTCAGACTTGTAAAGAAAGTACTTTTTACCGGAGTAACTTTTAAAATACTGATTTAACGGAGTCTAGAAATGAGTATCCCTTTATCATTGGAAGGTAAACGCGGCATTGTATTAGGTATTGCAAATAGCCATTCAATTGCTTATGGAATAGCAGAGGTATTAAGTCAGTTGGGTGCGGATCTGTGCGTTACTTATCTAAATGAAAAAGCGAAGCCGTATGTGGCGCCACTTGCAGAAAAATTGGAGACAACTCTGTTTCTGCCATGCGATGTAAGTAAAGCGCATGAACTTGAGTCTGTTTTCGAGCAAGCTAAGACTCAATGGGGAACAATAGATTTTGTGATTCACTCTATCGCTTGGTCCCCCTTAGACGAATTGCATGGCCGCTTGGTTGATTCTTCATCTGATGGTTTCTCTTTAGCTATGGATATTTCATGTCATTCATTTATACGCACAGCGCGTTTAGCAGAAGCCCAAATGAAAGATAATGGCGGCACGCTGATTACTATGACTTATTACGGTTCAGAAAAAGTTGTAAATAATTACGGTATTATGGGCCCAATTAAAGCGGCACTAGAGAGTTCAGTTCGTTATATGGCAGCAGAATTAGGGGAGAGTGGAATCCGAGTACACTCCGTCTCACCTGGTCCAATGCCTACTCGTGCAGGTTCGGGTATTACTGACTTTGATGATTTAATGGATGATGCCGTTGCGCGCTCACCCTTACATCGTTTAGGGAAGCCAGAGGATGTTGGACGCTTAACGGCCTTTTTAATCAGTGATTGGGCTTCTAGCCAAACAGGCAGTCAGTTATTTGTTGATGCAGGGCATCATATAATGGCTTAGCTGTAATATAGTAATAACCTTGGTGGCCATTGCTGTGCATTTATTAACCATTTGGAAAAGTAGCGCGTGAAAGAATGTAACTCCTGTGGGAAATGCTGCATTAAATACAGCAATGGTGCGCTATCAGCGACTAAGCAAGAAATTGAGTTATGGGAGATATTTAACCCAGATATTGCAGAGTATGTGAATAAAGGAGAAATTTGGGCTGATCCTAAATCAGGTAAATTACTAGAGCTGTGTCCTTTTCTTAGAGTAGAAGAAACAAGTTCCAAGACTTCTGTTAAGTACAGCTGCGACATCTATTTCGATCGTCCAGATGATTGCAAATATTATCCTTCAAACGTACAAGAAATGATTTTAGATGGCTGTGAGATGTTTGAGGCATCGGACTTAAAGGATTTAAAAAAAGCACAGACGAAACTCGATATCATTATGAAGGATAGTCATTGTTAAAGGCTTAGTATTATAAAGATCAATTCAGCAGTACCTCCCCCTTAATTTTGTTTGCGCTCCTGCAAGTGTTAACTATGCTTTAGTAATATGCACATAGTATTAAGGTATAGACCGCAAGATGAAGCCTGCTATTAAAGCCAGAAACGAAGAAGTTAAGCTTCTTGATGAAGAGTTTATTGTTAGTAAAACGGATGTTAAAGGCCGAATAACCTATGCTAACCGAATTTTCATGGAGATAGCTGGTTATTCAGAGGAAGAGCTTTTAGGTGTGCAGCAGAATATTGTTCGTCATCCTGATATGCCTCGGGGTGTCTATAAATTTTTATGGGACACAATTACGTCAGGAGATGAGTTTTTTGGCTTTGTTAAAAACTTATGTGCTGATGGCCGTTATTATTGGGTATTCGCTAATGTAACTCCTGATTATGATGGTGATGGAAAGTTGCTAGGATACTTATCAGTACGAAGAAAGCCTTCGCAAAATGCGATTGATAGTATTAGTCCTATTTACGAAGCCATGATTGATATTGAAAGAAATGCCTCTTCAAAAAAGACAGCTCCTGATGAGTCGATTGCCTATTTGCTACAACAGTTATCGGAAATGAAGACTGATTATCAGACTTATGCATTAGCTTTGTTTAACGATTCATTGGAACTTGAAGTATGACTAAAACTGATCAAGTAAATAAACATAAAAAGTCAGCTGCAAATTCTCGGTATGCTTATATGCCGACGCTAAAAACTCGATTAATTTTGCATGCACTAATAAAGATATCAATCGCATTCGCCATCCCTATTTATGTATTTATTCAATATCAATTTGATTGGGTAATTTTAGCGATGTCGATCGCGTTATTAATATTGGGAATACGTACTTATATACATGCAGTTACTTATTTAAAAGTACTCTCGGAAATCAGTAATAAATTATCGGAGGCCAATAAAGGGGTTTACAGTCATAGAATCTCGGGCTGTAAAGGACTTGGTGAGGTTGGAAAAGTTGCATGGGAGCTAAACGAGCTGTTTGATATTCTTGAATGTTATTTTAATGAAGTTACGACGTGTTTTGATCGGGCTTCTAAAAATGATTATTCTCGTCGAGCAATCCCTACGGGACTCCCTGGTAAACTAGGGGCATCGCTTGGAAATATTAACTCTTCTTTGGAAGCGATGAGTTCTAATGCTGAATTTATTACTAGAAATGAGCTCTCTTCAGGTTTACATAAAATGAACAGTGAAAGCCTAGTTGGTAATTTGAAAGAGAATCAAAATGATCTAATTCAAATTAATGACGAGATCGTAAAGGTTGAAGAAATAGCGAGTAATAATGAAAAAGTAGCTCATGAGAGCAGTAGCTCCGTGACAGAAATAAGTAAAATGCTAACGACAACTCGAGAAAATATTAGTTCTGTAGTTAATGTAATTGATGCGTTGAATGTTGATAGTAAGAAAGTGACAGAATCGTTGTCAATGATTACTGATATTGCTGATCAAACAAATTTACTGGCATTGAATGCATCTATTGAGGCAGCAAGAGCAGGAGAGCACGGACGTGGTTTTTCTGTGGTAGCTGATGAGGTAAAAGCGCTTTCGAGTCGCACGAAAGAAACAGCCGATGAGATTGCCTTGGTACTAAATTCTTTTGCTAAACAAATGGAAGACATTACTCGCGAAGCTGAAAACTCACAAAATCTTACTGAAAAAGTTGATTCGATCGTTAGTGATTTTAGCGTTCGATTTAATGAACTTTCTGAATCAGCGAGTAATACAATCACGGTCGTGAGCTATACCAAGAATAAGGTGTTTGCCTCCCTTGCCAAGGTTGATCATATTATTTATATGCAAAATGGTTATACGTTATTAAATGGTATTGAAGAAGCCAAGGATGCTGTTGCGGTTAATCATCATAACTGCCGTTTAGGCAAATGGTATTACGACGGAGAAGGTGCAGCAATATTCGGAGATACTCATAGTTTTAAAGAGCTAGAAGAACATCATGAAAACGTACACAATTATGTTCAACAAGCTGTGGTAGACGACTTTGAATATGGTGATGACATTACTGAATATAATAACGGGATCCTTAGCAGTATGAGTAAAGCTGAAGATGCGAGTAAAAATGTTCTAGATGCTATTAATGCAATGATTAATGAAAAATACAGTTCGATGTTATCGAGTGGTAAAATTTAATAGAGTGATATCGGCTATAGATTTTGGAGTTAAAGGATTTTAACCTTCAGAATCTTGCCAAGCGGTCACTCTATTACGACCTTCTTTTTTTGATTTGTAAAGCGCTTTATCAGCTGCGTTTAACCATTGATAGGCGTCTTCAAAGTTTTTATTAAGCGGGGCGATTCCTATACTGACTGTGCAGGTTTCAATATGGTCGAATTGGAATTTTTCGATCTCTTTACGCAGCCGTTCACTAACTTGAATAGATTCTTTTAGATCACTATTTGGTAGTATTACTGCAAACTCTTCACCGCCATAACGCCCAGCAATATCACTCACACGCAGTTGCTTTAGCAGCGCACCAAATTGGTTAAGAACCTGGTCGCCGACTAAATGACCATAAGTATCATTGATTTTTTTAAAATGATCGATATCAACCATCATTACGCAAGCATTTTCGTTAGAGCGCTGACAACGGTTAAATTCTTCTAGTAAGCGCTGCTCCCAGTAACTTCGGCTAAATAATCCCGTTAAACTGTCATTGTGATTTAGGTGTACGAGCTTTTCTCTCTGTAAAAGTAGAATGCGTGTCAGCTTATAATTTGTTGATACCAATAGCATCGGATAAATCATGATCATGGGGAGGCAAGCTAAAAGGACATTAATGTTGGATAGAAGGCGAATAGATGAATTGATAGTAATAATTGATATTAGTACGCCAACTAAAGTGGCCAATAAGCCCATGAAAAAAACCTTAAATCCGCCAGCACTCATGTTGTTCATCATTAGAACCATTAGAAAAACGGATGATGGGATAAGTTCAAAGGAGATTAGAGGAATCCAAAGTCCTGTAAATAAAGCATCAAACATAAGACTGCTTATAATTACTTTATGAGGTTCTGTGCTTTTATTTACTCCCCAAAAGGCAAGGTGAGGCCAGCCTAGGCAAATAGCAATTAAAATGGGCATGATCCAAGGCCCATTTTGATAATCACTTTCATTGTTATTGAAAATGATAATTATAATGACGAGTCCCATGAGGTAGGAAAAAATGCGCGGAATATAGGTGTATGAAGCAATTCTTTTCAACGCATCGGTTTTGAAATTTGTAATGGAAACCAAGTTGCGCTGCCTATAAAAAGTTCATAAATAGAGTGTGTGTAACGATATATTATTATATGAAAATGTTCGTTAATATAATGAGACTCGTTCACATTGAGTGGCGTATTTTGTCGTGTTATTCGTCAAAATGATAGGCTAGAGGTTATAAAATAACCTGTCATTCGTATGCAAGTTTTAGATACTAAAGCTCATATCTTCAATGCTTAATGCTGACGCTCAGCCCCCTCAATATGATAGAATATCTGCTAAATCGGACAGCTATCTTGTCCAATGTTCCCTAAATAGTAAATTCTAGAGCAATTCCTATGCATTCAGCAGAATTCAAAACACTTCGCGAGTCCCTTGGCCTTACAATTTCAACCTTGGTTAAAGTGATCGACGTTGATGAGCGGACCCTTCGTAAATGGGAAGCAGGTAAAAAGCAGCCACCACAGGGCGTTGTTGATACTTTGCTTGGTTTTGACGCTTTGGTAAATAAAACAGCAGCCGCAATCATTGCTCAGCATCAAGAGTCAATGAAGAATGGTGGCCAGCAAGGTGTTGTTCTTGAGCGTTTTGTAGAAGCAGAAGATTTAGCAGTGGCTTATCCTGAGTTTGCAGGTTTACCAACGATGACTTTTGGCGTTGTATTATTTCGTGTAAGACAAAAGTTTATCGATTTGGGTGTTCCTGTTTCTATAATTTACAAAAAAGCTTAAACAGAATCATTAAGGCAGTGGGACCGATTCATGGAATATCGTAAACTCGGCAGAACCGATTTAGACATTAGCTTAATTGGTTTAGGCACTATGACTTGGGGTATGCAAAATACCCAAGCTGAAGGCTTCGAACAGATGGATTATGCTTTAGGGCAGGGCATCAACTTTTTTGATACTGCCGAGATGTACGCTATTCCACCTAGTCCAGCATCGTACGGCGCGACAGAGTCAATTATTGGCAACTGGTTTAAAGAACGTGGTAACCGTGACAAGGTGATACTTGCATCAAAAATTGCAGGTCCAGGTTTGGCCTGGATCCGTGAAGGTAAAAATCACATAGATAAAACTAATATCCTGGCTGCAGTTGAAAGCAGTTTAGGCCGTTTGAGAACTGACTATATCGACTTGTATCAGCTGCATTGGCCAAACCGAGGGTCGTATCACTTTGGCAAAACTTGGAATTTTGCGCCTGAGTTTGATCCTAAGGCAGAAGAAGACAATTTCTTAGAATGCTTACATGTATTTCAGGGTCTAATTAGAGATGGAAAAATTCGTCACATTGGCTTGTCGAATGAAACGGCCTGGGGAACGAATAAGTGGCTTCAGTTAGCTGAAAAGCATGATTTGCCACGTATGGCGAGTATTCAAAATGAATATTCATTGTTATGCCGTAACTTCGAACCGGATTTAAGTGAAATAGCATTGAGCGAAGATTGTGGCTTATTAGCATGGTCGCCTTTAGCGCGTGGTATTTTAAGCGGTAAATACCTGAATGGCGCGCAACCTGAAGGTGCTCGATTAACTATTGAAACACGAGTAGAGCATAGAGAGGGCGAAGCAACAGATGCTGCAGCGGCAGAATATATAGCTCTTGCTCAGCGATATGATTTAGATCCGTGCCAAATGGCCATTGCTTTTGTGAATCAACAGCCATTTGTTAGCTCTACACTTATTGGCGCAACAACAATGGAACAACTTCGTAGTAATATCGATTCCATTAATATCACTTTAAACGAAGAAGTTCTGACTGAAATCAGTGTACTTCGTCGTAAATATCCTATGCTTTTTTAAGCGACAAACGAATAATGAAGATCGAGTATTAACATGAACGATAAGACCAATTATCAGAACAATCCACTGCATGGTGTGGGCTTGAATAAGCTGATCACGATATTGTCAGACCACTATGGTTTTGAAATTCTGTACGCCTATTTAAATATTAATTGTTTTAAAACAAAACCGAGTATTGAATCGAGTGAGAAGTTCTTAAAGAAAACGGATTGGGCTCGTGAGAAAGTAGAAGGTTTTTATCTGTATGAATATATGAGCTTGCCGCGCGCATCCGCAAAAGAATTTGAATTACCACCCAGAGATCGCACGATTCCCAAAGATCAAATCCCAGGCGAGCCAAACGAGCTTAGTTTAGAAGACGCTGAAAGATTGCGTGAAAAACGTGCTCAAAAAGCAGCCGAGTTTGGTAATGGTACTGGCTATCGGAATGGCAAAAAGTTTGGTGGTGAAAAAGATCGTAGCAAAACGACACCTTATAGAGCTAAGAAACCCGCTGCCCGTGGCGAGTCAAATAGTCCTTATGGGGGAAGTGATTCTCGAGATGCAGATCAAAAAACGGCTAAGCCTTTTGGTGGTAACTCTTATTCAAGTTCATTTGATAAAAAGAAATCTAACGATTCTTCTTCTGAGAGCAGCTCTGATCCTTGGGCTAAATGGAAAGAGTAGTGACAACTCTGGAAGGGACTGAAGGTTGTTGGGCTACTTGTTCAAAGTGCTTAGGGCGTGGAAGAAGAAGTAAAAGACTCCGTAAAAAAGTGAGACTTCGTTTCTTAAAAGAACTTGAAGATTTTGAAAAATCTAATAGTGAAGGTCCAGCACCTGTTCGCCCTAAAGCACATCTCGACTTATGCCTAAACTGTAAAGGTTCTGGCCTAGTGCCTGCTTCTGAATATGCGGTTCCTGATCCTGAAAATTTCCCACACGTTGCTATTATCGGCGGCGGAATTGGTGGTGTTGCGCTTGCCGTGGCGTGCTTACATCGTGGTATTCCTTTCACACTTTATGAACGTGATAGCGGCTTTGAAGCTCGGTCTCAAGGTTATGGTCTTACGTTACAACAAGCCAGTAAGGCGATTGAAGGGTTTGGTGTTTTTTCGTTAGCAGAAG
>Ga0115572_10005226_pt1 | contig 10004 bp, 11 predicted proteins | sample COGITO_mtgs_1206_FD_88681 | JGI IMG/M metagenome (GOLD analysis project Ga0115572, IMG submission 88681) | Pelagic marine microbial communities from North Sea - COGITO_mtgs_120607 | ecosystem: Environmental > Aquatic > Marine > Epipelagic | place: Germany:Helgoland, sampling site Kabeltonne... | reverse complement strand
TATCAACACGAGCATTTGGTATTACGTTTAGTCTACAACTAGGGCAACGTAAGTTACAACTTCTGTCTTGTCCGTATAGTATATCTTCAACCATTGGCACTTCAGGCACTTCATAGTTTTCTTTAAGAAACATATAACTACTTTTACCGGCACGGTCTGCGCCGGCAAGTATTGCGCTAATTTCAGGACATACTTTGTGATCACAGTATTTAAAACTTCCGTCTAGTATACTAGCTCTGATTGCCTCAGACTTTTCGCCAAACCAACCTTCTGCAATAGTTTTTGTTCCGCCTTCTGTGATATCTTCGGGTAACCAACTTGGACAACACATATATGCTTTGCCTTCAGGTTGCACATCAAGATAGTTAAATGGCTTTGTACAGATCCACTTTTTTAAAATTTCAGTTGTCATTAAATTCCCTTTGACTCACTCATATAACGCCTACCAAAAATTTTCTCCATCGCATCTGATACTTTGCTATGATTATCAAGAGTTGGCATATGTGTTAATGTACGTATTATATTATCATACATATTATTATAATAATCAACAGTTTCATCTTTTAATTTACGTCCGATTGTATTATATACTGTATTGACATACTCAAGTTGACATATTATATCAGGATGTCTGTCATCCGGCACTAGTCCATTATACTGTGTATTGTTTGTTGTGTCAAATAGTATTTTATTGGGCATTGCGTTTATTAGATAATCAAACTTAAAATCAACTTTTGATTTGCGTTGATTACTTGGTCCGGTAAGTTCATTTAAATTTTGATCATAATCGAAAATGTATGATTGATAGTTTATATTATGACATCTATTAGCAACTATAATTGCGGTGGCATTTTTTATTACATCATTTTCAACATCCCAATAATTTTCAATAAATTTATTTGAGTATGTACCGCCAGTTGCAATGTTTCCACGTAATTGCCAGCTGCCATTTTGATATCTATCTTCCCTAGTCCAACCACTCCATGCTACTAAAACTAAATCATCTTCAGTAAACTTATTTTTTAGATCACATTCTAACATCTTATGTTGAATTCCAACATTGCCTAATCCAGGTTCTGCCCAATTTTCATAATGACATCCAATATCACGAGCAATTATGTCTGCCCAAGTTGGCCAGTGCCAACGTGTATAACTACACCCAAAAGTAAATAATCTCATATTACAAATCTCTCTCCTGCTTTATTTAAGTGTTTGACATTTGCCATTAATCTATGACGAATTGTTGAAAGCATTTCGTTCCATTTAGAATCTGATATTGCACATAAACGCTGTATCTCAACAAACAACGCATTCATTCTATCTACATGATTTTCTATTTCATCATAACTGTGATCGAAAATATCATCAAATACGTCATACCCAAAATCTCGTAATGCCTGTACACTGTGTTGCTCTGCACACAACACAAACGGTTGCATCCAAGCAATTGATTTAAATGTTTTTTCACTATGGAATACAGTATCACTATTAAAATTAGTTTCTACTATTATTTCAAAATAACTTTCTCTATGAGCATTCAATAAGCTGTCAGTGAAAGTGCTGGCATGATTAACACTCAAATTTACCTTTTCTCCGTGTAGATTTTTTTCGCCGTGTCTAACAACAAATGCCAATAGTTCTTCAGTATTGTACCCAAATTCTTCAGCTGTTTTAGTTACTCGGCCTGTAAATTCACGATGTACATAATTAGTACTATCGTTATCACCGTGGCGTGTCACAATTCCAAAACTATAGTTTATTTTGTCTACTAGATCATAATCATGTATGTTTTTTACAATAGCAATACGATGATTTCTCATTAGTCTATTTTTACATATAGCTTTAAATTTAGCATTATATGGCTTACGATTTAATTGTTCTTGATGCCATAGTTCAGTGTGTGCTATATTGTTTTCCATAAGATAATGATTAGTTACTTTTTCCCAATAGTTTGAGTATAAAGAAGTAATTTCTGTGTTAGTTGACTGTTGGAAATCACCAGTTACTAATATAGTGTGAGGATAATATTCACCTAGATATGCTCTAATCATGTCAAAGTTGTATTCTGACACATGGAAGCCTTCTAAGCAATGGTCTATTAAAATTTTACACCTACCTTGAAACACATCTTCTCGCACGTCCGGGGGCAATACTAAGTGAGTATACAAATGTTCTTGCACTATTCCAGCTATTCTTTGAAAAATATTATTATATGCGTATATGTAATAGTAATAAGGTTCATTAATAGGCCGTTGTCTTGTACAGCGATCTCCAAGATCATACGTAAATCCCCTACCATAATCTGGTATATCAAATTCAGGACATAGTTGATTGCTTCGAGACGGTGCTGGTTCAGTTATATAAAAATTACGCATACTTTTATTTATAATAAATAAACATAGTACTTAATTAAAGAGGTTGACATGATATTACTCACTGGAGCAAATGGCTTTATCGGAAAGCATTTGCAAAAAAATATTAAGTGTATTACTGTAGACTATAATGGATGTGATTACAATGGCGATCTAAGTGACCCTATGTTTGTAAACTCGCTTCCAGATGTGGATACAGTAATACACTTAGCGGCATTTAACAGCACAAAGAACTTTTATAGTACTCCATTTAGTGTTATCGACAGTATTGTTACGCCCACAATGAACTTACTCAAACGTTACCCACACGCACATTTTGTATATGCTGGTAGCAGTGAAGAATATGCTGGCACAGTTAATCGTGGATGGGCAAGTATACCTACACCAGAGTCTGTAGCACTAACAATAGACGACATCACAAATCCACGTTGGTGTTATGCTAGTGGAAAAATTGCTATGGAAAGTGCGGTTATTAGCAACAGTGTACAGAATTCAAATACATACACTATTATACGTTTCCATAATATATACGGACCTGGACAAGAGAATCATTTTATTCCTGAATTTATAGATAGACTTCATGAAGGAAATAGTGTATTATATGGATGGGAAGATACTAGAAGTTTCTGCTATATTGATGATGCGATAAAATTAGTCGCCGGCGTTTATAATTGTAAAAATCAAATTATAAACATTGGTAGTAATACAGAAACTAGTATACTTGATGTGGCACATGAAATTATGGACCAGATGAATATTGACAGAGCCAATCTAGACTTACAGCCTGGAGTAAAAGGCAGTACTCCCAGACGTGCACCAGACATCACAAAACTACTAACACTAATGCCTGAGTTTAAGTTTACTAGTTTAAAAGAAGGATTGAGTAAATGCGTAAACTACTAGTTGCTGGTTGTAGTTGGTCGGATCTTACCAGAGTTGACAAATGTTATGGCAATTGGTTAAGTGAAGAATTTGATGCTGAGTATCATCATCACGGATCTGGCGTAGGCAGTAATTGGAGAATATGGCGAACTGTTAGTGAGAAAATAATAAATCAAAAGTTTAACAGAAATGATATATTACTAATACAATACACAAATTGCACAAGACAAGAATTTTGGAGTAGTTATGTAGAAACCAATGAAAATCGTCTAACTGACATTTATGGCAATGTTATACTAAGAGAAGATTTTGATGATGGGCAGATAATAAAGTTTAAAGTAAATATTCCAGACAGTCAAATTGACAAGAATGAAGATCAGTTATTTACGCTGTATGAATCATATTTTTTAAATAAGGAATTTGAAATGCTCAAACAAAAACAGTTTCATATGATGTTTCAGTGTATGTGTAAGGAATATGATTTGCCTAATGTGTTCTTTATAAGCGCAATGGGTTATAGTCAACATTTATTAGAGTATCCAATGCTACCGTACTATGATAATAATATTATAACACTGTCTGACTCCGATCTAGAATATAAAAAAGAATATTGGCTAGAACCAAATGATCCAAATCATTTAAATGCTAGTGGACATAAATGGTTTAGCGAATGGTTAACACCGCAAATAAAGGATAGATTAAGATAATGGTATTAAGAACAAGTGACAGCATGACAGGTCAATTGGCTCCAACAGGATGGAAGCACCGTGGTCAAGTAAGTTTAGTAATGATTATTTGTAATCACTGTCCTTATGTTTTATTCCGTATGCCAGCAATAAGCCAACTTGTTAAAGATTACCGTGATCATGTACACATTGTAGCAGTAAACAGTAATGATGCAAGCCCAACAACAGACGATAGTAATCCAGAAGATGGACCAGAGTTTATGCCTGCATTCAAAGAAAAATATGATCTACAGTGCGATTATATATTTGATGAAGATCAAAGTATTGCTCACTCATTTAACGCAGTTTGTACTCCAGAGTTTTATGTTATTGATAGAGATGGTATAATTGTATATCATGGCGAATTAGATCCTAGTCATACTAGTAATGATTTAATGCCAACTGGTAGTAGTTTACGACACGCATTAGACTTGACATTAATAGATAAACCTATTACATGGGAGCCTAATCCTAGTTTTGGGTGTAGTGTAAAATGGAAGCCAAAGCCAGCTAATTTATGTGTGTATGCTTGGAAAGGGCTACAAATATCACCTAACGGTGATGTTGGTATGTGCTGTTTTCAACAAGGTAATTCAACTGGCAGTATTGGAAATTTATCCAACGGCGAAACAACTATCGCAGAAGTACGACGCAGTGATAAGTGGAATGAAATTAGGCAAAGCATGTTAGATGGCGAACAGCATATAGCATGTGAAAAATGTTGGAAAATAGAAAATGATGGGTTTTATAGTGGACGTCAATATATTAATGACAAGTACCCAGAATCACTAACGGACATAACAAGTGCTGAACTTAAAGACGACATCTTACATCAAGTTGATATAAGACAAAGTAATATTTGTAATATGAAATGTTTAAGTTGTAATGGTGACTTTAGTAGTTTGTGGGCAGTGGAAGAAGCTAATGAATATCAATGGCCAAAAACAAATGGTGTTAAAGAAATTACTAATGATGATATTTACAATTATCTTTTTAATAACATTAATAATATTAAAGAATTTTACTTTGCTGGCGGTGAACCGCTTATGAATAAAGTCCACTGGGATATTATGGCAGAGTTGGACCGTCAAGAAAGATATGATGTAAAAATTGTGTATAATACCAATGGACTAAAACTAGATTATAAAGGCAAACACATTTTTGATTATTGGGACAAATTTACTAACTGGCATGCTGGTGTTAGTATTGACGCTATTGGTGCTAGGGCAGAATATGTGAGATCAGGTACTGTTTGGAGTAAGTTAGACAGTAATATTAACATGCTGTGTGATAGATATAATAAGCCACACACCTATCAAACGTTTGGACTAGATTGTACTGTTAGCGCATTAAACGCAAGCGGAATGATAGAGTTTTTTGATTATTTAAATGATCATAATATAGATAGATTTGTTTGGACTAATTATGTATACAGCCCAAGTTATTTGCATGTTAGTATTTTACCAAGATATTATCGTGAAAAGTTAGTTAAAGAATTAGAAGATTATTTTTCCGCCGGAGTTAAGATAGGACAAAAAAGTGTATTGAATGAAGATGGCTTTTCATTTTATACAAACCAAATGCTTAATAATGAAATTGCTACTCCAGAAGATAAGAAAACATTTAAGAATTTTATCCTCCATAAAGATAAGATCAGGGGAACTAATATATTTGATAGCTGCCCAGAATTTAAAGACATATGGGATGACATTAAATGAACATAGGAATTATTGGATTAGGTGTTGTAGGAAAGGCATGTCGTGCTGGTTTTGAACGTTGTAACTATACAGTAAGCGTACACGATATTGCACTACATACAGATATCAGTGCAGTTCAGCACACAGAAATTTGTTACATCTGTGTTCCAACACCAAGTAATAACAACGGTGGATGTGATACTAATATTGTTGACAGTGTAGTAGAACAACTAATAAATATAAACTATGAAGGCATTATTGCTATCAAAAGTACAATTTCTCCAGGGCATACAAAACTTTTAAACGATAGATATCTGACAGACCGTATTGTATTTGTGCCAGAGTTTCTTAAAGAACGTAGCGCAGAATACGATTTCGTATTTGATCAAAAACTATTATTAGTTGGTACTGAAAATATAAATCATTACTATGTGGTTGTACGCAGCCATGGAGATCTACCAAAAAAACAAATGCGAGTTAGTCCAACTGAAGCAGAGATAATGAAATACTATCATAACACATTTAACGCCACTCGTATTGTATTCGCTAATATACTATATGAAGTGTGTGAAAGTATAGGCGCAGATTATAACGTTGTAAAACATGCGTTTTTAACAAACAATAGTATGCCTGATGAATATTTAGACGTAAGTAATAATCTTAAAGGTTATGGCGGTGCGTGTTTGCCAAAAGATGTAAGGGCAATGCAAGAACTGTGTAATAGGTTAAATTTGCCATATAAGTTTTTTGAGACGTTAGATAATGAAAATAAAAAGTTTACAACTACTGTATTTGAAGGAATGCGAAAATGATGTTACAGTTAAATTTAAGTAATAATACCGCAATAACTATAGAGTTAGTTGATGATCCGTTTGTAGAAGCGTGGGCACAAGGTGTTATTAAACTCACATTAGACAAAACAGAACATACTGCTCTTGGAGCAAGAAATGACCACTATCCAACTGAACAATGGAATCACAATATTGAAGAGTTGTGTAGAGAATTACCACGCTGGTTAAATAGAGTTGGGCTCAGTGTTCCAGAATTCTTCCCTAGTTTAAGTACATTACGTGGTCTTAATAATACTGCTACATTTCAGCATCATATGAATCAAATACACAGATGGTTAGTTTTTTGTATGTTTAGAGAACCATATTATGTAGATGGAATTGACTACCTACCAGAAAATATAAACAGTCTCTTCGATGCCAATTTCGATGGTATGTTACAAGCATTGTTTACACTAAATCAACTTGTACACAAAACAGAAGGCGGATATACAGCTCCAGGTACTGATACTTTTCCAGGCCTCAAACACGGAAAAATAATGTGGGATCAAGGGTTCACACAAGATGATAAAATTGGATGGACTAAAGATTTAAACTATAAGCATCTCTTAACAAATAACAATCATGACGTATGGTTAGCAAAACGCATACTAGGCAAAGACTTTAGAGAATGTTGGTTAGATGCAGATGACCCTAGTTATCGAGATATTACAAATATTGGAGATATACTTCATTATTGTTTTGAAGTTGATCCGTTAAACGACGATACTGAATTTTATTACAGTGACGAATTCAAACAATGGATGCAAGCACATGGACGTTCAGTTGATGTTAGTGAGATTGGCAGAATACCTCTGGGTAATATTATTGATAAGCCTGCAGACTTAGAGCATGTCATGAATCATTGCCACATCGAAAGTATTGAACTAGTATGAAGAACTGTACACTATTAACACCTGATGTATTTGAAGATCATCGTGGAATCATTCGAAGCTACTATCCAGATGAAAACATCGTGGAATGGAATTTAATGATTACTAAAAAAGGTGACGCTCGTGGATATCACTATCATCCACACTTTAATGAATATATGACTATTGTCCAAGGCGAATGTTTATTTAAAGAGTATAGTGACAAAATATACGAACACGTACTACATGTAGGTGACAGTATTCGTATACCTATCGGTACTGCTCATACTTTTATAGCACTAACAGATTTTAAATTTGTTAGTTTACTAACTAAACGCTGGAACGATTCCAATCCTCCAATTGTAAAGGTAGACGAACATGGCCAACCCGTTTGATCTAGTGCACGAATTTGAAAAACAAATAGCAGAATACACAGGAGCACCTTATGCTATTGCTACTGACTGTTGTACTCATGCGCTATATATGTGTCTTTATTACGAAAAGAAGCGCACCGGTATACTGGATGTAGTGCTTCCAAACAACACATATGTAAGTGCCGCTATGCAGTGTAAACATGTGGGTTTAGATATAGAATTTGAGCAATATGATTGGCAAGGTGCTTATACAATCGGCAACACTCGTGTTGTAGATAGTGCGCCACGATTACATCGAGGGTGTTATCAACCAGGTATGCTACAGTGTTTAAGTTTTCAATTTAAGAAGATACTAAGCACTATTAAAGGTGGAATGATACTTACAGACGATAAAGATTTCTATAATTGGGCGCAACGTGCAGTACATGATGGTAGAGATATGAGTATACCGTATGAACAAGATAAAATAACATTTTTAGGATGGCATTACTTTATGACACCTGAAACCGCTGAACTAGGGCTAGCACGTTTACAAGTATTACCAGATGACAATACCGACTGTGCTGGAAGTTACACATATCCGGATATTAGTTATGTAAAGGATCTTGAATAGTGTTTTACTCAGTTATTAGGGGAGTGCCTTTACAAGACGGCAGTATGATGCGCATACATGCAAGAACCAAGCATACGTACATCTATGCTGTTGATGTGGTTGAATGGGACGTATATCCGCAATACAAGCAGGATTTAGAAGATGTAACTACAAATTTTGCAAGTCTGTTACGTAACAACCCATTTATAAATGGTGTGGTGCATCACAATGGAATAGTCCACAATAGTCATTACTATCCAATTAATCCAGTACTTGAGCAATACACAATACACAATGGACTTAATCCACCCCCTGTACTACAGCCCAATCTTATATTGATATTTGGTATTCATACAGAATTTTGTGTTATTGACCATGCTGAATCACTGTCGCAACAGTTTCCAAAATCGCAAATATTAATATTGTATGATTTATGTAAGACAAAACACGGAGAGAAGGGTGATTACTTCTTGTTCAATTACTGTATGCGATCCAAAAATATTGATTGTGTGGATAGTAATTACTTAATGATAATTAATGAGGATTAAAATATGAAAATTTACTGGAGTAATGGCCAAGTAGCAGATATTGAATTAATAAAGAACGACTTTGTTGAATATTGGCATAGCATTGCAGCACCAATGGAAGCGGCAGATAAGCGCATCAATACTTGGCACTGGCATGAAATACCACACAAAGATATGCCTGATTCTAGTGATGCTCGTGAACGTGAACGTACAATAGTACAGTTTAATGACCATGTAGACGAACTTGCTCAAAAGTTTGACATACACTTTCCTGGAAAAATGTATTACGACCAGCCCCAGGTTTTTTTAAATAAAATACATCACTTTATTACGCACGGAAGTTTCACACAAAAATGGTGGGATTTGCCCAACGCAGGTATTGACAATATGGTAAAAGCAAAGTATACTCATTGGAGAGACTATGATGCTGCTCAAGATCATGGCCCCCCTGACTTGTCTTACGAAGGTAAAGACAGTACAGAGATCAATAGAATCATGTTTGAAATGAACTGTGAGATACATGAGTATGAAGAAACTATAATTACTCCTAGAAAAGAAGAACTACTTGACTGGGGATTTGAGTCAAAAGACGGTGATCATATTATACAAAGGTGGCGTAATACTGATTCTAGTTTACGTATGTTTGATGTATATCCCATAGATAACGAATATAGAAAGTATTGTACTTTTGATACTGATCCTGATTTGTGGTTGCCGTTTAGTGTACTTGGGAAAGAATATCTAACATGTTGGTTAGATATGGATAACCCGTTACCATTTGATATTACAAATATTGATCAATATGCTCATATTGGATTTGAGTGGCAGCCTAATAGCTTTACTACACAGGTATTAGGACATAAGCATTTTAAAACATACTTAGAAGATTATAAAGTACCACACGAAGAATTTATTATAGGAAAGATTCCGTTGGGATATTGTACAAACAAAAAAGACTTAGACCTAGATGACATTATGAAGAGTAGCGTCATTAAAGTGGAAATATAGATGAAGAACATAGTAATAGTGACACCTGCTAGATGCGGAAGTAGTTGGCTATTAGCCTCATTTGGCGAGATAGGTTACAATAAAAAAGCACTTTTATTAAGTCATTTACATCATGATACACCACTAAC
>Ga0115572_10005222_pt1 | contig 10006 bp, 5 predicted proteins | sample COGITO_mtgs_1206_FD_88681 | JGI IMG/M metagenome (GOLD analysis project Ga0115572, IMG submission 88681) | Pelagic marine microbial communities from North Sea - COGITO_mtgs_120607 | ecosystem: Environmental > Aquatic > Marine > Epipelagic | place: Germany:Helgoland, sampling site Kabeltonne... | reverse complement strand
GTTGGCGTATGTGGCAAAGATGGCCAAAGCATCCCTGTGGGCGTTGGTCAGCCAACATTAAAGCTAGATGCGATGACAGTTGGTGGTACTAACTAAGTTCTGCAGCTGTCTATGCGGCGTGATGGGTCATCTTGATTGATAAGATTATTTGCGCGCCGTTTGGTGTTATATTTTTCACTTCCACTTGTCCATTGTGGCGTTTGGCTATTTCCTTAACAACACTCAATCCTATTCCTGTTCCCTCACTTTTCGTCGTATAAAATGGCGTACTTACGTTATCGATATTAGAAAACCCTGGTCCATTGTCCGTCACACAAATTGCCTGATGTGCGTTTTCATTAAATACCTGAATCTTTAATTGCCAACCGTCTAAATTTTGATATTCACTGTGATAAGCCTGTTCGGAATTTAGCACTAAATTAATTAACGCTTGGGATAACAAGTTTTGGTCGCCGAAAATGACTGCAGGTCCTGAATAGTTTATTTGATTCGCTCGCGCAGAAACAGACTTAATATCATGCAAAAGCTCGTCGGAATTAAACCAGTCACATTTTGCGTCAGTTATTTTAGCGACATCGCTATATCCTTTTATAAATGACAACAGCTTTTTACTGCGTTTATTAATTCGGGTTAACACATAATTTAAGTTATCTGGATCGATATGAGGTTGTAATAATAAGGTTTCTGTCAGCGATTCTATCGGCGTCAAAGAGTTTCGGATCTCGTGGCTGATGACTCTAACCATATTGTTTTGTTCGATGTTTCGGCTATTCGATAGCGCGGGCGAAATGTCCACTGCGCTATATAAGTAATACGTCCCTTTGTTTATTGAGAAACGAATGCTTTGTTGCATCCAACCTTTCTCTAATAACGGGTGGGAAAGTTGCGAAAGTGCTTTAAACCCCATCGAGTCATAGGTATCGCCAAACAGCATGGGTTTTTGAAAGGCATGTTGCGCAGATTCATTTTTGTAAAACAGTTGACCATTTTTATTAAAAATTAAAATAACACTGGGCCAATTATTCATCATTTGTGAAAAAAGCGTTCGCTCAAAATCAATCGCAGATTTATCTGAGTTATAGGGGCTTTGGGTAGAGTGAGAACTAAGATTTGATGAATACGCAAGACGTTCGAATAATTTTGATTCGATGCTTCCAGATTTTAGATCAATCGACAGGTTATTTTCACCAGCAATGAGCGCCTCTAAATAGGTATTCAATTGTTCTTGCGGTTTAACGATTTGTCGATAGGCTTTAAAGAGAACAAAACTGATCAAATAGCTTTCTAATAACAGTAGCAGGCCCAGAAGCGCTAAATTCATCTGAAATCCGATAGCAGCTAATACGCTTAACCCAACTATTGTTAAACCCAATAATAAAAATGAAGTAATTAACGTCGTGTTATGTTTCAAGAGAAATTCCAAACTTATCAATACGTCTCGACAACGCATGGCGTGAAATATCTAGGAGTTTTGCGGCTTCTGATTGATTGCCTCGCGTGACTTCTAAAGCGCGTTGGATCATTTTTAATTCAATGGTTTCGAGTGACTCAATGTCATCAAGAGTCAAATTCTTAGGCGATGAGGTTAATGTATCTGAACTGATGTTTTTTGGTGTACCAATTAAACTTTCAATTAATGTTTTATCAATAATATGGTCGCTACACATTAAAACGCATCGTTCGATAACATTACTGAGCTCGCGAATATTTCCCGGCCAAGGCAGTTGACGCAATAAGGTTAAAGCATCTTCAGTAAAGGTAATGTGGGACTGGTTATACTTATTTGCAAACCTGTTCACTAAATCTAACGCCAATGGCTCAATATCATCGAGGCGTTGTCGAAGTGGAGGGATGTCGATCACAATCGTATTTAGTCTAAAGTACAGATCTTGTCGAAACGTCTGTTGGCCTATATGTGCGTCTAAATCTTCATTGGTTGCTGAAATAATGCGAGTGTCTGCGTATTCCGTTAGTCGTGCACCAACAGGAACATAGGATTTTGTTTCTAGAACATGCAGTAATTTGGGTTGAATATTTAACGGAATAGTGCCAATTTCATCTAAAAAGATGGTGCCTGTGTGTGCTTCTTTAAATCGACCATGACGGTCAGCTTTGGCATCTGTAAACGCGCCTTTTTTATGACCAAATAACTCACTCTCAAACAAGGTTTCAGGAATGGCCGCCATATTTACCGGCACAAAAGGTTTGTCTGCTCTTAAAGAAAGTGAATGAATGTACTGTGCTAGCTGAGACTTACCTACGCCATTTTCACCTGTGATCAATATATTCGCATCACTTGGCGCAACACGTTGGATAAGATCATTAATTGCTGTCATTGAAGTAGAATTAAAAAAGGGCTTATGGCGAGAAATTGATTCTTTAGTAAAACCTTTAGTGGCGTTAACAGCTGTGCCAGAACCTTTGGTGCTCGCACTTAAATGTCGGGTAATAGAGTCAATTAACGATTGATTGTTCCAAGGCTTTTCAATGAAATCTAATGCGCCCAGTTGCAAGCCTTTAACTGCAAGTTCTATGGTTGCCCAAGCAGTCATTAACACAACATTATGATTGTCACTTATTAATTGAGGCAATACAGAGAGGCCGTCTTGGCCACTCGTTGTATCGCTATGGAAGTTCATATCAAGTAAAATCAAACTAGGCTTAAAACGTTGAGCAAGGATCACCGTTTCTTTTAAGCTAGAGGATTCAATTGCCTTAAATCCGTTTGCATTTAGTAGCATTGATAAGGCTAGTCGAATATCTGCATCATCATCAGCAACAAGAATTAACGGCGAATCTATCAATGTACTTCCTCAATCTACTTAGTTAAAACCAGTCAGTCTCTGCGCAAGGCAGAAAGCGGGTTTTGAGCAACTATATTCCATGTTGGTAGCATAACAGAAAGTAAATAAATAACGCTACTCATCAGGATAAGTGCCATCATTGCAACCCAATTAAATGCAGGTAATTCGGCGTTAAAATTAAGATTTATATAATCATATACCCATAACGTAATGACACTACCTACTGCGACACCGGCCACTAACATGATGACGGCTCTCTTTAACATTAAAGCAACTAAATCTAAACGTGTTGCGCCTTGTGTCATGCGAATGGCGAGTTCGTATGACTTTTGTTTAGTGGTTAATATGGTTAATCCAGAAATACCAACTACCGCCAGAAGCAGGGTGAAGGTTACTAAAATTAACGAGGTATAAAAAATGATCCTTTGCTGCATTGTCGCTGCATTCACATGGTCTTGATAAGATTTGAAAGATAATGATTTTATTTGCGGGTGGCGTACCTGAATTTTACTTAACAATAAGTCGCTCTCAAGTAGGTCGTTCAATTCGGCGCCATTTTGGGTCTTTAACGTAAAACGTAAGGTGTCTGTGATATGAATATCAGGTCTAAAAATATACGCAGACTCTCTAGACATACTACTTGGATGTCTTCTGAAGTTTTCCGCGATACCAATAATAATGCTAGAAGAATCTTTGTTTACCGGTTTGCCGATAATGTCTGCATAAGACAGTTTGGGATAGACTGCGTCTGCAAGGTTTTTTGTTACAACCGCGACCTTTTCATTTTGCTGGTACTGTTCAGTAGTAATACTCTTGCCGGCAATAATATTTATGCCTGCTTGCTCCAAATAACCAGGTTGTAAGTGCAGTGGGGAATATGAAAGCATTTGAGTTGAGCCATCCTCTTTAGTAATTAACTGCGTATAAAATTTATACATATTTGCTAATACGCCATAATCTTGAGAAATAACACTTACTTTAAGTGCACTTTGCTCAATGACTTCTACTATAGATGAGGTCAGTTGGTGTGCATCACTGCCATAAAATACTTGCTCTTCTTTATTAAAAGAATTAGCCCAATCAGAGTCATCGGTTTTCAGTTCGAGGTTGTGTATGTGTTCAACTTGATAACCCATATCACTAAATGCGATATTGTAGTTTTTATACGCTATCGCCAACCCAGCAAATGAAAACACAATAGTTAACGCTAACTGAGTCGAAACTAAAGCCTTAGTTAATGGGTTTTGATAATCCATCGACACGCCTTTACCGCTTGATTGGATATACCCTTGTAGAGCTTTTTCTTTGATGCGAGATAGCGATAGGTAAATGCCAATATAAAACGCCAACAAGGTGATAGCTATAATTGCAGTGATAGCTAACGCGTCTATCTCCATTGAGCCATTGCGATTGAGAGATGTTAAACTTAACAAGGGCAGAAATGCGATAAATAGATTCGCAATGATTACGGCTAATAAAATTGAGAACACCATTAAAGGGGTATTTTCTAGCATTAGCTGGCGACGTAACACTGACTTTCGCGCTCCGTGTATTAGCCGGACGGAAAATTCATTAAAACGAGCGGTGTAATATGCATTGAACAAGTTCGTTACATTTACTATCGCAATCAAAGCTAGCAACGAGGCGGACAATAATAAAAACAGAGACATTTTTTTTGCACCTGGCATAACGTCTTCACGATAAGCGGAGAGCTCTAAGTTAGAATCTGGTTTCTTTAAAAACACCTCATACATCACTTTTTGTGAATCATCGATTGTTGTTAAGTACCATTTAAAAAAGTCCTCTCTATTGGGAATGGTGACTTTTGTTGTATCAATATATAAATAAGAGAGTTCGCTTGCCATTTGACCGTCAGTAGATGAGTCAGGTATTTTTGAAAAGTCTTCAAAGATCCAAACCTGTGGTACAGCTAAGTTAACAATATTGCTACTGGTATCTGTACTGGCTAGAGTTAGCTTTTTAGGAAGCGCAATATCTTCAATAATGCCAACAACTAATTGAGCAGAGGGGCCAATGGTAATTGTTTTTCCTAATAAGTCATTGCCTGCTTGTCGTTGCTTTTCATAAAGTGACTCAGAAATCCAAACCCCAGATTCAAAGTTTCTCTCATTTAACGCGCTGCCTTTGATGGTTTTGGTGCCCATAATATCGAGTGCGGCAAAGTGGGCCTTAAAGACATAACTATCTAGTGATTCACCATTAAATTGTGGTAACGATTGCTGTTTTTCAAATACAAAAGCCTGTTCTCTTGCATCAAAATGTCGCATGAATTGGCCAAAGTCTGCTCGTGAAGTCATCGTTTCAAATGACAAGGTGTCAGTAATTTCTAGATCGATCACAACTGAGCTGATATTTTGAGCCTTACTGACACCCGAGAGTGGCTTTAATGCGTTGTTATTTGCAATAACCAAAGCACCGATTAATAACCCGGTGGTAATACTTAAAGACAATAGTATTGGTAAAGTAAAACGTTTCTGATTAAAGAGTTTTTTAAGCCCAGAAAATAGGAAATAGTTAACTGGCTTCATGCATCACCTCTGTTTCTTTTACGTTGTTTTCCATAACAATTTTGCCGTCTATGAGTTGTACTTGTTTACTTGCACATTGAGAATAACGAGTATCGTGCGTCACCATAATAATGGTTGAGCCTTGTTTGTTTAGTTGAACGAGTATACGCATGACTTGATCGCCATTTTTTGAATCTAGATTACCCGTCGGCTCATCAACTAAAAGAATATCTGGATTAGTGACTATCGCTCTTGCAATTGCGACACGTTGCTGTTGTCCTCCAGATAGCTGTGCAGGGAAGTGTTTACTGCGAGACGATAAGTTGACTTGCGCTAAGACGTTTTCAACCTTATGTGCGATCTCTTTTGCTTTTTGTCCTTGATACTGTAATGGCATTGCTATGTTGTCAGCGACAGTTAACGAGTCAATAAGGTTAAATGATTGAAATACAAACCCAATATGTTTGTTTCTAATTTTAGCGCGTTGATCAAGAGACAGATCTGTGGCCTCTAATCCAGATAATAGGTATTTTCCGCTATCAAAATTATCTAACAATCCCAGAACCGACATTAACGTAGACTTACCACAACCTGATGGTCCCATAATGGAAATGAATTCGCCCGGGTAAACTTCTAAATCAATGTCTTGTAAGGCTAAAGTTTTAATAAACTCATTTTTATAAGACTTGTTGAGTTTGTTGAGTTTTATTATTGGATTCATATTTTAATTTCCTTATTTTGCTGCGATTTGATTTTAAAAACGTCTCTATTTCTCAAATAAGATAGGTTCTTAGGAAACTTAACGACCACTATATCACCTGGTTTTAAGCCTTGATTTATTAAAATGGCTGAGTCGGTCATTTGGCTTGAGGACACGTTTTGAGTTAGGAATTTATCTCCGACCTTTTTGTAAACCGGCTGGTGGCTGTGAGGCTGTAAACCACTTTCTCGAGCAACGAACACCTGGTCTTTTAAAGTATCGCTATAGACCTTAGCGGAAAACGCTTGGGTAGGTCGAAGTTGTTGATCATTAATTATTTGTTCGTGTAATTCATAGGTTTCTGCAATAACAGAAGATTGTGTTATCAAGGATTCAATACGCTTGATTTTTGTGGTGATGAGTTTGCCATTTAAGTTGATTTTAACTTCTGCATCGAGCGCAATGTCATTCACTTTATGTGCTGGTAGATTTAATGTTGCCACTAAACGATTTCGACTGCCAATTTTTGCAATAGCTTCGCCTTTATCGATATTTAGTCCTACTTCCAGTTGTAAATTTTGAAGATCGCCGTCTTGTTCTGCTTTAATCTCAAGGGAATTAACCTCAAGTTGCGTTTGCGTTAAAGTCAGACGTTTTTGATCAAGCTGCAATTCACTTTGCGCAACTTCAAATTCATGGAGGGCGGTGGCATGTTGTATTTTTTTGAGATGAAGCTCTTTGTTTTTTGACTGCAGCGTTAGTTTCAACTGTGCTTTTTCCAATTCAATTTTGGAGCTGACCCCTAGCTTTTGTAAACGGCCATGAATATTTACGTCTAATTTAGATTGTGCAATCGCTGCATCAATGGCAAGCAATTGAGACTCTAGATCGAGTTGTTGTTGTTCATGCTTTAGTTTCAAAGCGGAAACCGATGATTGTTGCTCTAAAAATTCAATCTTGTGTTGAGCGGCGGTTTTGATTAATTCTGGATTTTCAAGTCGGGCGATAACATCCCCTTTTTTTACAGGCGTGCCCGGTTTAATTAATATTTCAGTGACAACACCGGAAGCTTTTGCTGTTAACAAGGTTTCTTGCGCAGACTTAAACAAGCCATGAACTGGAATAAACACGTTGAGTTCTCCAGACCGCACAGTGAAAACAGGCAGTAGGCTCTCATCGATAACGGGCGTTTTTACATATATCAAATAGCTCAGGAATCCTACGATAAACACGCTTATAGAAATACTGATGCCGTATTTTCGTTTTGTTCCCATACGATTGTTAATTGATATGTCCAAAGTGCATTCCGTTTTGTTTTTGTTTTTGGTTTTATTGCTGCAGCTGTAGTTTCTCTTTACATATGGAAGCTCTGTGCCAAAAGTTAAGCAAAAGGATTTTCATAATTTTCTATTTAAAACAATGGTCTGTGGTTTCTTGGGAGGGGTCGAGTTACTTGTGGAGTGTTTGGCGAATATAATAGTGCGCGATTTCGCACGTCATATTGTTCGTTGTTGAAAAGAAAGCTCGAAAATGAGCAGGTTACTTAGATGATTAATAAAAAACCAGAGCGCACTCTGGTTTTTTATCGTGTTTGCTATTTATAGCGTAATAAATATTCAACCTATTCTAATGTTACAGCCACACTATCGCCGGATACCCTACCTGAAGGAACCGTAGCTGAAAATATTAGAGCACCATCAACACTCTCATCACCTGTCGCTAAGTTGTTTTTTAGCTTAAATTCGATGGTTCTGGTTCCAGGGGTTGAAGGATCAAAAGAGCCCACTGTATTGGCCACCAAGAAAGTTCCTCCGTTTATTAATAAGCCAACGCTTGATGCAATGCTTATCTCTGTTCCGGAAGGTAGTGTTTGAAATTGCTCGTCTGACATTTCGAGTACTAATAGGATTTCTCCACCGCGAGGTATATTAATCTCTATATTTGGATCATTTACGTCTTTGTCGCTTGTTCTTAAAATGCTTCCTGAGTCATCTAGTAATTGATACAAAGCGTTAGAACTTGATGTAATCAAAACACGAGCTTTGCGAATCGTTGAAAACTTAGCTGTTGCACATCCGCTTTGACATTGAGGACCATTAAATAGACTGTCTTCAACTGTGTAATCGCCACTATTATCTGAGTCAATAAATAACTCACCAGAATCAAAACTATAATTCTCATTGTCATCACGCCAAGCTTCCGGCATGTCAATGAATCCACCAGATAACGGGCTAATACGGCCAAGCCCAGACTTGATTTCATTAATATTAGAAATGGATCCGTTTGCGCTGCTACCGTCAGAAGTCCCGTAAACGTTGTCGCCGTTTACGTCCACAAAATACTCATGGCCTTCTGCAGTGGCTAAAATAGTAACGCGGTGATTATCTGGGTAAGGTTCTTGAGAAGTCCAAGAGACCGCACAGTTTCCTTCAACAGTTGTACAAGATGGCTCAATAGCGCCACCTTCAGTTGTAAAATTGACTGTTGTGCCATCTGGAACTGGGTTATTAAAGCTATCCGCTAAGTAAGCTCTTACAGTTACTTCCGTACCAGTAATATTTCGTGCTTCTGGGTTAATAGTTGATAGCGACAACGTTAATGAGTTTTGATCCGGAAGGCCAGTGTTAACAGAAAGTAAGTCCGACTGTGTCGCTACTGTATTTGAGTTCGCATTACTTGTTGTTGCTGTTACTCGTACAGCGGTTGGTACCGTTCCGGCAACTACTTTGGCACTCACTAAACCTTCATTGTTAGTCACGCCTGAATCAGAAGCTAAAGTTAATCCACCAACGTCAGTATTAAGTGTGAAATTAACCTCTTGTTGACTAAGAGGATTACCTAGCTGACCTTTGACTAAAAAGGTAACGGTTGAAGTTTCTTGCTTGCCTTGACCGCCAGTGCCTTTAAGTACAATAGACGATGGTGAAGCAGAAACAAACTCTACAGACCCTAAGCTTTCTGGAGATAGAGTGATCTGTTTAGTTGCAGTGAGGTCAGCAGAGTTTACTCTAACTGTGGCAACAATCGTATCTTCATTGCCTTGAGCACCAGCACAACTAACATCTTGGAACGTGGAAGTAGCTATGCCATTTACTGTTGTTGATGTTGCATCTATTGTCGCATCGCCATTTGTAACACAGGTAGAATTAAATGAAATTGTCGTTGCTGAAGTAATAGGGTCAAAGTTTTCATCAACTAGAGCAACAGACAAGCCTAACGTAGCACCTGCGCTAATTTCTGTATCACCGTTTGCATCAGTCAGTGCCGATTTGATTTCACCTTCCGTAAAGTTACCGGCGTCGTCAAATGACCCCATTAATACCGTCGTGTTTTCATTAAGTGCATCCGCCGCAACAATTTCATAGGCAATAGTGTCGACATAAGTAATGTCATTAATAGTGGCTGAGATAGTCGCTAATGCAGCGCCTAAATCATTTTCATTGCCGCTTAGTTCAACTTCCGCTAAACCACTTGAATTAGTAAGAGCAGAGCTTGCATTCAAAGAACCGATTTCAGCAGAGAAACTAATAATTGTATTTGGTATAGCGACATTATTTTCATCAACAAGCATTACACCTAATTGTGCCGACTCGTTGGCTTTAAATCGATTAACGGATAGGCCGTTACGTTTCAAAGTAATAGATAATTCTGGTGACGCTGCTTCAGTTGTGCTTGCGGATAGAACTTCAAACGCGGTATCAATAGATAGTGTTTCATCATCAATAGTTGTTGTTGCAGTAACCGTTACTACTCCAGCCGATATGTCAGAAGTATTTAGTGATACAGAAGTTGTACCATCCGTTGCAGTTAGTCTAGAGGAGCTAGACAAATTCCCGCTGTCCGTTGAAAAGCTAATTTGTTGGCCGCTAATTGCAACACCACTTAAATCAACCAAAGATACTGAAACGGTAGCTAGGTTTCCTGATGTAAAGCTATTTGTCTCATTATTCAACGCATCTTTAACGGCTATGCTG
>Ga0115572_10005221_pt1 | contig 10007 bp, 10 predicted proteins | sample COGITO_mtgs_1206_FD_88681 | JGI IMG/M metagenome (GOLD analysis project Ga0115572, IMG submission 88681) | Pelagic marine microbial communities from North Sea - COGITO_mtgs_120607 | ecosystem: Environmental > Aquatic > Marine > Epipelagic | place: Germany:Helgoland, sampling site Kabeltonne... | reverse complement strand
CCTGCTCTTGAGATGCAGCGGCCTTATTGACAGGAAGCTTCTCCGCCAGGAACTAGATCGCATGGATAAAGCGCGTTGACAGAAGTTGGTTTTCTTATATATACTAACATGCGCATACGCGTTCTTTCTTCTCCCCCCCAGTGCGGATGCCGTGCGTGGCGATCTTACTGAATTTAGGCACGCTCTATATGATTAAGGCGGCCCCGGCCTTCGTTGAACAAAGTTCTACTGTTTGTGAGTATGCTTGCTGATTTTGCTTTCCGGGTTATAACACTGGAAGCACGAGGATGGAGAAGGTGGAGACGTGAAACACGAAGACGGGGATGGAGAAAATAGTAAATCTATACTTTAGTATCTTTGTCTTTGCCTTAATACTAGTCAGCCTCTTTACTAACGCAAATTTTTGGTCCTTTACCCTTTTTTTCATCCTGGTATCTGCCGTAGATTTTGGTATCGGGGTTGTTTTCATATCAGCGCGAAAGTTCCTAAGAGAGACTCCGGGTGTTAGTAGGTCAAAGTACGCAGCCCCAATTACAGCGCCCATACCCGCGTCTTGGGCTGCGTCGACTGCTAATTCTGAGGGAGGAGATCAAAGAAACAACACTGGCGAGTTAGCGGAAGGTTACCCTATTTTACCTCACCACGGCTCTGAATTTACGCACTCGGATTTATTGCATCCTTACTCGCCATCCGCCAGGGCCGGCGCCATGGATGCTTTTGTGAATTGCGATAGAACGCTTATCTGGTATCTTTTGCCACAAGCTCGTCGAAGACCAAAGTCATTTAAGTCGTGACCTGGTATCCGTGATCTCGAGTCCCCCCCGTACGCAGAAGCTTTGCTCAGACGGTTGCTGGACTTGGGTCCCGACAACTTTACATTGCAGTTCTTTGCGACGTGCCTGTTGGTTACTCTACTCGTCATGCTGGCTTACGGCGCAAGGGCTAGAAAAACATTTGCGAGGGGTGGAACTATAGCGATCCTGGTTGTCTTTTGGCTCTATCCAGGGCTAGGGGATTACTACTTTGCCTACGGATTGCTAGCTCTTCTTTCACTTTACGCCTTGGAGCATCTAAAAGAAATGAGGTCTGCTCCGGTTCCCGCTAATATAATTCGCATAACGTCGGTGTTTATGATAATCTTGAAGTCCTATCCGACGGCCGAATACCTATCTACCGTTGCATGCGTCTTCTTCCTGCTCTTGAAATGCAGCGGCCTTATTAACGAGAAGCTTATCCGCCAGGAACTAGATCACATGGATAAATCGCGTTGACGGAAGTTGGTTTTCTTATATATACTAACATGCGCGTTCTCTTTTGTTTCCCCCCAGCGTTGATGCCGTGCGTGATGATCGTATTGAGTTTAGGCACACTCTATGTGATTCAGGCGGCCCCGCCTTTGTTGAACAAAGTTCCTTTGCCTAGTCGTGTTCTGTTGTTTGGTAGTATGCTTGCTGATTTTGCTTTCCGAGTTATAACTCGTGGGGGTTCCGTCGTAAGCTCTTTGGCGCCAGTCTTCCCCTCTTATGCACTACATTGGGTAGGAGGGGGGCAGCTTGCAAAACTGTCTATCCACTAGCCCACCATAATATAATCGTATTGTGTAAGAAAGCAATTCTGTGTAATCGCTTATTGTGCTAAGGTTAGAAAATTACGATTTTCCGATATTGATTTTGGCAGCTAAAGATAAGAAACACGAGGTTTTGTATCGTGAACGTGAATCACGCTGTCGAAGTTTCATTTTTACTGTGTACACCTTTTATGCCCAAGGTACGTACGGATGCCCATAGCGTGTTTCTCGACGCTTTACTTAGCGCCGAGGGGGCGGGCCTTAAAATCACGCAAGAAAAAAATCTAGGTTTCGAATATCTTTACGCACTCTTTTACGGGACAGACCTACGCCGCCGCTACTTTGTTATAGAGCAAATTACTGCGGCTGATGCACAAGGCGTTTGTTTTTAGCGGCGGGGGTAAAAACGTTGTTCTCACTCCCCGCCGCTTTCTGTACCTGCACCGGTGGGGGGGGGCGAGGCCCCGTTTTAGTACACAGTCGTCCAGAGGGCGCAGGGTTTGGTATTAAAGTTTACCCGTAAAATACGTACCGGTTAGTGGGAGCTTCGGATTCCCTCCGAGAGATGCCCTCTAGTCGAAGTTTTTTAGAAGACGCGGCACGCCGCAGGGCTGTCTGAGATCAACGCGGGTCAGTTACTCGCCCCCCCCCTCACTCTGCGTCAGGATGGGTAGAGCTCGCAGTTGCCAAGCCGTTCAGTATCAGAGCGGAAGCAGTTTGGCAATTACAGGGGCAGTCTTCTGAGCCTGAACGGTTCACTGCTTGCATCCATAATTCCCTAAGCAGGTTATATGCCACTGTTGGGGTTTTTAGCTCTTGTTATTTTGTTAAGATATATAACTGCTGGGGGCTCAAATCTTTCTTGTGGGTGTTATGGTGTGATACGCCCCACGATCGTCTAGAAAGAGCATGCGCTTTCCGTAGTGCAGGGGTTCCTAAAATCGCGCTATGCTAAATTTACGTTATATCTTCCCCACCAATGACCTGTCAGTTTGTGTGGGTGGTTGCTTGGTTTGGGGGGGCTTCTTACGCAGGCTTAGGGTTACACTGTACGGGTTTCTTGGTGTTAGCATTTAAAGAGTTAGTAACTAACGTAGCCTGTTCCCTACCGCGCCCACCGATCCAATATGCCGTTGTAATTGCTGACTAAGAAAATTTTAATTTTACTGCGCGACTACGCTAAATCTATATGCTCAAACTGACTGCAATCTTACGTACAATCCGACCAGACCTGGTTGTTGGACTCATTGAACTGAGATAAGGTCTCCGTTATATCGACGCTTGATCTTTTGCCGCAAACTTTTGTCAGTAGCTCATCCTTCCTAAGCCAGCACGTATCCGTTGACTATTCCGAGCAGTCTACATACCTAGAGCACTCGCTTTTACTTACACGTGTATCAAATAGCCCCATTAGGGGTTTACATGTTTCGTATATGGGCGATCTGGGTCATAGCGCCTCCGTCTGCGGTCTACCCGCGGTAGCTTTATTCTGCTCATCGTTTTCTAACGTTTATCAAGCTTCTGCTCTACTTACTCCTAAGGTCGCGTTGATCTTGACCGACTACTTGGTCGCCTACGAGACGTCGCAGTCTCTTAACGCACGTGCCATAATGGGTTTTGACTCTGGAGTAGAGGTACTAACTCATATCGGTGTGGAGGGCTTGCTCCCCTTGATTATATTTGGGCTGTTTACGTGGTTCGTAGTTTACATGGTTTTGACCGGGGCCATCTTACCTTGGTCAAGCTATAGCCATAGTCAGTTCGCTCGCTCCTACGTTTACATTTTTTCGTTTTCGAAGGAGACGCGGGTGCAGCTTGAGGTTGTTTTACAAACAACTGTCCTCTTTCTGTTTTACTGGGCTATGATCATCATGGCTTTTGACGATGACAAGGAGGAGACTATAGAGTATGTGGACACGATGTATTTTTACTTTTTTACGTTTATTGTTACTTACTTTTTCTGCAAACATTCTACGCATTATTTTTCATTTCTTGAGGCATCCGCTACGGGGTCGCGCTCAGCTATGTTTTTAGTTACGCAATTTAAGGGTGACTTCCTCGCCTTATTTTCTATGATACTACGTTTTTATTCCCTGCTATTACGTCTTAATGTCTACGACATCTTAGACGACTGCCTTGATTTTTATTACGTTTTTATGGGGGACTTCGATGACGACGAGTACATTAACGAGTTATTCTTTGGAGTACACGGTACACTATTCTTTACCGTGGATAACCAAGACGATCGTTCATTTCTTTTAGAGGACGAGTTTGACTTCTCTGTAGACCTTTTCTACTCGTACTTTTTATTGTGGGGTAAGTTTTTTTACTTCCTATTCTACACTGTCGAGTTAATCGCTCGCTTTGGTTTAGCTTTTTATGTTATATACCTGGTTTTATTTGAGATATACGGCGTGAACTGCTCTTATCGAGAGGACCGTCAGTCTGTACGCAGTCTACTTGTCTAAGCGGGCTCGTGTACTTATATCTAATGGCTTCTACTCAAATAAACAGCCCGCATAGCACAAATAACCAGTCACCCCTTGGCGAATTCGTACAGGCTAGCAGTATAGCGCGACCTTTTGTTGAACCCAAATTACTTAAGTTGGGGTAGAACGCACTCACCACTAAGGCCCCAGCACACCCGGAAGTTTTACCGACAGGATTGTACGGCGTAGATCTTGAGAACTTTGAATCGTGGTTACGTCTAGGGGACCGTGTGGTACTGTAGACATCTTCTGTGTCAGACACCAAGCTCTACTACCCAGAGCCGTTCGTAGCGTCTCCGTCCTTCGTACATGAGTAAATTTGATTCATACACATCTTGTACTAGAATTACCGGCTTTCGTTCTCTTTCATTTCTTTAATTATGTTCCATTTTACGGCGTTTATAGCGGTCGTTTGCTGGTATAATCTTAGGGTGAACCTCAGAACAGAAACTCGGGGTGTTAGTAGGTCAAAGCGTACAGATTTAATTACTGCGCTTGAACCTGCGTCTTGGGCTGTGTCGATTACTAGTTCTGAAGCCTTAAATGGTCCTGGCACTGACGAGTTAGAGGGGGATTCCCTCGTTTTACCTCGCCACGGTTCTGAATTTACGTACTTGGATTTACCGCAGTTTCACGCGCCCTCCACCAAGGCCTGCTTGGGACGCTGTCTTCGGTTGCGATAAAGCGTTTATTAAAAGTCTTCTGCCGCGGACTCTTCTAAACCCAAAGTTATCTAAGTCGCGACCAAACATTCTTGATCTTTGAGGCCCCCGTACGTAGAAGTTTTGTTTAGATGGTTGCTAAACTTAAATCCCGACGACTTTAAATTGCTGCTCTTCCTGGCGTGCCCTGTTGGTTACTTTATTCGACAGGTTGGATTACGGCGCGCGGGGGCTAGAGTCTTAGTTTACTTCAACCCCCACCTTAACATAAAGATATTCGCTAGAGGTGGAAGTATAGCTATGCTAGTCGCCTTTTCACTCTGTCCAGCACTTAGGGATCATTATTCCAAGTGAGGGTTGCTCGCGCTCCCCTTACTTTACACCTTTGAGAAGCTAAAGAAAATATGCTCCGCTCCGTTTCCGCTTAACATAGTCACTATGGCGGCGGGGGTCTGTGACAGTCTTATTGGAGCTAGTCGATATTTCCAGGGCCTGTCTAATGGCGGAATACTTATCCACCGTTACAGATATTTACTTCCTGCTCCTGCAATGCAGCGGCCTCATTGGCGTGGGATTCTTCTACCGTGAACTAGAGCACATGGATAAATCCCGTTCACGAAAGGTGGTTTTCCTACGTACGCCGATATTACATTGTTTGGGCGTACTCTGTGTAACTAAAACGCCCCGCTTTGGTTGAATAAAGTTCTTTGGTCTAGTTTTACGTGGTATTGTTTGATAGCGTTGTTGTCGTTTATGCTTTCCGTACTATAATTTCGAACCCGCGTACGGCTGGGGCATTCGCACGTATACCTTACGTTGGTATAAAAATAGACTTGCGTGCCGGGCTATTCCTGTCACCGTGTCGCAATTTTCCTAACCCACGGCATTTTTTAGGGCCAATGCATGGGGATATGCGGTCGGTACCACCATTGAATGCTAATTAGAGTTTACTTCATGAAGCGGGATTTATTCTTTCTTTGGTGTGCACATTTCATTCACTGCTCGGATCTCGATCAGTTGTTCAATATGCTCGACAGGTCGCGCTGTCTGCGTCTCCCAAAGCTATATCCTTTGACAGGGGAGTCTGACTAAACGAGTTTGCGGATAACGTTAGGAGACTATAATGTTTTTCGTGCGCAGGACCTCGGCGCGCGCGATAATCCAGCTCCCCAGGCACAGATCTCTTACGGCGCCTGTGCACATTTGTAAACAGCTATAGACCGTTAGTCTGCGCGTACTCCTACTTGTCTAAGAGGGCTCGTGTATTACTACCGGAGGGCTTCTACTTAAATAAACAGCCCGCGTAACACAAATATATAACACAAATAACCAGTCACCCCTTGTCGAATTCGTACAGGCGAGTAGTGTAGCGCAACTTTTTGTTGAGCCCAGATTACTTAAGTTGGCGGGAAACGCACTCAATACTAAGGCTCCTCAACACCTAGAAGTTTTATCGACAGGGTTGTAGGGTGGAGATCTTGAGAACTTTGAATCATGGTTACGTCCGGAGGATCGTGCGGTACTGCATACATCTTCTGTGCCCGACACTGAGCTCTACTACCCAGAGCCCTTTGTAGCGTCTCCGTCCTTCGTACACGAGGAAATTTGATTCGTAGACAGCTTGTACTATACAATTACTGGCTTTGGTTCTTTTTTATTTCTTTAATTGCGTTCACTTTATAGCGCCTATAGCGGCCGTTCGCTGGTGTAATCTTGGGGCGAAACCCAAAAGAGAAACTCGGGGTGTTAGTAGGTCAAAGTGTGCAGATTTAATTACTGCGCTTGTTACCTGTGTCTTGGGCTGTGTCGATTACTGGTGTTAAGGCCTTAGATGGTCCCGGCACTGGTGAGTTAGCGGAGGATTCCCTCATTTTACCTCGCCACGGTTCTGAATTTACCTATTCGGATTTACTGCAGTTTCACGCGCCCTCCACCAAGGCCCGCGTTTGGGACGCTGTTTTCGATTGTGGCAGAGCGTTTATTAAAGATCTTTTGCTACGGACTCTTCTAAACCCGAAATTATCTAAGTCGCGATCAAACATTCTTTATCTCGAGGCCCCCCGCACGCAGAAGTTTTGCTTAGGTGGTTGTTAGACTCAGATCCTAACGACTTTAAATTGCTATTCCTCCTGGCGTGCCTGTTAGTTACTTTATTCACTGGGTTGGATTATGTCGCGGGGGCTAGGGTCTTAGTTTACTTCAACCTCTACCTTAACGTAAAGGCATTCGCCGGGGGCGGAAGCACAGTGATACTAGTCGCCTTTTCACCCTGTCCAGCGCTTAGGGATCATTATTTCGAATGAGGATTGCTTACGCTCCTTTTACTTTACACCTTTGATAAGCTAAAGAAAATGTGCTCCGCTCCGTTTCCTCTTAACATAGTCACTGTGGTATTGGTGTCTATAGCAGTCTTATTGGGGCTAGGCGATATCTCTAGGGCCTGTCCAATAGTGGAATACTTTCCGCCGTTACAGGTATTTACTTGCTGCTCCTGCAATACAGCGGCCTCATTGACGTGGGGCTTTTCTACCGTGAACCAGAGCACATGAATAAATCCCGCCCACGGAAGGTGTTTTTCCCATGTATGCTGACGTACGCATTCGTTTTCACTTCCCTTCGTGCGCTGATCCCACGCATGCTGATCTTACATTGCTTGGGCGTATTCTATGTAACTAAAACGCCCTACTTTGGTTGAATAAAGTTCCTCGGCCTAGTTTTGTGGTATTGTTTGGTAGCGGGGCTGTTGCCTTTACTTTCCGCGCTATAATTTCGAACTCGCGTACGGCTGGGGCATTTGCACGTACACCTTCTGCTAGTATAAAAAGTAGACTCGTGTGCGGGGCTATTCTTCTCACCGTGTTGCAATTTCTCTAACCCACGGCATTTTTTGGGGGCTAATGCATGAAGATCTGTGGTCGATACCACCATTGAACGCCAATTATAATTTACTTCACGAAGTAGGATTTATTTCTTCTTTGGCGTGCTCATTTCATTCGCTACTTGGACCTTCGACCAGTCGTTCAACATGCTCGACAGGTCGCTGTCTGCGTCTCCCAAAGTTATATCCTTTGGCAAGGGAGTCTGACTAAACGAGTTTGTGGACAACGTCAGAAGAATATAATGTTTTCCGTGCGTAGGACCTCGGCGCGCGCGATAATACAGCTCCCCGAGCACAAATCTCTTACGGCGCCTGTGCATATTCGTAAATAGTTAGGCCGCTGTCGCAGGTTTTTAGTTCAGGCAGCTTTATTTGAGTAAAAAATAATATTACCGACGTATACTAGTTGAATAATTTTAGCTCTGTGGTGGGTACGGTTATAATAAATTCTCTCGATGGCATTTTTTGTAGGCGCGGCGCTATAAAGCAACATTCCATTTTGGGGGGGGCCACAAAGTCACGCCGTTCTAAACTAGCACTAGCTCTCGTGCGATGGTGCGTTGTCGGGTGCTGAGGGGCCTCACCTAGGCTACGGGGTTACGTTGTTGGTTTCGGCACTATTATTTAACTAGTGAACTACTGGGGACCGTTTCCCTACCACGCTCTTTAATTTAATATGTTGCCTGTGTTGTTTACTAACGAAATTTTAATGCAAACTTGTGCGCTCGAATTGGTCGCGGTATTACGCACAGCCCGGCTAGATTTAGTTAGGGAACTCACTATTACATCGACGCCTGATTTTCTGCCGCAAACTTTTAATGGGAGCTTGCCCGTCCTGGGCTAGCACGTAATCACCAACTGTACCGCGCGGGTTTATACGCTTCGCATATAAGTAACCCTGGTCCCAACGCTTTGGTCTGCGGTCCGCCCCGCAGTGTCTTCACCCCTTTTCATCGTTCTACGGCGTTTATCAGGCTTTGTCTCTTCTTACCCCAGACTTGCGTTGGTCTTGACCGTTTACTCGGCCACCTGGTTTGGTCACTTACTCGGTCGCTTACGAACCGTCGTGCTCTCTTAACGTGTACACTTCGACTTGTCTTGAATCAGAAGTAGGCGCCTTAAATTGTCTTTGCAGGGGATCTCCCCCTTTAGTTGTGTTTGGGCTGCTCGCGTGGTTCTAACTGACGCCGTATTACCTTGTCCAAGGTACAGTTACGACTAATTCACTCACTGCAGCGATTACTCCTTTCGTTCTGTGGGGAAGCGCGGGTGTGGCTTGATGTTGTTTTATGGGCAACTGTCATCCCCGTGTTTTATTGATTTGACATCATCGTGGTTTTTGCCGACAGCGGGGAGGGAGGTATTGTGAGTTCATACCCAACGAATTTCTTTGATGAAACTTATATTCTACTTGCATTGGATTATCATAATAAGATGTTAAGTAACGAACCCCCTTCTTTCAGTATTATCGTTATCGTAGGGTTCGGTATTTTTATAGGCATACGAATAACGCAGTAGCACTTGACACTGGCTGTACTCTTCATACGTCGAATGTTTCGTTGCTACTTTTGGTTTTTGCCCCTCCCCCGGGGGTACACCTAGGCGCGGGTTGGTGCCCGTATACTTAGTGTTTCCCAAAATTTGTAATAAGCGTTCTCGTTTTAGTAGCTCAGTTGGCTAGAGCGCAAGGCTGAGGGCCTTGAGGTCAGTGGTTAGAGCCCATCCTAAAACATAACTCAGTTATTGATAACTTCAAGTTTTTCCCTTTGAGATCAGAGATACTAGCCTGAGTGGTTATATAAGCGACGGGTGGCGTCCATCCATATCTACTAAGCCCCGAGCCCACGTACACTTAGCCGGTCTCGAGATTTATAAAGATATAGGCACTTCGCTAAAATTCGACGCTACCTGTGCTCTCCACCCGTCGGAAATTTCACCCAGTTTCGGGTTTACGATTTCGTTTTAGGCGGAAATCTACATGGTAGTCGTAATAGACTATCTAAATAAGATCTTAGGCGACTCGTCCCAATCCCGCGGTGTTCTCTCTGTCGATATGCTCAGTACTATCTTTTATACCGCGGATGTCAGTCTCAGCGAGCATATCAGTCTTCGATGGCGCCTCACTGGATCTACTAACTCCTAAGTGTATCTCTCCTTTTGCGGCTCTCAAATTTACGCAGGGAGCGAGATTTCTCCGACCATAACTTTATACTGGGGTTTTCGACAAACGCGCTCGTTTACACGATAGACTTACTCTATACGACCCGTGCTTTTATCACGTATGCCGTTCTTTTAACGGATTGCGCTACCACCCCCGCTACTAACTTCCCTGTGGCCAAAGCTGTTTCTACTGCTTTAAAATTCCCCCTGTGTATAAGTTTTTTGATTTTTGCTCCCCCCCCCCCGGGGGG
>Ga0115572_10005215_pt1 | contig 10024 bp, 10 predicted proteins | sample COGITO_mtgs_1206_FD_88681 | JGI IMG/M metagenome (GOLD analysis project Ga0115572, IMG submission 88681) | Pelagic marine microbial communities from North Sea - COGITO_mtgs_120607 | ecosystem: Environmental > Aquatic > Marine > Epipelagic | place: Germany:Helgoland, sampling site Kabeltonne... | reverse complement strand
TGACTCTTAGTAACGCATGGTTCGGCACAAAAGGGACTCATGAATACGTAGCAACTAATGCGAAGGCGAGTATCAAGGTCGCGAGTTACAGTGGTCACCTGAGTTGTTTCCAACTCAATGAAGGGACTGGTTCGGTGTCTGACGGGGCAATGAACGGATCCACAACAATAAAGGTCATGGCAGAATATGGTGTCACGATTCCCACCAAACAAGAACTCAAAAACGTATTTGAAGAGGGTTATTTAACAGGTTCTCAGAGTTCCTTCTGGAAAGAATATGCTCGATTGTATAATCTCTATGGCACAGAAAGAGTGACTGCTAAATCTCTAAGAGAACAGGCATACGCAGTGATAGCACCAGAAGACGCTGCGACAAGTCGAAACCCTGTTTTGCACACATATAACAATCTCCTTATGATGCGAGCGCTCGATGCTTTAGGATCCTCAACCAAAATCAATGAAGCATTACAGGGAGTTTATAGATTTATATCTTCTATGACTCCACTTTCTTCTGTCCATATCGTTATTGGTGCGGATAATTCAGCAACAGAAGCAGCAGACAACTCAAAAAAGGAAATAAAAACCAATCCTGGAGTGAAGGTAGGTAGTCTCAAACCCGAAATGTTTGCCGCATCAGAAAAAGAGGTACAGGCAGTCAAGAATAGGTATGGGGACAAAGATCTAGACGCAGAAGCATTCAAAGAGATCAAACGCATAAGGCAGATCGCTAGAAATAATACGTGAATTGAGCAAAAGAGTTGATTATGAAAAAGTATGAACCAAAGAAGAAACGATACAACGACCTCGGTGCTCTCGCTCGAGAGATGATCGATAATAGAGTCCGTATGGTATTCACCGGACACACTATCACTACCAAGAACCAAATCTTCACCATGTTTGACGGGGAGATCCTAATTCGTGACGCTGATAAATAAGCTTGTAATTTCATTTTGTATCAGTATAATGTTCATATCAATTAGGAATTTACCTCTATGGAAACAATACGGATAGGGCAATACGAGTGGCAGAAGTCAATCGGTGATGAAGGTCAAGACGTTTATGTCGCGAACTTCCTTATCGATGAAGACGAGGTCATCGGTCAATACCCTAGCGAAGAACTCTACGATATCGTCGTAGATAAAGACACAGACTTCTACCTACCCTCACAATCCTTTAGTGAAGAACTCACTGAGGATCGTGTCGCATTCAAGTTTCGTAAAGGAACCTTCACTCAGTCCGAACAAGACGGAGCACTTGAAGGTCTATACGGTGCTGCCTCTGTAAGTGATAACCGTGGTATGGCAGCAGGTCCTAAGTCAGAGAGTCACGGCAATCGACTGTGGGTTGAAATGTGGCAGGATCAGGTATTGGAGTGGTATGCCAAAGGGCAACCAAGCAATATCGATGGTAGTGACCCCCTCCAGGCAATACTTGACAAACGTGATGGATACGGTATCAGGGCATCTGCTTGGATACGTATGACTATCGAAGAGAAATACGAATACGAGACATTCTTCCAGGAGATGATGAAAGAACTTGCTGGTATGGGTGTTCTGGAAGCATCTGATCACGTGAAGTTTATCTACGATAACTATGTGAGTGTGACAGGTTATGCTTCACAGATATGGTCAGGTATCGCAGGGTTCTATGACCGATACCCTCGCATACCGTTTGGTCGCCCCACAGCATACACTGAGAATCACAGAGAGAAGTTCGAGAAGTGCTACCCCTTTGCCCGTAAACTTGATAAAGAGTTTGCGCGACTCATGCCAGGACGGTATGGGTTACAGAAGAAACTAGCAGATGATACAGATAGAAAGTTTCTCATAGGTGAGGATACTACCTTTACCACTATCACTGTGAACACCACAACGAATGAACGTAACGCACGCATGGCATGTCACCGTGACGCAGGTTCACTCAACGAAGGATTCTCTAACCTGACAGTAATCGGTGACGGTAAGAAGTCATGGAAGGGTGGGTATCTTGTATGCCCTGAGGTGCGTGTTGCTATCAACGTGCGTCCTGGAGACCTAGCACTTGTAGACAATATGCGCATCATCCACGGCAACACTGCCATTGAGGAACCCGATGAGGGTGATCTCATGCGTATGTCGCTGGTGTTCTACTACCGTGAGAATATGAAGAAACTTGGTTCGTGGGACTATGAGGCACTTCGCCGCACCTACGTCAAGGAACGTGAGAAAAACCAAGAGCACCCGTTGTGGTGGTCAAGATGGAACGGTGTCAGTGCGAACATGTGGTTTGAAGATGAGTGGTATGATTACCTCCGCAACCATATGGGAGAGGACACAGTGAAACAATATCACCCCGAAGCATATGAACAAGCAGGATCACTTGAGGATTTCTTTTCATGATTGAATTTATTATTCCTACTCTCGCTAGGATCGACAAGCAGATTACCCTGAAGAACATACCAGAGAAGTATCACGCAGACTATGTGACACTGGTAGTTCAGGAGCAAGAGTATGATGAGGTGGTGAGTAAGTATCCTAATGTCAACGTATGGAAACTCCCTCCTGGAACAAACGGTCTTGCCATTACCCGTGCGTTGATCGCAGAGAAGTGGAAGGGCAAGAGATATTTCTGTGCTGATGATGACCTCAAGTTTCTACGCATTGACCTAGAGACCATGAAGGAGAAGAAGGTCTATAGTGATGATGACTTCGATGACATGGTGCGCGAGATAGAAGAGAAGATGGACGAGGGATATATCCACGGTGGTCTCTCTGTTCACAATACCCCTCCCACTGATGAGCGATTCAACTTCTGCTCGCGTATCTGGACGAACGTATGGTACAGTGAAAAGTGTCCCGTAGATGATATCACTTGGTACGTTGATAATAAGCAGTGTGCTCAGGACTTCTTTGTAAACCTACAGTTGCTGACAAAGGGATATCCCAATGTCTGTCACAATCACTTCCGTGTCCGCACGAGTGCTACCAACGCAAAGGGTGGTGTGGAAGTGTATCGCACTATCGAGTGGCACAATAAATGGCAGCAATTCCTAGGTGAGACTTTCCCTGACTTTGTGGAGGTCTATGAAAAAGTCCAGGCATCAGGTCCGTGGGCAGGGTTGCCAAAAAAGGCAGTCCGTATCAAGTGGAAAAAAGCATACGAGTCTAGTCAGCGAAATGAGACTAGCCTAGAAGACTTTTTCTAGTATCACACCATATCCCTTTGTTTTCATTGAAGTTTCCCTCCTTGTGTTTTGTGCGGTTATGCCGTAGAATACTCATATGAAAGAACGTAAACCAGTGGTTTATTCATATGAAAGAACGTAAACCCCTGACATGGTTCATGTCACCTTATAGAGACAAGTTTTATCAGTGGTATCACGGATACGAGAGAGTTCGTATTGTCAAGTGTGATCCCGAGGTGAAACGCAAGTATCTCGAGTGGGTAGAAAGTAATAGCATCTAAGTCATTGTTTTTACTGAAGAATATTTGCTTTACTTTTACTCGCAAATAGCCCATAATAGGTTCATAAATGAGGGAAATGATATGATTACATTAGAGCAATTACAGTTTCGTCGCGAAGCACGCAATCCTGCGCAGTGGGACTGGCGTGTCCTTGACACCGAGTGTCATGCGGCGGGCAACTCGCCCATCCTCAACCTCAAGTTCGGTCGGGTTATCAAACCTGCTCGAAGCAACCATGGTGTGCGTCGCATGCTGACGCTAGCAAAACTGCGTCAGCGACGTGCGGGCAGTGCCCGTTTCACCAAATCTATCCGCACAGTGCGAGGTATGCAATAATGCTAGTATCTAACAAATCGTTAGTTGCCAAACTGCTTGCGACCGAGAACGTCACGGTCGTTCAAGACAATGTATCGACTGCATCTTTTGATGTGCAGCAACGTGTGCTGACCCTGCCTATGTGGGCAGATACCGCCGACTATGTGAAAGATCACCTGATCGGTCACGAGGTCGCTCACGCTCTTTATACTCCCCTCGATGGTTGGCACGATTCGGTGTCTAACAAAGGGCCCGCATACAAATCCTTTTTAAACGTAGTCGAGGATGCACGGATCGAGAAGTTGATCCAACGCAAATATCCTGGATTACGTGGCACCTTCATCAAGTCATATAAGCACCTACTCAAAACTGGGTTCTTTGGTGCTGACCTCGATGCCATCAATAAGGGCAAACTGATCGACCGCATCAACACTTATTTCAAGTGCGGTGAGTCATCAGGTGTTCGATTCGACAGCACCGAGCAAGTCTGGTTGCAAGAAATCTCAAACCTCGAGACTTGGGAAGAGGTGGTCGAACTGACTGACCGACTCTTTGGTTTTGCGGAAGAGCAGCAGCAAAAAGACCAAGAGGCACAGGCAGAACTCGAAGAAGAAGATAATGACGGCGCCGGCCTCGAAGGTGACATCGGCGAAGGTGACGACGGTGAGTCTGAAGACCCCGACGGTGCTGAATCCTACGGAGACGATTTCGATGACCTCTTTGGTGATGACCAAGAAGAGACAGAACCACAGAATGGACCGGAAGGTGGTCGAGGTCTTGCCTCCGACACCGACGAAGCACTACGAGAGTCCATCGACCGAGAGTTCAATGAGAACTTCGACGGTGTGGTCAATAACCTCGAACTGGCAAACTACACCAAACACTGGCAGGACAGAGTGGTGGGATACAAAGACCTACTCGCCGAAGTGCGATGCGAGAAACTGGTCGGTAACTCCGAATGGGTCGGAGAGGTGACGGATAACCCCCACCGATCGTTCCAACACAAGATTGAAAGGTTGGAGCAAGTTGGTGATGTCATGTATAAGCAATGGCGAACAGAGAACATCAAATCGATCAACCATATGGTCAAAGAGTTTGAGATGCGAAAGTCTGCCACCGACTACGCACGACAGTCCATCTCAAAGACTGGTGTTATCGACACGGTCAAGATGAATAATTACAAGATTACCGATGATATCTTCAAGAAGGTTACGATTGTGCCTGAAGGCAAGAATCACGGTTTTATCATGTATCTTGATATGTCGGGTTCGATGAGTGATTACATGCAACAGACGGTCGAGCAAATGCTTCTACTGGTTCACTTCACTCGCCAGATTGGTGTGCCCTTCCGAGTCTACGGATTCACCGACTCTCAAGAGTATAGGTTCCGCGGAGACAAGGAACGAGAGAGTGAGTGGATAGGACCAAAAACTCTAATGCCAAACTCGGGCATGCGATTGCTCGAACTTTTCAGTGAGCAAATGAGCAAGTCAGAAATGCTGCTCATGAGCAAGGCACTTCTCTGCACTTACTTGCATCGACGAGCATACATGAGACACCGTCATAACCATAAACTCCCAGCAGAGTTGAAAAACGCAACTATGTGGGACGTTGAAGTATCAATCTTCGGTCTTGGTGGCACACCACTCGACTCAGCAATGGCAGTTGGTATCGGTGCGGCAAGAGCATTCCAGAAGGCACACCGACTCGATGTGCTGAACACCATCTTCCTTACTGACGGTGCTTCGCATGAGATGCGAACGACTGAAATGCCTTATCTACCACAACCCAGTCATCGTTCATACACCACAGTCGGATTCGAAGGCAAACGATACCAAGTAGCGACTCGAAATGATTGGACTCGCGTCATTCAGAAAATCTATATCGATGCCACTGGTAGCAGGACTATCGGTTACATGATTACCCCCAAGGGACCTGCTCATATCATCAGAAATGTGCGATACGATTACCTGTCAGCGATATCTGAAGAGAAGACTCAGGAGATACGCAAGTCGCTCCGTGCCAATGGGTTCTATTGTGAAACCGAGGCAGTCCTCGACCAGCAATACTACATCCCCTTCACCCTACTTGAAATCACTAGTGGTGATATCGAGGTCGACGCCGGTGCGACCAAAACCAATATCCGGAATGCCTTCAAGAAAGGTATGGGTAATCAGAAAAAGTCACGTAAGATACTGACTGACATTAGTGCCATGGTTGCCTAAGTCTCTGTATTTGCTAGGGTTTTTGTGCTTTACTTTCGACACAATTGCGCCCATAATATACTTGTAATTTGATAAATGTGATTAGGAATATTTTATGAAAGATTTTACAGAATTGGCAGCACTGGTATCCGAGCGATACGGTGCTAGAGATTCATACACGAAGGCAGAGATCAAGGCAGTCGCTCTTGAAAATGACGTGCCAACGACTGGTCTCTTCCGTACCAAATACCGTGCCGAACGTGGCATGTATCGATTCGACGCCGTGGTCACTCCGATCACTGCTGCTAAGTCTGCACCTACGCAGACCGTCTCCGCTGATGCCCTGTCTGTTCAGACCTCTGGGTTCACGGAGAATCTTATCCCCGAGAAGGACGACCTGTTTGTCCCATTCGGCAACTTCAAGACTGTGCGTGATATCATCAAGTCGCAGATGTTTTACCCTATCTTCATTACTGGTCTCTCTGGTAATGGTAAGACCTACATGGTAGAACAGGCATGTGCCGCAATGAAACGTGAAGTCATCCGTGTGAACTTTACTGTAGAGACAGACGAGGATGACCTGATCGGTGGTTTCCGTCTAGTCGACGGTGATACCAAATTCTTCAAAGGTCCATTGATCAAAGCAATGGAACGTGGTGCTGTGCTACTCGCCGATGAGATCGACTTGGCAAACCCTGCCAAGGTGATGTGCATGCAATCTATCCTAGAAGGTAAAGGTTACTTCATCAAGAAGACTGGTGAATACATCACACCTGCTCCTGGGTTTAATGTAATTGCCACTGCCAACACCAAGGGCAAGGGATCAGACGACGGTCGCTTTATCGGCACCAACATTCTGAACGAGGCATTCCTCGAACGATACCCTATCACCTGTGAGCAGGAATACCCTAACCTCTCTGTCGAGAAGAAAATCCTCGATAAAGTTGCTGCGACGGTCAATGTCTCCGACGATACCTTCATCCAAAAGTTGGTAGACTGGGCAGACATCATCCGTAAGACTTTCAAGGACGGTGGTGTCGATGAGATTATCTCAACACGTCGCCTCGTGCACATCATCAAGGCATATTCGATCTTCAATGACCGTATGACTGCCATCACTATGTGCACCAACCGATTCGATGATGAGACGAAGGTAGCATTCCTTGACCTCTACACTAAACTTGATGAGACGGTCAACACGGATGTTGATGAAATAGACTCGATAATCAAAGAGTCTGAGACGACAGGCAACTATTAATTTTTTAACCCATAAGGAACTTATAATATGCATCATTTGAAATCAAAAATCGCACTGGCAGTCTCTGCCGTAACACTCACCTCTATGGCATTCGGTCATGGTTATGTCTTGTCACCAGAGAGTCGATCATACTCCTGCAAAACAGGACTCAATACAGGTTGCGGCGCAGTTCAATACGAACCCCAATCAGTAGAAGGACCAGACGGTAGTCCTCGATTCCCGATCGGTGGTCCTCAAGATGGCACTATTGCAGCAGCAGGTTCACCTGCTTGGTCGCAATTAAATGCTCAGTCTCCATCACGTTGGTATAAGCATGAGTTCGGATCTGGATACCAGTCATTCGAATGGAGATTCACTGCCAACCATACGACCAATGACTGGAGATATTTTATCACCAAACCTGATTGGAATCCTTCTGAGATGCTGACTCGTGACCAATTTGATCTGGTTCCTTTCTGTGAGTATGATGGTGGACAGGTTCGTCCTCCGATGACTATTATCCACAACTGCTATGTCCCAGAACGTGAAGGTTATCATGTGGTCTTGGCAGTCTGGGATGTCGGTGATACTGCTGCATCATTCTACAATATGATTGATGTGAGTTTCAGTGGCAACAACCCCGATCCAGTAGATCCCGTTGACCCTGTCGACCCTATCTCTGAAGTCGGACTCCTTTCTGGTGCTATAGCACTTCAAGAAGGTGATGTCATCTCAACACTGGTATTCGACGATAATGGAGAGGTTCCATCACTGTCGGTATCCTTTGAAGCAACCCAATACACTTCTGGTGGTGCGGTAGCATTTGAACTGGCAAAAGAAATCAACCAAGCAGGTCTTGGATACTATGCTGGTCAACGAGACGGAGACGCATTTGTCCCAGTGGTTGGTGCTAACACGGTCTACACCGACGGTAATATCACCAATGTAGAGACCCGAGTAGAGTTTGCTCCTGAACCTGACTTCACCTTTGAAGCATCGGTAACTGGTGTGCCCACAAGTGTTGAGTTCAACGCAATGGGAATGCTCGATGTGCCATTCACGGTAACGGTCAATGCCAACTCTAAGGTAACTGCGACTCTGTATGACTCAATCGGTGATACAGTAATCGGTGACGAGTTTACTCTTGGTGGCACTGCTAACCTCAAATTGCATGTCCATATGCCTCGAGAAGAAACCTACACTCTAGTGGTAGTATCAACTGCACTGGATACCAATGAGACGATCCAAGTAACACGATCGGTCACTCTGGTAGACAACCGAGTGGTTCCAGAACCTGACACTTGCGACGGAAGTGACCCGATGGCAGGAATGAATCCAGAATTTGACTTCGGTCAGACTTACACTGGTGGAGAAACGGTATCCTTCAACGGTCTGGTTTACAAGGCAAAGTGGTGGACACGTGGTAATGCACCTGATGCTACTGACGCATTTGAACTGGTGAGTGAAGTGGTACTGCCCTATTCGGATGGCACGACCTACAATGGTGGTGATCGTGTGGTCTTCGAAGGTCAGATCTTTGAGGCAAAGTGGTGGACACGAGGTAGCAGTCCAGCAAATGGTCCCTTCAAGTTGATCGGAGACGCACCAACTTGTTAATCAGAAAAACAACAATACAAGCCCTTCGGGGCTTGTCATTCCATTTTGTATCCGTATAATATATCATTCAACTGTTAAACTCGCTATGGAGAAAATATGCAACTAACAGAAAACACTATGGCAGTTCTTAAGAACTTTGCCTCAATCCAACCTAACGTAGTGCTCAACGAAGGCAACGTAGTCAAGACTATTGCGGAAGCAAAGAATGTCATGGCAGTCGCCACACTTGATCAATCCTTTGACAAGTCAATGGGTATCTACAATCTTGAAGAATTTCTGTCAGTGCTGTCTCTCGTCGATAGTCCAGACCTTGCGTTCAAAGATGACTTTGTCACCGTGAACTCATCGACTGGTCGATCACAGGTGAAGTATTTTTACAGTGACCCAAGTATCCTGACCTCACCTGCCAAGGACATTCCTATGCCCGAAGCAGAGGTGACCTTCACCTTAGACGAGGCAACCCTGAGCAAGATTCGTCGAGCAGCAGGTGCCCTTGGTCATGAGAAAATGACCATCACTGCTACTGACGGCGGTGTGATGTTGACTGTGGTAGACAATACCGACAGCACATCTAATGCCTTTGAGATCGCAGTGCCAGGAGAGTGTGCGTCTACTGACTTCACCTTCGTAATGAACATTGCTAATCTCAAGTTGATCGGTGGTGACTATGAAGTAGAAGTATCCAGTCGCCTGATCTCTAAGTTCAATAACACCACAACTGATGTAGTCTACTATATCGCCCTTGAAAAATCATCTACCTACGGAGCATAAGATGAGTAACGATAAGACAGTACCATTCGATCAAGCGAAGGCAGCATTCGATGCTTCGTTTCGTGTATCCCGCACAACCATCTCAGTCATCGATGCCATGACACAACGAGGTGCCGTCAAAGGTGAGGAGTTATCTGCCATTGGTCAACTACGTGATCAGTGTGTTCAACTCGCTCAGTTATGTGAGGCATTCCAGTCAGAGCACGAGGAGTAAAGTAACGCAAATATTCTGAGTAATAAATAGTCGTAGGTTTAAGGAATATCAACTATGACTAAAAATGAAAAGATATCTGCGTCGCTAAAGCGCCACATCAAGGAGAACGGGGGACACCATAGCAAAGGAAAGCCTGGGTGGACCCCCACTCAAGAACAAAAGGAAAGTGCTAGACTCAAGACGATAGCATATTGGGACCGTCGTGGTAGAACTACTGAGAAGC
>Ga0115572_10005212_pt1 | contig 10026 bp, 10 predicted proteins | sample COGITO_mtgs_1206_FD_88681 | JGI IMG/M metagenome (GOLD analysis project Ga0115572, IMG submission 88681) | Pelagic marine microbial communities from North Sea - COGITO_mtgs_120607 | ecosystem: Environmental > Aquatic > Marine > Epipelagic | place: Germany:Helgoland, sampling site Kabeltonne... | reverse complement strand
TGTTCTTGGTTTCCAAATTCCCGCTCTAAAATAGTTTACATCAGAATCTTTTAATTCGTGTGCAATTTTTAAAACCTGTTCTTCGGTTTCTGCACTACAAGGCCCTGCTATTACTAGTGGATGCGCTAAATTCATGTCATCCAACCATGTTCTTAATTCTTTTGTATTCTCCATTTTTCTACTTATTGTGGCTTATTAGTTTATGCCGTTTAAAATTTCCTTTATATAATTTGTGCTCTCCATTTCTTTAAAAATTTCAGAGAAATTATCTTGTTCCATCAACGACTTAAAATGTTGTAAATTGTTGATATATTCTTCCAACGTTTCAATAACGTTTTCTTTGTTTTGTTTAAAAATTGGTGTCCACATTGCGGGGGAACTCTTTGCCAATCTTACTGTTGATGCAAAACCCGATCCTGCCATATCAAAAATATCGCGTTCATTTTTTTCTTTATTGATCACTGTTTTTCCCAACATAAATGCACTGATGTGGGAGAGGTGCGAAACATACGCAATATGCTTATCATGAGATACCGCATCCATATACCGAATACGCATTCCAAGTGCTGTAAAAAGTGTTAATGCTTTTTCCTGAAGCTTGAAAGTTGTTTTTTCTACTTCACAAATAATATTCGTTTTCCCAGTATATAAGCCAGAAATTGCAGCTTTTGGTCCAGATTTTTCGGTACCTGCTATGGGATGACATGCTAAAAAATTTCTCCTTTTTGGATGATGTTCAACCGCTTTACAAATTGCTTCTTTTGTAGAACCTGCATCAATAACCAACGCCTTTTCAGAAATGGTATCTAAAATTATTGGCAATAATTTTACCGTAGCATCTACAGGAATAGAAACAATTACCAAGTCTGCATTGACTAGGTCGTCTAAAGTTGATTTTTTATCAATCAACTTTAAAGCTAAAGCTTTGTTGAGCGTTTCCTCTTTTCTGCTAATCCCATGTATGATAGCTTCTGAATGGTGTTTTTTGATATCAATGGCAAAACTACCGCCTATTAAACCAATACCGATCATGTATATATTTTTCATATTCTGGCTATTGCTTCTTTAATTATGGCCGATGTTACACACAATGAAAATCGGATATACCCTTCTCCTTGGCTACCGAAAACATTACCTGGAGTTATAAAAATATCGTTTTCATATAAAATGGTATCGGTCACTGCTTCGGATTTTTTTCCTTCAGGAACTTTCGCCCAAACAAACAATCCTGTTGCCTTTTTATCATAAGTACAGTTCAATTTTTCTGCCAATTGCCAAACCAAATCCCTACGTTCTTTGTAAATTTTATTTTGTGCTAAAAACCAATCATCAGCCAATTGCAAAGCTGCAATAGCACCTTTTTGAATTCCGTAAAACATCCCAGAATCCATATTGCTTTTTACTTTCAATATTTGGTTGATATAATTTTGATTCCCCAATACCATTCCTACACGCCAGCCTGCCATATTAAAAGTTTTGCTCAGAGAATTTAATTCCAAAGCAATTTCTTTAGCGCCTTCAACCTGTAAAAGACTCTTTGGTGTTTCATTGAGAATAAAGCTATACGGATTGTCATTCACGATTAAAATCTGATGTTTCTTTCCAAACGCAATTAGCTTTTCAAAGGTTGACTTTATCGCATTGGTTCCCGTTGGCATGTGTGGATAATTGACCCACATGATTTTCACCTTCGTTAGGTCATTCTTTTCCAGTGCTTCAAAATCGGGTTGCCAATTGTTTGCCGCATGTAAATCATAAAACAAGGGTACTGCACCTACTAACTTGGTCACAGAGGTATAGGTTGGGTATCCTGGATTTGGAATTAGCGCTTGATCTCCTTCATTTAAGAATGCCATCGAAATGTGCATGATCCCTTCTTTACTCCCCATTAAAGGAAGCACTTCTGTTTCTGAATTAGTTTGTACTTCAAATTTATCGGAATAAAAATCTGAAATGGCACTTCTTAATGCTGGTAATCCTTGATAAGATTGATACTTGTGCGCCGTTGCATCTTGCAAACTGTTTTGGATGGCTTTAAGTACAGTGTTAGGCGGTTGCAAGTCTGGACTTCCAATTCCCATATTGATAATTGGTTTTCCTGCGGCAAGCAATTCGCGCACTTCTCTTAGTTTTTTAGAAAAATAATATTCTTGAACGCTGTCTAATCTTTTCGCTGGTTGTATCATTCTCTCCCACTTTTATAGGTTCCTAATACTTTAAATTTTTCGGCCATTATGGTGATGATGGCAATGGCTTTTTCATACTGTTGTAGCGTATCAAAAGTAACATCAACAAAAAAGGCATATTTCCAAGGAGTTTCAATAACAGGTAGGGATTGAATTTTTGTCAAACTCATTTTACAGTCACTCAATACATTTAAAATCGCTGCCAAACTTCCTCTTTTATGATCCAATTGAAACTTGAGCGTCGCCTTGTTAATTTCCTGGTTACTATTTGTAGAGGGTTTTGTTTGTACAATCACAAAACGAGTTGCATTCTCTTTAATGGTTTGAATTTCATCTTCAATTACTTTCAATCCGTAAATTTCGGCAGCAATTTCGGGGGCAATCGCCGCCACATTTTTTAACTGTTGTTCTGAAATTCTCTTTGCTACCGCAGCTGTATCTGCATCTTCTACTAACTTAATGTTTTTATGATTTCTAAAAAACTCTTTACATTGAAGCAACGCCATAGGATGCGATACTACTTCTTGGATATCCGCTAGAGTTTGATTCTCTAAGCCCATTAAGTGGTGATGTATGCTTAAGTAATACTCTCCAACAATATGCAAATCATTCGCATCAATCAACGCATAATTGGGGATGATAGAACCCGCAATCGTGTTTTCTAATGCCATAATTCCAATAGCACTTTTTCCCGCTATTAGCGCATCTACCAAACTATCAAAAGACAGACATTCTTCGAGAGAAATGGGTGTATTAAAATAGTGTTCCGCAACAATATGGTGGTTCGATCCTTTAATTCCTTGTATGGCTACCTTCATTTTTTAGTCATAAAAAAAAGCCTCGATAACTTCGAGACTTTTTATATATTTTTTTTCACAATACACAATAGGGTCTCAACTTTTATTAAAATAAAAGTAAAAATAAAAACGGCTCCAAATGTATTGTAAGTTCATGTTGTTATTGTTAGTTGTCAAATGTATGTATTAAATTGAGATAAAAAAATAAATGCAATAGAATTTTAAAAAAATTAGTGAATTCTTAATATATATATTAAAAAATTATTGATACATCTATTTTAACACTTATAAATAATCGATTGTGATACTTTCTTTTTAAAACAAATAAATAAAAAACACTGATCATATAAGGGAACTGATCATACTTGTTTGAAACAAAAAAATAGAAATTATGATCACAAAAAAAGCATCTCAAATGAGATGCTTTTTGCGGTCTGGACGGGACTCGAACCCGCGACCTCCTGCGTGACAGGCAGGCATTCTAACCAGCTGAACTACCAAACCGTTGCTATTAGCGGGTGCAAATATAACATACATTTTCATATCTGCAAACAGAAAATCGTGATTTTATTTTATTTTTTTTCTACTAATAAGATATGCTGTCAAAATCTCATGAAAACCGTTGTGAATGTCTACTGGTAAATAGGCTATTTTATATTGTAAGCATTTATTTTTCAAGTCATTAAAATACACCCCCATCAATGCAGTATATTTTTCTTGAATATTTTGTAAAAACACATTTATTTCTTCACCTGTCTCTACATCTACAAACTTTTTTGGAGTAGTATCAAAATCGAAATCAAATTCTGTTTTCCTATCATACGTATGGAATAAAACGACCTCATGTTTGTTGTGTTTTAGGTGTCGAAGTGCATCAAATAGTTTTTTTTGATCGGTTGTTGACTGAAACATATCTGTAAATAAGAAAATTAAAGAACGTCTGTGGATGTTTTCGGCAATTTCATGCAAATACTGATAGGTTTCTGTAGTGGCTGTAGAAGTTGAAGTTAAAAGATTTTCTAACTGATTTAAAATCATTTTCCGATGCCGCTCACTTCCTTTTTCTGGTGCATAATATTCATAGGTATCAGCATAAATACTTAGCCCTACCGCATCTCGTTGTCGTTTTAATATTTCCATTAAAGCAGCAGCAGCTACAGCAGCAAAACCCACTTTATTCAGAGAAGTAATTGTTTGTTTTTTAATAACTGGATAATGCATGGATGCCGAATTATCAATAATAAGATGACATCGCAGATTGGTTTCTTCCTCGTACCGTTTTGTATACAACTTTTCTGTTTTGGCAAACAACTTCCAATCTATATGACGTGTACTTTCACCATTATTATACAACTTATGTTCGGCAAACTCTACCGAAAACCCGTGGAATGGGCTTTTGTGCATTCCCGTAATAAAACCTTCAACTACTTGTTTTGCAAGAAGATCTAAGTTTTTTATTTCAGAAGATTGTAGTTCAGATAAATTCATACTACTTTTTTATGTTTTGCGCTCTTGTTAAGTTATCGGTCGTTTGTAGTATTTTTTTCAATAAAATAGGATTGTAATTAGGGTGTGTATCTAAAAACGATTGTAAAACAACTGCTGCCTCTTTGGATGCGTAATTTCCAATAGAACTGGCCAACCATCCTTTGGGGAAGAAAATATCACCCGTTAACTGTATCGCTTCTAATTCCTCTAAAATAACCTTTAGGTGTTTTGTTGCCGAATCTTGGCGTAACGGATGGTGAATATTTCCTAAAGCGGTTTGCACCCAGGACTCTTTTTCTCTATTTTCTTTTTCTAAAAGCGATTTCATAAAAGAATCTCTTATCACTTCATTATCAGAAAGTGATGGCAACAACCATTGAAAACGTGCTAAGCGATCTTTGTTCGAAATAGCAGCTCCTTGTTCTTTTAAAATTTCGGAGGCTTTTGGGTGTTCGTAAATGGCCAATTTCATTGCCAAAGAAGTGGACTCATTTTCATTTAAAAAGAGATTTTTAATTCTTTTATTTTTCGACCAAATGGCATATAAATTTTCTTTTCCTTTTTCAGAAATCGCAGTGGATTGATACAAAGTGAACAGGGTTTTTTTAATGTTTTTAGGCAGCTCTTTTTTCAACAAAGTAAAAAGTTGACTTTCTGTTTTTTGCTGTACAGCATGTTGCTGTTTTTTTGTCAGAAAAGTCCAATATATCGTTTGAATTCTTCCAGACAGATAATTCAAGATCAACTCATTTTCTTCTACCAACATTGCCTCAAAAAAAACCCCATAGGTTTCTAAAGGGTTAACGACACCTCTGAGCATATTCTCATACAAATTGATAAACTGAGCTCCTCTTGAAACTTCATCGTCTATGTCTTTATAACTACTTATTTTGTCTTTATAAATAGGAAAAACACCATAACCAAATCCGTTTGTATTGTACAAAATTTGTCCTGGTTTAAAATCTTTTACCGCCGAAGAAATATCAAAAGAGTTCCCCATATTTTTTAAGTTAATGGTTTTCTCAAAGCCTCTTTTGTCTTTCAATTGAATTTTAAAAGACTGCACCCATACTTTTTGAGAACCATCTTCTGCTTTTTGATGAATGACAAACTTGGTCACATTTCCTTTTTCATTCAAATCAACTTCCTCTGTAAATAAGGGCCTTCCTGAAGAGTTTACCCAAACATCGCTCCAACTTTTAATATCGCTTGTTGTTTTATGATCTAAAATAGTCACCAATTCACTCCAGTCAGCATTTTCATTGGAATAGGTTTGTATATATTCTTGAATGCCTTCTTTAAATTCTGCTTCGCCCAATAAGCTTTCTAACTGACGCATCATAATTGGCGCTTTGTTATAAATAATTCTCCCATACAAAGAACCTGCATTTTTTAAATTCCCCAAATATTGACGAATCGCATTGGTCCCTTTTGTTCTATCTTCTGAGTAGGCACTGGGATAATGCGACATCATAAAGTTTAATTTGTGGTTGATTTCTGGGAAAACAGGATTCATAATCTTATCCGCCATAAAATTGGCAAATACTTCTTTCATCCAAACATCATTGAACCAACGCATGGTCACCAAATCTCCAAACCACATATGTGAAGTTTCGTGTCCAATTAGTTTTGCGCGACTCAATTTTCTATTTTGCGTGGCATTTTTATCTAAAAATAAAGAGGATGCTCGGTACTGAATGACTCCCACATGTTCCATGCCTCCATATTGAAACGGGGGAATGGCTGCAAAATCCATTTTTTGAAACGGAAACTTTACCTGTGTGTACTCCTCTAAAAAATCGATCGCCTTTTGATGGATCGAAAAGATCTCATCTACGCTTTCTTCAATTTTTTCCTGATTGTTTTCTCGGTACAAAAAACGCATATCAAAAGCTCCTGGATTTTTAGTTACTGAGGTAAACTTTCCAGCAACAAAGGAAAACAAATAGGTGCTCATTATATCTGTCTGAGAAAAAATATGTTTGGTGAAATCGCCCATCTCAATGGAACTTTCTTCAAAAGCTCCACAGAGTACTTCCCATTCTTTTGGTGCTGTTATGGTCAATTGATACCTAGCTTTTATATCGGGCTGATCAAAACAAGGGAACAGGGTACTTGCTCTATCTGGCACCAATAATGTATACAAAAAATCTTCATTTCGATTGAGTGATGATTCACCTGCATTGAAAGAAATAACAATCGTATTTTCACCCAGAACAAGATCTTTTTTAGAAATAATGAGGTGTTCTTTTTGGTGGTTGATGTCGGTCTTATCACCATTTACGTTTACAGACTTCAAATGGGATTTCGCTTCGTTAAAATCTAAAAATAAATCGTTTGTTAAATCCTGAATTATTAGCGTTAGAGTTAAGGATGCTGGAATGGGCGCTGTCTTTGTTGTTGGAATATCAAAATCCAAGTGATAGACAACATTCGAAACTTGTTGTTTTCTGTACTTGGCCAATTCTAAAGAAATTCCTTTTTCCAATCTAATTGTATCTTCTTTCGACGAACAAGAAAGCAATAAAAAGAAGGTTATAAAAAGCAGTAATCTGTATTTCATGTTAGAAGATCTTTAGGATCTAAAAATAAAAAAAGGTTTGACGTTAGCCAAACCTTTTCGATATTATAAGGAGTAAATTGTTACTACATCGCAGCATCAATCTTTCCTGTGTACACGTTCTTTGGAGCTACACCCACTTGTTTGTCTACTACTTCACCATTTTTAAATACTAAAACTGTTGGAATATTACGCACGCCGTATTTAGCTGCAAATTCTTGATTTGCATCAACATCTACTTTACCCACGACTGCTTTCCCTTCATACTCTGTATGAATTTCATCAACAATAGGTCCTACCATTCTACAGGGTCCACACCAAGCTGCCCAAAAATCTACCAATACAGGTTTGTCCGATTTTAATACGATTTCTTCAAAATTCGCATCTGTAATTTCTAATGCCATAATCTAACGTTTTTTATATATGTTTTGTTAAAATGAATTTCTTTCATTTTTTCTTTTAATTTCAAATCAAAGTTAAGATAATAATTATCATCATCTAACCTTTTTAAATAGATTTTATCAATATATCTATCAATTAATTTTCTTTTATCCTTAATATTCTTAACATCAAACATTATGTCTAAATCTTTATTCATTAAATCTTCAATTTTTTCAAAGTCTTTATTATTCAATTTATTAAAGGATTCAATTTTATTTTCAATTTCATTTATTCTTTCTCTATAACTTTCTATACTCTTATCATATCTACTATTATATAAATCATAATCTTTCTTTTTTATTTTTTTATCTAAATAATCATCATATAATTTGAATTTCTTATCCTCATCTTTTTCAATTTTTTTCTCATAATACTTTTTAGAATGAATATTAGAATCTTTTAGTTTTAAATCATTTTTATATCTATCCTCATATTTCTTTTTTATACTCTTACTATTTTTCAGTGTTTTTAATAAACTATCCCAAACAATAATTTCAAATAGATATCTATTTATGTAATTACCTTTATAATCTTTACATTTTTTACCATTCTCCCATTCAATTCTATTCTTTTTATACTGAGGTTTTACATTCCATTTACACCTATACCAACTTTGTAAATATTCACTATTTTTAGGAATACTTCCATATTTATATAATCTATCATTACAACTTTCACAATAAATTTTACCCTTTAATAAATGAAAATCTTTATCTCTTCCTTTTCTTCTACCCCTTATATCTTCAACCTTTTTCTGTGTTTTATTCCATAATTCTTCACTTATTAATTGTGGTATTTTCACTTTATAAATTTTAGGATTTATCTTACCCCATTTTTGATTAGTTTCACCCTTATATCCATCATAACTTAGAGTATCTATTAAGAATTTAAGTTTATATTCCTTATTAAATTTTTCATTAATTTTTTTTCTACATAAATCAAAATTAGTAACTGAATCTAAATTAAAAACTCTAAATATTTCTTTAACAATAATTCCTTCTTCTTCATCAATAACTGTATGTAATGTTGATTTTTTACCCTCATTTTTATAACCAAATTTACATCTACCAAATAAAGTATTCCCTCTTTCCATCATTCTTTCAATTCCCTCTCCAACTCTTAATTTCAATCTCATTCTTTCTACAGTAGAAAAAGTATTTGAAATTTCATACTCCATTCTGTCACTTAAACTTCCAATTATATCTCTTTCTATATTATCAACTATTATTTTACAATTAGTATCCCTAACTAATTTCTCAAATTCAGTTAATAAATCTCTATTTTCCCTCTGTAATCTATCCCATCTATATAATATTATTCCATCAATTTCTTTATCATAGATTTTTTGAAATAATAAATCTAACCCATCTCTATTTACTTTACTTCCACTAACTACATCATTAAATATTTCATATTTAAAACCATTTCTTTTACAATAATCAATTCCCTTTTCTTTTTGATTGTTTAAAGAAGTATTATCCATTTGTTTTTTAGATGATACTCTACAATATATTCCTAATCTATTATTACTCATTTTTCTTCCCTAATTAAGGTTATTATTTTTATAGAAGTTTAATAATTAAATATTAATATTATGAATGAAAAGATTGAATTAAAAAGATTTACCACATTAATCCAACCAAAATTATTATCAAAAATCAAATTGATATCCTATTTCACAAATCAAAAACTTAACGAAGTTATTAATAGTAGTTTAGAAGATTATATTCAAAATTTTGAAACTAAATCTAATACTAAAATTGATACACTAATTAACTTTAAGTTAGATTTTAAAGATTTAGATAATAAAGTTAAAAAGTAAATATAAGAAACATATATAAAAGTCTTTAAGTTAGTATATCTAACTTTTGATTTAAGATAATAAAAAGAAAGGTGTAAAAATTAATTTACACCTTTTCCTATCTCAAAATATATTAAATAAAATACAACCTATTTCACTTACTATCTAATAAACTTTTTTTTTACTCATTTCATCTATATCCTTTTCCAAATTAAAAAAACCATCAAAATCTTCTTCTAACAATCTAATCCATTTATATAAATCGTTAACCTCATCAGATTTAACTTTTTCTATCTTTTTCCCATATTTTATCCATTCTCTAATAAGTTTTGTTCCTACTATTTGACAAACTTTATCCATTTTTTTCTCTCCTACTGAATTACAGTCTTTCCGACCATCAAATTCAACTCCAAACATTGTAAAACTCATTTTACTAAATAATTTTCCATTTGTTGTTCTACTAAGTCTTTCTTAAACTTTACATTTTTTCCAACCTTATAGTAAGGTAGTTGATTTGATTTCATCATTGTTTCAATTTTACCCATTGAGAATCCTAAATAATCTTTGAGTTCTGACTTTGACATCCAATTTGTTTCTAAATTCATTCTATTATTTTTTGTTAAACATTATTATATATTTATACATATTGAGATCTAATTCAGAAGTCATATATTTTTTGTGGTTCCACAAAACTTCTTTCATATCTTTATGATGGACCATTAGAATCAAATTTCATTACATACTTAGGGTTTC
>Ga0115572_10005206_pt1 | contig 10029 bp, 8 predicted proteins | sample COGITO_mtgs_1206_FD_88681 | JGI IMG/M metagenome (GOLD analysis project Ga0115572, IMG submission 88681) | Pelagic marine microbial communities from North Sea - COGITO_mtgs_120607 | ecosystem: Environmental > Aquatic > Marine > Epipelagic | place: Germany:Helgoland, sampling site Kabeltonne... | reverse complement strand
TGAAAATAGATTAGAAAATTTAAAAGAACTATTAAGAGCTATGCAAGACTATGATAATTTACAGAGTTTTTTAGAACATGTTGCATTAGCAACTTCAATAGATCAAGAGTGGGAAGGTGCAAAAGTCAATTTAATGACGATGCATGCTGCTAAGGGTTTAGAATTTGACGTGGTATTTCTACCTGGTTGGGAGGAAGGGTTATTTCCTCATCAAAAGTCTTTAGAAGAAAAAGGAGACTTTGCCCTAGAAGAAGAAAGACGATTAGCGTATGTGGGTATAACTAGGGCAAAAAAAGAGGCTTATTTATCTTTTGCAATGAAAAGAGCTTATCACGGGGATTGGATGGATGCTTTGCCATCAAGATTTATTAATGAAATACCGGATGAAAGTGTAGAAAAAAATGAAATCGGTTTACGTGAAAATGATGACTTTGATTTCAATCAAGACAATTCTATTGAATTTGATGAAGGATATAGAAGTCCTGGTTGGGATCGGTATAAAAAAAATAAAATGATAAAATGGAAGAAATAGAGAAATTAAAAAAAATTTTAAAGAGGGAAAAAATAGATGGATATATTATTCCTAAAAACGATGAATTTTTTGGTGAATATATACCAGATTATAATGACAGACTAAATTTTTTAACAAATTTTTCTGGATCTTATGGTTTTGCTCTAATACTTAATAACAAAAATTTTTTATTTGTTGACGGAAGATATACTTTACAGGCCAACAACCAAAGTGGAAAATATTTTAAAATTATTACAATTCCAGATAAAATGCCAAGAGATATCTTAAAAGAAAAAAAAATCACAATTGGTTTTGATCCTAATTTATTTACGAAAAAATCTTTATCTGTATTTTTTGAGAAAAGCAAATGTAGATTAAAACCACTTGCTAAAAACTTAATTGACGAAATTTGGAAAAGAAAAATAAAAAAAAATAAAAATAAATTTTATAAACTGCCAGATAGTTCGGTAAGTGAAAAATATCAATTTAAAATAAATAAAATTTATAATTTTTTAAAAATAAAAAAATCTGATTTTTTATTTATAACCGCAAGTGAAAATAATGCCTGGTTACTTAATATCAGGGGTAATGACTCGAAATATACTCCTATCCCTTACAGTTATGTTTTAATTAATAAAAATAAAAACATAAAATTTTTTTGTGAACAAGAAAAAATATCACCTTCTTTAAAAAGGTATTTCAAAGGAATTGAATTTTTAGATATTAAAAACTGCGCAAAAATACTTTCAGAAATTAAAAAAAAAAAATTTATAATTGACAAAAATTCTTGTTCTTATTTTTTTGAAAGTATTATTTACAAAAATAATATAATACTTGATTTAAACGATCCCATTTATTATTTAAAGGCGATTAAAGGAAAACAAGAAATAGAAAATATAAAAAAAACACATATCTACGATGGTGTTGCTTTGACTAAATATTTGTTTTGGCTTAAGAACAATTTTCATAAAAAGAATATTACTGAAATAAGTGCATCACAAAAATTATTAAAATTTAGAAAAAAAAATAAAAAATTTAAATTTTTGAGTTTTCCAACAATATCGGGAACAGGACCAAATGGGGCAATCATTCATTATAAAGCAACGAACGAGACAAATAGAAAATTAAAGAAAGGAGATATTTACCTAGTTGATTCAGGGGGACAATATGAATTTGGAACAACAGATGTTACACGTACTATTACATTAAAAAATTCAAATAAAAGAGTTAAAGACATTTTTACTAGAGTTCTTAAAGGACATATTGCTGTTGCAAATTTTAAACTTAACAAAAATACCTCCGGATCAGTAATTGATGAAAGTGCGAGAAAATATCTTAAACAAATTGGCTTAAATTATGCGCATGGAACTGGCCATGGGGTAGGGTATTTTCTAAATGTTCATGAGGGGCCTCATGCCATTTCAAAAAGGAATACAATAAATTTTCAAGAAGGTATGGTCGTTTCAAATGAACCAGGTTACTATGAAAAAAATAAATTCGGTATTAGAATTGAAAATCTTATTTATGTTAAAAGAGGTAAAAAAAAGAAAATGACTTTTGAAAATTTAACAATGGCACCAATAGATAAAGATTTAATTGCATCAGAGAAACTTGATAGAAACGAAAAAGAATGGCTTAATAATTATCATAAAACTGTTTTTAAAAATCTAAAAAAATTTATGAATAAAATCGAGGTATTAGAACTTCAAAAAGCTTGCTCAACTATTTAAAATCTTATTCCAATCCTTTTCTAAAATAATCTTAATATTTAATTGTTTGGCCTGATCAATTTTTTTTTTTGTAGGTTTGGACGCGCCAACTACTAAATAATCAAGCTTTCTAGAAATAGATCCCAGTACCTTTCCTCCATTATTTTCAACGATAGATTTAGCTTCAGATCTGCTCATATTTTCGAAGCCTCCTGTAAACATCAATTTTTTATTTGAAAATCTTCCACTATTTTTTTTTATAGTGTAATTCTTGATATTAAGTTTGTTTATTAAATCTTTAACTATTCTTGTATTGGTATCATTAGAAAAAAAACTATCTATAGACTGAATTTGAGTTTCACCCATTCCATCTAGATCTGCCAAATTTAATAAAAAATTTTTTCTATTTTTAAAGTCAAATAATTTTATAAATTCTTTTATTGAGCTAAAAAAACTTGCTAAAATTTTTGCATTTTCTTGACCTATATGTCTAATACCTATTGAATAAATGAACCTATCTAGAGAAATCATACTTGATTTTTCGATAGCTTTTTTTAAATTATTGATAGATATCTCACCCCATCCATCTAACTTTTTAATCTTGTTATAATTTAGAATAAAAATATCTGATGGTTCTTTAATATACTTTAAATCCCAAAGTTGATCGATCACCTTTTTTCCTAGCCCGTCTATATTAAAGGCTTCCTTTGATACAATATGTTTAAGTTTTTCCCTCGCAGTAAAATCACAATTATAACCTTTTGTACATCTTCTAACAGCATCAAGTTTTTTTGTACTTTTGCTAAATTCTTTTATCGTTTCTGAACCACATAAACATTTTTCTGGAAAAATATATTTTCTACTTTTTTTATCTCTTTTGGATATATCAACTGATACTACTTGAGGAATAACATCTCCAGCTCTCTGAATTTGGACTACATCTCCAATACGAATATCTTTTCTTTCAATTTCATCTTCATTATGTAAAGTCGCGTTTGATACTACTACTCCACCAACATTTATTGGCTCTACTTTAGCCACAGGGGTAATAGCTCCTGTTCTACCAACCTGTATTTGTATATCCTTTATTTTAGTGACTGCTTTTTCTGCTGAAAATTTATAAGCTATGGCCCACCTAGGTGAGTTAGAAGTGTTGCCTAATCTTTTTTGTAAATTAAGATCATTTATTTTAAAAACAAGACCATCTATATCATAATCTAAGGAAGATCTAATTTGATTTATTTTTTCATGGTGTTTTTTAATTTGATCAAAACTTTTAATAATTTTTGTTAACGGATTAGTTACAAAATTCCAATTTAATATTTTACTTAAAAAATCTGATTGAGTATTAAAAGTATTTGGTTCAACTAAACCAAAACCATAAGCAAAATATTTTAAAGGCATTTTGGCAGTTTCTGTTGGATCTTTTTGACGTAGAGAACCGCCAGCTGCATTCCGCGGGTTTGCAAATCTGTTGTTCATTTTAATAAAGTCTTTTTTTCCTATATAAATTTCACACCTTACTTCAAATAAACTTGGTAAGTTTTTAAAATTTATTTTTTTAGGTATGTCATTAATGGTTTTTAAATTTTTAAGAATATCTTCTCCTGTATAACCGTCTCCTCTTGAAAGACCTTTAATTAAATTTCCATTTTCATAAAGCAATGAAGCTGATATACCATCAATTTTTGGTTCTGCTATTAATTCAATAAAATTTTGTTTTTTATTCAAAAAATTATTTATTTTTTTTAAAAAATCATTCATGTCTTGATCATTAAATGCATTTGATAATGAAAGCATTGGCGTTAAATGTTTTATTTTTTTAAATTTATTAGAAGGTTTTGATCCTACTAAGTTATCTAATGTAAAAATTTTTTTAAGAAAAGTATATTTTTTTTCAAATTCTAATGCCTGTCTTTTCAGTAAATCGTATTCCTGATCTGAAATTTTAGGGTCATCATTAACGTAATAAAACCTATTATGTTTTTTTATATTAAATATTAAATTTTTAAAATTTTTTATAATTTCATCTTTTTCACTCATGAAATTTATTTTATCATTTTTATAATCTTTTTAATAAAGCTTTTATCGTTCTTCTTTTTATTATTTAGTTCTGATTTATTTACTATTTTATATTCTTTATTTAAAATTTTATAAGATTGTTTAAACCACTCGCTAGAATTATAATTGTAACCTAAAATAGTAGCATATTTTTTTGCTTCTTTTTCCAAACCTAAAAAATAATGTACTTCCACAAGTCTATGTAATGCTTCTTCTATAAAAATTGTTTTATCATACTTTTGGACAATTATTTTTAATCTATTTATCGCGGGAATCCATTTTTTTACAGAGATATAGTATTTTGCTATGTACATCTCTTTAGCCGCAAGTTGATTTTCAATAAGGTCTTTTTTAAATTTTAAGTCTATAGCGTAATCTGTATTAGAATACTTTTTTAAAAAAAAATTAATCTTTTCTTGAGCTTGTAATAGTGGATCTATATCCTTTTTTTCATCAGACAATTGTTCAAAATATATAACAGCAATTAAATAATGTGCATAAATGACATTTTTATCTGCAGGATAAATTTTTAAATAATTATCTAAACTATTTAAAGCTTCATCATAAAAATTTATACTATAAAGTGAATAAGCAGACATTATTGCAGATTTTGCAGCATTTTCTATATTTCCAAAATTCAACTCGGCTTCATTAAATTTTTTGCTGGCGAAAAGAAAATCATTTTTATTAAATGCACCCATCGCTTCTTCATATAATTTGTAAGGGCTTATTTTTTTTTGTGGTTCATAAATAATTTCGTCTTTTTTTGAACAAGAATATAAACTGATTACTAATGCACTAATTAATATTATCCTAAACAACATAATTTAAGTATTATCAGAAATTGATTAAATTAATATTTAAATATTAATTTTAAGCGTTAACTGCTATTTTTTCAAATTCTTTGGATTGAATCTTTTTCGAGAATTTGAAGTCTTTTAATTCAAAGATTTGAAAAGCTGACTTAGTAGCAAATATTTTCCTCAAGAATAAATTTGTTAACTCGTGTCCCCCGTGATAACAAACAACTTTACCTAGTATTCTATGACCAGATAATAAAAAATCACCTGCTAAATCCAAAATTTTATGATTAACAAATTCCTTATCATTTCTTAGTCCATTTTCATTTAATACCTTGTCTTTTGCGACAACAACTGCATTATCGAGCGATCCACCTTTGGCAAGGCCAAGTTTTTTAATTTTTTCAATATCTTCAAATAAACAAAACGTTCTTGAGCTAATTACCTCATTTAAATTATCTTTTTGAAAATTAATTATATTTTTTTGACTGCCAATTATTTTATTTTCATAATTTAACTGAAAATTTACTTCAAGAGATGTGTTCGGTTCTATGGAAATTTTTCTTTTTCCATCGATTAATTCAATTTTATTACAGATTTTTAAATATTTTCTTTTTTTTGTCTGATCTATTAGATCAACTTTTTTAATAGCTTTAATAAAATCTTTTGATGAACCATCCATTATAGGCACTTCTTCATTGTTAATTTCAATTAATACGTTATCAATTCCTGTTATGTAAAGCGCAGCTAGCAAATGTTCAACTGTAGAAACCTTTACATCATAATTATTTTTTAAAGTTGTACATAATCTTGCTGAGGAAACATTAGCAAAATTTGCTTTTACTAAATTGTTTTTATTTAAGTCTATCCTTTTAAAAACAATACCCTGATCTTCTTCAGCTGGAAGTAGACTTACTGTAGAACTGCGTCCTGAGTGCAAACCTATCCCCTTAAAAATTATTTTTTTTGAAAGGGTTTTTTGGTAAAAATTTAACATTATGTAATTTTATACTTCACGGTTAATTAAATTTTAAAACAACTAATGTTTCTAAAAAAAACAGATTAGCCAAAAATTGCCTCAAAAAACCTCTTAGTTAGGGAAATTTTTGGTTGAATAATAGGTATGGCTTCTTTTTTCCAACCAAAATGGACAATCTCATAAGCCGTTTGCAACATGCAATCATAAGATGTGTTTTTAATAAGATTAACTTTAAAGCTGTCTCTATTTGAAATTTCCATTTTAAAGATTTTCTCTAAAAAATTACTAGTAACTCTATCATCTATTTCAAAAAAAATATTTTTTGATATTTTGTTATAATTTACATAGTTGATATTTTTAAAAAGTATAATTTTAATCATTTCCTCTATTCGAGCTAAAGCAATATCATAAATTAATTTTTTTTTTATTTTTCTGTAATCAATTTTTCTAAAAAAAAATTTATCAATTAACTCGTCTTCTTTAATATTTTCTTTAAATTCCATCTGTTTTAAAATCATTTTAATTGTATCAAAATTCAAGTAAGTTATTTTAGAAATATCTTTAATAATAATATCTGCTCCAAACTTAAAATTTTGTTCAGATTTGATACAATTATTTTCATAATAAAATAATTTAGAATTATTTTCATTAATCTTTAAATAAAAAAAGGTATCTAAATTTTTATTATTGTTGCTTGTAAGAGCGCCGCTTATAAAACTTTTAACTAATATTTTTTTTATTTGTAAACCGCACTTATCGAGAACATTTTCTAGATTAGAGTAATCATTTTTATTTATTAATACAAAAGACAATTCATGGGAATAAAAGTCACCAAACAATCCTATAGGTAAATTTTCTATTTTTTTTTTATCTAAATAAAATTTAGAATTAAAAATATGCAATATATTTTTTTTTTTCTCTGTTTCAACTACGCACGACTTTAATGTATTTAATATATAAATTATATTTTCTCTTAAAACTTGAGAACCGTTCAATTTTTTATAACCAGTCAAATTTAAAAATGTAAGATTGAAATTGTCTAAAATTAAAACTATTTCATTAAATGTGTGTTCTAGTTTTTGTTCAATTAAATAAAGGTTTTGTTTAATTGTGCTAAATACTTTTTCCAAACTTGAAATTTTATCATCCTCTATACCAGCTAAAGGTACCTCTTGCTTAAATATAATTTGAAAATTATTTTCCTCATCATTTTTTCCAACAAAAAAAATATAATTCAAATTGTTAATTTCTAAAAACAGTATTAAAGAATCTTTATTCATGGATTATTTCATTATAAGTTGATTTTTTAACCTGTAATCATAAACTTTATATTTTTTAAATTCATTTTTGTTCATGATAACTAAATAATTTTTTAAACTTTTATTATAATTCTTTAATGGAAGTTTAATTAACTTATTATTTATTGTTTCTAAATCCCATCTGTTAGACTCGAGTAAAGTATATTTTTTGATTAAATCAATTGGAAAATCAATTTCAAATAAATTCTCATACAGAATCTTAAATTTCTCTTTTTTGCCAAATATATATGGTAAATTTTGATAATTAGGTAAATTTTTAAAATGCATCAACTCAATTTTTTCACTTAAATAGAATTTTTTTTTACCCTCAAATAAAATTGCAATAGGTTTTTTTTCAATTATTTTTATTTTTAACGTATCGGGGTACTTTTTTTTAATTGTAAAACTTTCTATAAAAGTATTTTGTATTAATAATTGTTCAATTTCCTTGTTTCTTAATAATAAAAGATTTTTTTCATTTATCGGAATTAATAATTTTTTTAAATCTTCTTCTTTTAATAAAAAAATATTTTCAATATTGATTTTTTTTAGATTAAATTTTGTAATATTAATTCTTTGTTTAGTGGTTATAGTGGTTAATAATATAAGCGCGACAGTAGCAACTATTAAACGTTTTTTCATCTATTGACACTTGCATCTAAAAGAATTTTTTCAACTAGTTTTTCAAAATTGTAACCTTTGTGTCTTGCTATTTCAGGTACAAGAGATAAGCTTGTCATTCCTGGTTGGGTGTTTGTCTCTAAAATATAAAATTTATTTTTAAAAAACTTAAAATCTGACCTAGTTACACCTCTACATTTTAAAATTTTATGAGCTTTTTTTGCTATCTTTAAAACTTCATTATATTTATTTTTAGTGACTCTTGCTGGCATCACGTGTTTGGTTTTAGCCTTTTTTGTATATTTTGCTTTATAATCATAGAATGATCGCATTGGTATAAGTTCAATTGCTCCTAAAGGAACACCGTTAATTACTGCAACCTGCACCTCTTGGCCCCCAATATATTCTTCAAAAATTAATTCAGGATATTTTTTCAAAAGTGAACTAACTGCTTTAAATAGTTTTTTCCTATTTTTACAGATCTCAACACCTAGACTTGATCCTTCATTAATTGGCTTAACAACGATAGGAAAATTGATTTTTTTATTTTTAATAATTTTTAATAAAATATTTTTTCTATATTCTGATTTTTTAATAGAAAAAAAATTAGGAGTTTTAATGCTATTTTTAATAAATATTTCTTTTGAAATTAATTTATTCATAGCGTTAAAAGAGCTAATTACACCAGAATGAGTGTAGGGTATTTTTAGATACTCAAAATAACTTTGTGCTACGCCATCCTCTCCATCTTTTCCATGCAGGGCATTAAAAATTACATCAGTACTTATTTTGTTAATTAAGTTGAAATTTTTGATTTTGGGATCAAAAGTTGAAACTTTGTAACCCATGTTTGTTAAGGCTTTTACGCACGCTTTACCACTGTCTAAACTTATTGCTCTCTCGCCTGATGTACCTCCTAGAACAACTAAAACATTTTTAAATTTTTTTTTAACCACCAATTATTTTAATCTCTAATTCAAGATTAACTCCTGTTTTTTCAAAAACCTTTTTTTTTACTTTTTTAATTAATCTTTCAATATCAGATGCTTTGGCATTTCCATCATTTATAAAAAAATTACTGTGTTTTTTTGAAATTGTAGCATCACCTTCTTTGTAGTTTTCACAACCAGATTCTTTAATTAACATCCATGCTTTCTTTTCTTTGCTTATATTTTTAAAAGTACTGCCGCATGTTTTTATTTGACTGGGCTGAGATAATTTTTTTTTTTTAATAAAATCTGTTTGTTTTTTTTCTATTTCTATTTTTTTACTAATTAAACCTTGAAATTTGGCAGAAATAATAATTAGATCATCTGGCAAATTGGTCCCCCTGTAAGAAAACTTAATATCTTTTTTTTTAATTTCAATTTCTGATAATTTGTTTTTATCTATAGCTTGAATAGAAATTAAGACTTTAGAAATATCATTATCATAACAACCGCTATTCATTGTAATTGCTCCTCCAATAGATCCTGGAATACAAGATAAGAATTCTAAATTTGTTAAACTGTTTTCTTTTGCAAAATTAGCAACTTTGCGATCAAGTGTTGCACCACCAGCCATTATTATATTTTTTTTTATTAATTTAGTATAAGAAAAACTTTTACCTAATTTAAGAACAACCCCTTTAACACCTTTATCTCTAATTAGTGTGTTTGAACCAGCTCCTAATGTTGTTATTTTTAATTTTTTTTCTTTTATTTCTCTTAAAAATTCTATGAGTTGATTTTTATCTTTGGCTTTATAAAAGTATTCTGCGTTACCACCTAGATTAAACCAGCTGTAATTAGAGAGATTTACGTTAGCTTTCAAATCATCATTAAATTTTTTTATAAAGTTTTTTTCTAAAATCATAAGGAGTATTTAAGTCCTGCTATCCATTTTGATATTATTCCTGCTCCCATTCCTATTATAATTTCATCACTTATAAGATTTTTTTTTAAATATTTTCCTAGATCTGCTTCATTTTTAACAATTATTACTTGTGTTCTAGAATTTTTAGAAATTAAATTTGAAAATCTTAACAAATTAAACTTAAAATTTTTTTTCT
>Ga0115572_10005198_pt1 | contig 10035 bp, 10 predicted proteins | sample COGITO_mtgs_1206_FD_88681 | JGI IMG/M metagenome (GOLD analysis project Ga0115572, IMG submission 88681) | Pelagic marine microbial communities from North Sea - COGITO_mtgs_120607 | ecosystem: Environmental > Aquatic > Marine > Epipelagic | place: Germany:Helgoland, sampling site Kabeltonne... | reverse complement strand
TTGGTCTATTTAATAGACCTATTGAGTAAAGAGAGAGTAAAACAATGAACACAGTTAAAAAAAATACAGTTGCATTAACATTAGGTGCGGTTGTGATCAGTAGTGCAAGTTTGGTATCGACTCAAGCTGAAGCAAATCCATTTGAATTTCAAGAATTAGTAACCGGTTACCAAATAGACGCAACAGAAGGAAAGTGCGGTGAAGGTAAATGTGGTGGCCATGCAAAATCAAAAGACGCTAAAGCTGAAGGAAAGTGTGGCGAAGGTAAGTGCGGTGGCCATGCAAAATCAAAAGACGCTAAAATGAAAGCTGAAGGTAAATGTGGCGAGGGCAAATGCGGTGGCCATGCAAAATCAAAAGACGCTAAAATGAAAGCCGAAGGAAAATGTGGCGAGGGTAAATGCGGTGGCCATCCAAAAGCGAAAAACGAAAAAGCGAAGAAAGAAGGCAAATGTGGCGAAGGTAAGTGTGGTGGTAACCACTAAATTGCTAATTAATATTGAGAATCAATAGACTTGCTGGCTTATTGATTCTAGCCCATCTTAATTCTATGCACTTGATGTTAATAAGGCTTTTCTGTGTTGCAGAAGAAATATGCCATTGCATAGTCCAGTATTCATGGTTTAATCCTTGTTATAGTTTGCTTGGGCATATTAGGAATGTATATGAATTTTAATAAGAATGAATTTGGCATGGTTGGTTTAGGGTTACGCCGAGAAATGCTAGATGAATTACTTAGTGAAGTACCTGGACAAATTGATTTCTTTGAAGTTGCGCCAGAGAATTGGCTCAAATTAGGTGGTCGCTACAAAAAGCAGTTTAGGTCGCTAACTAACGCACATAATTTTGTATGCCATGGTTTATCTTTATCTATTGGTTCACCTGAGCCATTGGATGTTGAATTTATAAAATCATTAAAGAGCTTCTTTCAAGCATATGATATTAAACGTTACAGCGAACATCTCAGTTATTGCTCAGGTAAAGGGCATATGTATGATTTGATGCCAATTCCCTTTACTGAATCTGCAATCGAGCATGTTGTACAACGTATTAAGCAAGTTCAAGATATATTAGAGAGACAAATTACGATTGAAAATGTCTCGTATTATGCCGCCCCAGGTCAAGAGTTGACTGAACTTGAATTCACAACAGAGATTCTTTCACAGGCTGATTGTAAATTATTACTCGATGTTAATAACATTTATGTAAACTCCATAAATCATGGCTACAACGCAGTTGAATTTCTTAAAGGTTTACCGTCTGATAGGGTAGATTACTTTCATATTGCTGGTCATTATAATGAAGCTGAAGATTTAATTGTTGATACTCACGGTGCTGATGTTATTGACCCCGTATGGGAGTTGTTAGATAAAGCTTACGAATTCCATGGTGTTTTTCCAACATTGTTAGAGCGAGATTTTAATATTCCACCAATGAATATTTTAGTAAAAGAATTAGAGAGAATAATTCAGTTGCAGAATAAACATGGCTTCATAAACCAAAAGCGAGCTTGAGTGGTATGTCATTTGATACAATCCAATATGCCTTTATGGAACATATTCGCCAACCAGATATAAAGCCACTTCCTCATGGAGTTGAAGATCGCCGAATGGCTATTTACCGCGACTTATTTTTTAATAATATTGAGGGGTTTATTTCATCCGGTTTTCCAGTTTTAAAAACCTTATACTCCTGCGAGAATTGGCGAAAACTGATCAGAAAATTTTTTATTGAGCATGATTGCCAATCACCCTATTTTTTAGACATTGCTGCGGAGTTTGTCAATTACCTGGTTAATACTTATGAGCAAGCAGAAAGCGACCCTATTTTCATAGTTGAGCTTGCGCATTATGAGTGGGTTGAATTAGATGTGTCGATATGTCAACAAGACGAAAATGAACGAAATATTGGCAGTAAAATAACATCAGCACCTTTATTTTTGAGTAGTACAGCACGAAATTTAAGTTATCAATTTGCAGTTCACACTATTAGTGTCGATTATATACCTACTCAACCTGAAGCGACTCCACATTATTTTGTTGTTTATCGAGATCAAGAAGATGAAACTCAGTTTTTAGTAACAAATGCGATGACAGCATTATTGCTTTCACTTATTGAAACAACACCCGGGATTGATTTTAATGAACTATGTAAATGCGTATTACAGCAAGCCCCTCAATTTAGTGAACAACAAATCCACAATGGAGCTAAGAGCACGCTGATGGCGATGGCTGATAAAGGAGTTATTGTGAGAAAAAATGGAGATCAAAACCTTTATTGATAATTTCACATGAATTATCATGTGCGTTTTAAAACGTCGCGCTTAATAAAAGGTAGTACCATGTCGGAAGATAAAGATTTCAAAGACCCGTTTAATTTAATGTATTTCTTAGCTTTTTTAGCTATTTTTGTTGGAATTGGTTGTTTAAATGCCATTTTAGGTTGGATGACTACTTTATCGTAATTTAACTTGTTCAACTAAAATAAGGCTGTATTTGTTACAGCCTTTTTTATAATTTTAGCCCTCCCAAAATATATTTGTTTTGGTGCTTAGCTTAAGAGTCCTAAAATAAGACTATTGCTGCACCGATTAAACTACATTCTTATTAAATTGTATGCCTGTTCATAATATAAGACTCTAACAATCTTTTAATTCCAGCTAAGCTCGCATCTTAGGGTCGCTTGGGTATATAATTACCTGCTTTGTAATATTAACGATATAACTGCTTAAATTATGACAACTCCATCGATTATTAAAGACAGCATCACAACGATAGCCGACTACCCTAAAGCGGGCATTATGTTCCGTGATGTAACAACACTTATGGCTGATCCAGCTGCATTTCAAGCAACTATTAATGCATTTATAGATGCTTATAAAGACCAAGGTTTTACTAAGATTATTGGTACTGAATCACGCGGTTTTATTTTTGGAGCACCGCTTTCCTATGCGTTAGGTATTCCATTTATCCCTGTGCGCAAACCAGGTAAGTTACCACGCGCCGTTATTTCTCAAGATTATCAACTTGAATACGGTGAAGATGTGCTCGAGCTTCATACTGATGCTATTGTCCCAGGCGATAAAGTACTTTTAGTAGATGATTTATTAGCAACGGGTGGAACAATTGAAGCGACTGCTAAGCTTGTTAATAAACTTGGTGGTAATGCAACTGATGCTGCGTTTGTTGTGTCATTGCCAGAGCTTGGTGGTGAGCAACGCATTGAAAAAATGGGTATAAATATCCTTAAATTGGTTGAATTCGAAGGCGAATAATTACATGAGTTACCAAGTCCTAGCGAGAAAATGGCGACCTCAGACCTTTCATGAATTGGTCGGTCAGTCACATGTTAAACAAGCATTAGTTAATGCATTAACACAAAATAGACTGCACCACGCTTATTTATTCACTGGGACCCGCGGGGTGGGCAAAACGACCATTGCACGAATTTTTGCTAAAAGCTTAAACTGTGATGAAGGTATTTCTGCCCAACCTTGTGGTCAATGTAGCAGCTGTAAAGATATTGAAGCAGGGCGTTACATTGATTTGCTAGAAATCGATGCAGCATCAAGAACCAAAGTAGAAGATACTCGTGAGATTCTTGACAACGTTCAATACGCCCCTACTCGAGGGCGTTATAAGGTGTACCTAATTGATGAAGTGCACATGCTTTCAAAGCACAGTTTTAATGCTTTATTAAAAACCTTAGAAGAGCCACCAGAGCACGTTAAATTTTTACTTGCTACAACGGACCCACAAAAACTACCAGTTACCATTTTATCTCGTTGCTTACAGTTTAATCTGAATGCGTTATCACAACTTGAGATTTTACAGCAACTAGATTATGTACTAAACGAAGAACAGTTAAGTTTTGATGAACAGGCATTACACATTATAGCTAAAGCCGCTGATGGTAGTATGCGAGATGCACTTAGTTTAACTGATCAAGCTATTGCACAAACAAATGGCAACATTCAACATCAAGCTGTACAAAGTATGTTGGGTTTGATGGATAATCATTACAGTCAACATATACTCGCTGCGCTACTTGCGCAAGATGGTGCAGGCTTATTGGCTCAAGTAGAGCAAGTTGCATCACAAAACCCACAATATATCTCATTGTTAGATGACCTAATCGGCTTAACACATTTAATTCAGCTTACACAACTTGTGCCAGATGCAGCTAAATTAGATGAAGTGAATGCAGAGTTTGTCCGAGAGGTTGCTCTTAGCTGTGAAAGCACGCAAATTCAAATTTACTATCAGTTACTGCTCAATGGTAAAAAAGATTTACGATGGGCGCCCGAGCCACGACTTGGTTTTGAAATGATAATGTTAAGGCTTCTTGCCTTTGAACCCGCTGGTTCTTTTTCAACGCAAGAGTCACCTAGTACAGCGCAACCGATACAAAACAAAACTGGCCGAGCCAGTGCATTGCGCGATATTATTAATAAAAATAAAACAGTGCAGCAAACCCCAAAAGCTGAGGCTAATCGTGAGATACAGCCAACAGTCAGTGATGTAAATGCAGCCGATAAAATGCAGTCTGATAATGACATTGCATCGGAGAATCAAGTTGAGCAAAGCAAAACCAATGAACAACATGGTGAAGTCGCACAAGCAGTAAATCAAGACGAGAAAATAGAAGCACCGTCAAGTACTGAAATCACCCACAGCGATGAACATGCTCAACAGCAAAGTCAAGATGATGCCTACCAGCAACACAGTGACGCTGAACAAACGTTAGCGACACAGTTTGATGACATTATGAGCAGTGCAGTAGAGCAAGGCTTTAATGACCAAGCCCAAACAGCACAAGTTGAGCCTGACGTTAATAGCTATAATAGCGAACCTCAAACCACAATTGCACAACAAGAGTCACAAGCACAATCAGCCATAGCGCGCATTCTACGTGATAGAAACATATCCGGTGCAGGTAAGTTGTCTGGTGCGAATATTAAGAGCACACAAACTACTGAGCAACCAGTTACCCATGCTCAGGAAAATACGCCTAGACCTGAGCCTCAAGCATCATTGGTTGAGTCACAGTCACAGTCACAGTCACAGTCACATTCACAGCAAGCAGCAGAGCTGAAATCTGCGACTATTGATGCGCCACCTTGGTCGAATGACTCAGGGCAAACCGTAAAAAAGCCAGCGCTCCCAGAAACGGGGAGCCAGACACGCTCAGCTAGTCCAGTCGCAACAAAAAAAGTAGACTTTAAAGAAAAGCATCAAACAATTACTGAAAATTTAGCGCCTGAGTTACTTGAGCAAATTAATCCACAGAAAAAGCCTGAAGTGGTTGCACAAGAGCCTAGCATTCCAGTCCCTGATGACTTTCAAAGTCCAATTAGTGAGATCAGATTTGCACATCAACAAGATGAATGGGCTTATCTAATTAAACGTATGGGACTTGGTGGACGCATGCGTCAATTTGCATTGCATTCAATTTTCACTAAACAAGGCCATAATTTACATATTGATGTCGATGAATCACAAAAGCATTTAGATTCGCCGATACTTAGGCAAAAGCTCGATGCAGCACTTTCAAGTATATACGAGCATAACGTAACGCTCAGTATCAATTTTGCGCAAGGCGTAATTGACTCACCTTATTTAATACAGCAAAAAATTGATGTTGGCCGTCATCAACAAGCGATAGATGTGATTAATTCAGATGAAAATATCGTGCAATTTCAGCAGCTATTTTCAGCAATAATAGACGAAAACAGTATCCAGGCATTGTAATTCATTACAATAGCCCTTATCTTCATGACAATTAAAGATTACACAAAGAGAGAGAATTATGTTTAAAGGTGGAATGGGTAACATGATGAAGCAAGCGCAGCAAATGCAAGAGCGCATGCAAAAAGCCCAAGACGAAATCGCTACGATGGAAGTTGTTGGTGAAGCCGGTGCAGGCCTTGTTAAAGTTACCATGCTTGGTAACCACAATGTTCGCCGTGTAGAGCTTGATGAAAGCCTTATGGAAGACGACAAAGACATGATTGAAGACTTACTTGCAGCAGCATGTAATGACGCAGTTCGCCGTGTAGCTGATGAAACGCAAGAACGCATGGGTAAAGTAACTGGTGGCATGCAATTACCACCAGGTATGAAAATGCCGTTTTAAGGTAAACAATGCAACTTTCACAAAGTTTAAGCCAGCTCATTGAAGCACTGCGATGCCAGCCGGGTATTGGTCCAAAGTCAGCGCAGCGCATTGCGTTTCATTTACTTGAGCGCGACCGCAAAGGCGGTACGCAACTTGGTAATGCTTTAATTAAAGCTATGAGTGCTGTAGGACATTGTCAATCGTGTCGGACATTTGCAGAGCAGCCACAGTGCGAGATTTGCATGAGCCCAAAACGCCAAGACAGCGGAGTTTTGTGTGTGGTTGAATCACCTACAGATGTATTGGCGATTGAGCAAACAGGACAATACAAAGGTTTATACTTTGTGTTAATGGGTCATTTATCACCCATCGATGGTATTGGTCCAAATGAAATTGGCCTTGATATTTTAGAGAGCAAATTGCGCCAAGGCGGCATTAATGAAGTGATTTTGGCCACTAACCCATCGGTTGAGGGTGAAACAACCGCGCATTTTATTGCACAACTATGCCACCGCCATAAAGTAGAAGCGTCTCGTATTGCACACGGAATACCAGTCGGCGGTGAACTCGATTTACTTGATGGCATGACATTGATGCATGCCTTTAGCGGTCGAAAAGCTGTAAGCCAAGACTAATAAAGTTATAGCGGTAAAATTTAAGTAAAGCCTGTGCTTAATAGTTTAAGTACAGGCTTTTTTATTTTCACGCACTTTTTATCTCTGATCAGAAAGCTTTTTTAAAATTCTCCCTTGAAGTTCACTCTGTACGCCCCATATTAAGTGCATAACGCAGACACTTTGCTAATTGGAGATATATAAATGACTGCAGCGCAAAAAGAAACATTAGGCTTTCAAACAGAAGTTAAACAACTATTAAACTTAATGATTCACTCACTTTATTCAAATAAAGAAATATTTTTACGCGAGCTTGTGTCAAATGCCTCAGACGCAGCTGACAAGTTACGCTTTTTAGCGCTTTCAAATGGTGACTTATATCAAGGTGACGCGGACTTACGTGTTCGTATCAGTGCAGACAAAGATGCCAAAACCGTGACAATTTCAGATAACGGCATCGGTATGACTCGTGATGAAGTTATTAGCTCACTGGGTACTATTGCAAAATCCGGCACCGCTGAGTTTTTCAAAAACTTAACTGGCGACCAAAGTAAAGATTCACAGTTAATTGGTCAATTTGGTGTTGGTTTTTACTCGGCATTTATCGTAGCTGATTTAGTGACAGTTCGTACCCGTAAAGCCGGCGAAGAAAAAGGTGTTGAATGGCAATCACAAGGTGAAGGTGAATACACTCTAGAAGAAATTGAAAAAGAAGGCCGTGGTACAGACATTATTCTACACCTTCGTGAAGACGAAGCAGAGTTTGCTGATGATTGGCGTTTGCGTAGCATTGTTACTAAATACTCTGATCATATTTCTACACCAGTACAAATGTATAAAGAAGAAGTACCTGAGTCAGAAGGCCCAGACGGTGAAAAAACACCTGCAGAGCCTGCTCAGTGGGAGAGCATTAACCGTGCTACTGCGCTTTGGACTCGTGACAAATCAGAGATATCTGAAGATGAATACAAAGAATTTTACAAGCATGTAAGCCATGACTGGGAAGAGCCGCTAAGCTGGGGCCACAATAAAGTTGAAGGTAAGACTGAGTACACAAGCCTGCTTTATATCCCTAAAAAAGCGCCTTTCGATTTATGGAACCGTGAACGTCAAAGTGGCTTAAAACTTTACGTACAACGTGTATTTGTAATGGATGACGCTGAGCAGTTTATGCCAAGCTACTTACGCTTTGTAAAAGGTTTACTTGATTCTAACGATTTACCGCTGAATGTATCGCGTGAAATCTTACAAGATAACAAAGTAACTCAAGCTATTCGCAAAGGTTGTACTTCACGTATTTTAAAAATGCTTGAACGTATGGCGAAAAATAAGGCCGATGATTACCAAACATTTTGGAATGAATTTGGCCAAGTAATGAAAGAAGGTCCAGCTGAAGATGCGACCAACAAAGAAGCGATAGCTAAATTATTACGCTTCTCTTCAACGCACACAGACGAAGAAGCTCAAAATGTTTCATTAGAGCAATACATTGAGCGCATGAATGAAGGTCAAGATGCAATTTACTATGTTGTTGCTGACTCGTTTACTGCTGCTAAAAGCTCACCACACTTAGAGATCTTCCGTAAGAAAGGTATTGAAGTATTATTGCTAAGCGACCGTGTTGATGAGTGGATGATGAGCCACTTAACAGAGTTCTCTGAAAAGCCATTAAAGTCAATCACACGTGGTGATCTTGATTTAGGTGATTTGGACGACGAAGAAACCAAAAAAGCACAAGAAGAGTCAGAAAAAGAAGTTGAAGGTTTAGTCGAACGTATTAAAACGACATTGGGTGAGAGCGTTAAAGATGTTCGCTTTACTCACCGCTTAACTGATTCTCCTGCATGTGTGGTTAGCGATGACAATGACATGAGCTCACAAATGCAAAAGCTAATGGAGTCTGTAGGTCAAGCTGCACCAGAAGCAAAGCCAATTTTTGAGCTAAACCCAGAACATCAACTCGTTAAGCATTTAAATGTTGAGCAAGATGAAGATAAGTTCTCTCAGTGGTCTCATGTATTGCTTGATCAAGCATTGCTAGCAGAGCGTGGTACATTAAAAGACCCAGCAGGTTTTGTTACACGCTTGAATAAATTGATGCTCGATCTTAGTAAATAATAACGTTATAAGTGCCACTTAATGAAAAGGGAGCCTGTAGCTCCCTTTTTTGTTAATTACAGCTAAGCAATTAGTATAAGTTGCTTGAGTATCGCAAGCGCTTATGGAAGAATTCAATCTTTAAAATAAATACTACTGGACTGCTTTTTCAGAACAGTATTAACCGAGGACAATGATATGCGCATTATTCTTTTGGGCGCGCCGGGTGCAGGTAAAGGCACTCAAGCTCAGTTTTTGATGGACAAATACGGTATTCCACAAATTTCTACTGGTGATATGTTACGTGCAGCAATTAAAGAAGGCACGCCACTGGGTTTAGAAGCGAAAAAAGTAATGGATGCTGGTCAGTTAATTTCTGATGACATCATCATCGGCTTGGTGAAAGAGCGTATAGCTAAAGAAGATTGCGAAAAAGGTTTTTTACTAGATGGCTTCCCACGCACAATCCCACAAGCAGATGCAATGAAAGAAAATGGCGTAGTGGTTGACCACGTTATCGAATTTGATGTTGCTGATGAAATTATTGTTGAGCGCATGGGCGGGCGTCGTGTTCATCCAGGCTCTGGACGTGTATATCATGTTGTTTATAATCCACCTAAAGTGGAAGGTAAAGACGACGTAACGGGTGAAGACTTAATTATCCGCGCTGATGATACTGAAGAAACAGTACGTAAACGTTTAGGTATTTACCATGAGCAAACTATGCCGTTAGTTGATTACTACCAAGCAGAAGCTGCATCAGGTAACACGCAATATCATAAACTTGATGGTACGCAAGCTGTTGAAGCTGTGAGCCAACAATTAGGTGAACTATTAGGCTAATTTGTGCTTATTAGAGTAAAAAACCGCCAAACTTGGCGGTTTTATTATAACTACGGTTTTAATAAGTCATGTCTTAAATTGTTTTCATTGCATCAATGACAGGCGCGTAATTAGGCTCTTTAGATAACTCATCAACTAACTGCTTGTATACAATTTTGTGTTCTTTATCTAACACAAACACTGCGCGTGTTAGCAATCCCATATCTTTAATGATTAACCCATAGTTCTGGCCAAAGTCTCGCCAAACAGAGTCAGATAACGTAGTAATCTTGTCGATGTTCTCAGCTTTACAAAATCGTTTTTGAGCGAAAGGTAAGTCCGCGCTGATTGTCAACATCGCAATATTTGGAAATTGTTCCGCCAC
>Ga0115572_10005175_pt1 | contig 10065 bp, 6 predicted proteins | sample COGITO_mtgs_1206_FD_88681 | JGI IMG/M metagenome (GOLD analysis project Ga0115572, IMG submission 88681) | Pelagic marine microbial communities from North Sea - COGITO_mtgs_120607 | ecosystem: Environmental > Aquatic > Marine > Epipelagic | place: Germany:Helgoland, sampling site Kabeltonne... | reverse complement strand
GCATAAGGAAAAGTTACAAGGAGCAGGACAGTGTGGTCAAATCTTTATATTTTGCGTTTGACCCCTTTTTTCTCCCCTTTGCGTTTGACCCCTTTTTTCTCCCCAGGACAGTGTGGTCAAATCTTTATATTTTGCGTTTGACCCCTTTTTTCTCCCTAGTTTCATAAATTTTATGGTCAGAAATGGTGGTCGGAAATGTAGTCAAGGTCAGAAGTGGGTCATGTCGTAATGTTTACAATCGATGTCGGGGCATCGAGGGTGCTCAAACGTTGTCGTCCAACTCATCGAACTTAGCTTTCATTGTGGGATTACCTCGGGTGAGTTTTTTAATAGTGACGTCCCGAGCCTTGTCGTTGGCGAGGCGTAGGTTGCTGTCTGGTACATCTTGCCTCCGTGGCAAACATTCAAAAATCGCCTTGAACTAGAGGTTAGAATCAATCTTTATAATTTGCGTTTGCCCCCTTTCAAACCTCTCGTTTGACCCCTTTCAAAACTCTATAACGTCGGAATGACCCCTTATTTTCATTCGGCCATATTTGTAACGTTATTGATTCTGCTGATATCTTGTAATATATGCACATTTCAGAGTGGTATACATTTTGAAAAAGCATATATAATACTATTAAATTTTATGGAAAAAATATTTCAAACAGTTGGTGAATTATTCTGTGGTCCTGGGGGGGGAGCTTTGGGTGCTTCCCTTAGCTCATTCACTAATAATGGACACGAATATAGAATGAAACATGAATGGGCTACTGATATAGACGAAGATAGCTGCAATACATACTTTGAAAATATTTTTAATTTCGAGTACAAACACTTCGGTATCAAGGTGCCGCCTAAAGTGATTAATGCAGATATTAACGATCAGAATATTGATCTTACAAATCCTTTGGATTTTCCAGCGGTTGATGGGCTGATATTTGGTTTTCCTTGTAATGATTTTAGTGTGGTAGGAGAGTCAAAGGGTTTAAATGGAAGCTTCGGCCCACTATACAAGCATGGTATAAAATTCCTTAACAGAGTTGATAAACCAAAATGGTTTATCGCGGAGAACGTTTCTGGGCTAAGCAGCTCAAACGAGGGTAAGGCTTTTGAGAAAATATTATCGGATATGACTGGAGCCGGTTATCAAATTACCGCACATAAATATCGATTCGAGGAGTATGGCATACCGCAGGCTAGGCATAGAATCATTATAGTTGGTATAAAAAAATCGCTAGGTCTGAAATTCGACGTTCCTGCTCCATCTTTTATAACTAAAACGGCGCGTGCAGCTTTAGCTAATATACCCAAGAACGCCTTACACCAGGAGCGAACTAAACAATCAAAGCAAGTTGTCGAGAGGCTTAAATACATAAAGCCTGGAGAAAATGCCTGGAATGCTGATTTGCCGGAAAACTTAAAATTAAACGTATCGGGCGCTACTCTTAGCTCTATATACAAGAGGATCGATCCTAATAAGCCTGCCTACACTGTTACTGGCAGTGGCGGTGGAGGTACTCACATGTACCATTGGAGTGAGCCTAGAGCATTAACAAACCGAGAGAGGGCAAGGCTTCAAACTTTTCCTGACTGGTTTAATTTCTGTGGTAATAAGGAAAAAATAAGAAAACAGATTGGCATGGCTATACCACCAGAGGGCATGAAAGTTATCTGTGATGCATTACTAGCTACTCTCGAAGATTGTCCTTATGACAGTGTCGAACCTAACATTAATTCACAATCTCAGTGCGAGTTTAATATGGTCAGCGATATCTTGTGAACTTTTGAGTTTTCTGGGATCAAGTTGGTTTATTGAGTGCTGGTTTGAAACAGATTTATACGAGCAAGATTTAATCGATTGTATTGTTGGATAGGTTTTAAACTCTTTAAAATCCTTAATCCCGGCGGCATATTTCACGCACTTCACTGTTTGAATAACCACATTATCGAATTCGTATAAACAGGTATTCGTATAACATTTCCAGCGAGGCAATAGCCTCGACCTTCGAGCAACATTAGCACTATCGCACTTTGGGCACCTAGGCCGATCCTTAATTCCATTGCTGATTGTAATATCACTAACTACACCGTGCCCAACTATACCTGGAACTGCCTTGTTTAATCTGAATATTACACTGTCGTTGACTTTTAATTTTTTGTGATTGGGCACAAAGCTATCATAGCAATAAAGCTTTCCTAAAATATCACCATAAGAAAAATCCTTAAGGTTAGAGTCATTTTGATAAAGTAAAAATATGTCCTCCATAATTTATAAGATTAAATCTGGAAAGCCGCTTTTTTCGCATCTCTTCTCAGCAGCTATTAATCTCTTAGCTTGCGAGTCGGATAGCACACGATTACCAATAGCATAGTTGGCAATACTAATTTCATGAGCCCCTAGTTTTTTAGCTCTCTCATTCCACTCAATTAATTGAGCCCAGAAAGCTGGACCTTTCTCATAAACATATGCGACTTGATTTACATTATTTAACTCAGACTGATCACGTTTGGCCTTTTGTTCTTCACGCTTAACTTCTTTAGTTGAAACCATTAAATTGTAAAAGGTTTTACTAATTCCCCAGTACCGCACTTTGATTTTATCCCAGCAAGCTTTCATTTTTGCCCATTGCGCAATGTCTTTGTTAACCTCCATCCCACTTTCTTCTAAGGCTTCTCGGATTTTGAACGCGTAAAGCTTAAGCTGATTGGATAAATCATCCGGCACTGCTTGATTTTCCCAAATTTTTTGTAGGGGCCAAGTAAGTTCTAACTGCTCCGCTTCATGTGTAAGCTTTGCGATTGTATAGGTAAGTACTTGAGCTTTATAAGCACCACCTAAGTTCTTAAAAATTAGTCTATCTACGTGCTTAAAAAGTATTATTTGCGCTATTTTCTTCCTGAAATATTCATCATTTATATTTGCATCATTGCTATCCCACATTGTGTTTATCTTATCGACAAAGTGTCCAAAGCTAACCTGAGCTCCTTTACTGACTTTATCGGGCACCATATCAAAAGTGTTACTTACTCTAGATAAGTAAGTTTTATCAAATTTTTGGTGTTTCGGATTTTTCTTTATAAACGATTTTGCTCCAGCTGCTGTAAGCTTTAACTGAGCATTTGCGTATTGACCCCTGGTACGCTCGTAAAACCAGTGGGTATCGAAAATAGCCCCATCTTGGGATGGTGGTGCCAAGAGCCTTCTTGAGATCTCCTCTATTTTTACGTTCCATGCTTTGTTTGAAGCAAAGTCAGTTACGCTTACTTTATTTTGGGTATTTGAATATTCTGAAATCTTAGGCACTAGATCTTCGTTTAAAATATTCGGTATAACGGACATTTTTACTTGTACGAAAACATCTTCGAGTGACATTTTGTCTTTAAGCCTAGAACTGAAAATGGAAGCGGTTGTTTGACCTCCATTAACTATTTGAAAATTATTTATTTTAGATAGATTTCCATTTTTATCTAAACAAATGCTATCTGCAGTAGCTGTAATGCCATTATTATAACAGAAAAATCTTTCGGGTTGCGTAGCTATTGTTTTCCTCATTCCATTATTAACTTTACCTCTACTTTGCAGGAATGTCCTAACATTTGATTCAAGCAACCTTTCGCCCCAATCATCATATATAGAGGCAATGGTCTCTCCATTTAGTACAAACAAAAATGACTCAATCCCTTCCTTTTTGTTGTTAGCTGCTAAAAATTCCACACCTTCAGGGCCATATTCCGTAAGATTAATCTCGATTGGTTCTTTAATTTTTCCCGATACGTTTAAATCGTAAAATCTTTGAAGGTCCCAAACATCTAACTTCAGGTTTTTTTCTAATTTAACTTCTTTTGTCCTTTTAGATATTAGCTTATTCGTAATAAGTATAATTTTAATGGTAAAATCATTATTACTCAGGTCATGAATTTTCCATGCAAGCGTTGAAATAGGGTCGGAGTCTTCTAGGCACTTCTTGAAATTTTGTTCCTTAGTGCATTTTTTGAAAAAATTTAATGGCCTATCTATAGCTTTTTTTAGACTAGATTCATTAATAGATTCTATTTCTGCACTAATTGAAAATTCAGACACGATTAAATTTAATACGCATGAGGTCTCATCGTAATACCAAGCATCGACTTTTAGCCCCTTGTTTTTATTGTAGTAATCAGTAATTTCAAAATCATTAATGACGGCAATATCTACTAATTCACCTAATAATAATTCCTTAAATGAGTATTCACTCAAATTGTTATTGGCCATTGAAGATGCACCAATATCTGATTGTAAATCTTTATAATATTCTTCTATATTCATAATTTAATAGTATCTTCCTCTACTCGATATTTCTGTATGACACTAAGTGGTATTTTATACGTAAGGTCTTTAATCGATGCATGGACAATAGAGGTAGTAATTCTCGGAAAGTCATCAGCTACATGATGAAATTTAGCTGCTGAAATCGTAAATCCATATTTCCTATATTCTTTGTTATAACTGTATCCTACATTATTTAGTTTTTGTTCTAATAAATCACACTCGTTAGCGTTGATTTTTGCTTTTATCTCTTTTACATAATCAACTAAATTTAGAGAAGTAGGTTCGTTTGATGCAGCGACTGAATATACCACTAGAAAAAGCTCATTTGTGTTTTTTGTAAGCTGTTCTTTTGATGATATCTTTATTTGTTGTACGCTTTCATCGTGAACCTTAACCTCATAGGTATTATTATTATATGAAAAGTCCTGAGGGTTTGGATTTGGGCCGACCCACGACCTAAGTGCATCATGGCCAGAGACCTTCTCTAACAGAAATTCATTCAGGAACTTAAGTTCACCAAGTAAGCCTTTAATCTCCTCGTTATTCAGCAATTCTGAATTCGACTTTTTCCAAAAACTTTTCCAATTTATTAATCTGTCTACAAAAAAGTCTATCCTTTGATCTTCAATGCCATATTCATCAACTGCTTTTATTAAATCTAGGCAGAAGCTCTTAAATATACTCCATTGATTGCCATCTGTTAACTTAATTAAGATATTCGTAACATTGTTTCTGTTTAATAAAACTATTTTTAGTAGACTCGAAAAGTTTCCTGTAATTCTTTTGAAATAAGCATCATCATATACTTTAGAAAGTTCCCAAATCATTAATAAAGTGCCATCTGGGTCTATTCCCCAATAGAAACTTTTATGAAACTTTTTTGTATTAAAATTTTTGGTTTTGTGAGACTTTAATTTTTCCCAGGGATTAGTGTCTACATCACTTTTCATCATAGTAATCCTCTTCTAGCTCTTCAGCTTTTTCTTTTTCGAATCTTTCGAATGCTGCTGCAGTAATTAATAGGTTCCGCGTGACAGTCTTTCTAGGATTTAATGGATCGCCCTGAAAAGATACAGCATACGATGGAAATGCAACATATTGGCCCTTAGCTTTAATCTCTGCATCGTTTAAATAAATTAAGAGCAGTGGTCTTTCTCTTAATCTTCTAGCCCTGGCATCGTTTTTATCCTCATTGACTACTTCTTCTCGTCTTAAACCAAAAGTTTGATTCCCGTGAGATGTTACATTTCTATTTTGTATTTCGTAATATTCAGTACCTTTTTCTGTTAATTTTAAATCCACATTTCTTTTAGAATATTTTATTTTCTGACCACCAATCTCTTTATACTTTTTTGATATACCACTTATAAAAACAATATCAAAGTAGGCTATTTCGTTAGCATTTTCAATGTGCTCTCTCATCGCGTCTACTTTAATACTTGCAGCTTCTTCATGCCACTTAAACTTCATCAAGAATTCATGGATTTTCTCAACGGGTACTTTTACAAAAAGGTGGCAGCTGTCGCCTGCATCGCTCCCGTGAAACTCCTTCTTCTCATCTTTATAGTCGGAAAATTTATTTACATCCTCAAATAATTTTAAGCAGCATTCTACATTAGAATCTATAACGTTTTGGTCTGAATAATGGTAGGCTGCTCTAACTAGCTTACCATCAAGATTGTACTCTTGATCATACGTTATTGCAGACCGCATTCTGTTTCTTGCTGTAATTAACAGGGAGCCAGGGTGATTACGGATAGCCATGCCAAATTCCAGTGGAGTTTGCCGTCTCTTTTGCATATCCTTAATATAATCTTTAAGTTCAGCGACGATTTCGGTAACTCGTACGTACCAATCCTTAGCTGATGAGGTTATGAATATTTTACATAGATCAGAGTAATTATTTCGATATCCAAACCATCTGCCTAATTGCAGAAGGGTATCATTGGCAGCGGCATTTCTAATTAGGTAGCTAATCGAGAGGCCTTCCAGAGTTATGCCTCTCGATAGAGCGTAACCTCCAATGGCGATTAGTTTCCTTCCATCAGGGTAAGTCTCATCGTCATAATCAAGTGAAACCCCTTTACGTGAACCATTAATAGATTCAATTTCGATCTCCTCAACGATCGAGTAGCATGACTCCAACACATCCTTAAAAGATTCTTTTACAGTACAGAAGTATTCTTCAAATACTATCTTTAGTCTGAAAATCTCCGTATTTTTAAGTGCAATATTTCTGTTAATCTTTGAGTTGGCCTGAAGAGATAATTTTATTTTTCGAAATATCGGTTTTAATAATTCTTTAATCTTTTCTTGGGTTATAACCTTTGCTGAGCAGTTGATCATCATGCTCATATGCTTGTTCTTATCCCCGCGAATAGTCCTAATTGAAGATGATATAATAAAGCAATAAACTGCATCTATCATACTCTCTGGTAGCACATTTAGGCAAAAGTCTCTAGGCTGTTTAGTTGGGAGTATTGAGTTTTCAGGATCCTTGTCGTCTTCGTTATCTTTAATAAAAAATAAGTTTTCATGTTCTCCGTTCAGTGAGCCGTTATCATTAGGCTTGAATAACTTATTGGGACCGAAGTAATTGCTTGGCTCACTTAGGCTGTGAATGAAGTCTTCTGGAAATAGATCTGCTGATTCTAGCGCATCTGGACTGCCAGGCAAGATGAAGGCATTAGCAAACGGAGTAGCGGTATAGCCTAAATAGCAATGATTCTTAAATAATTCTAGGATTCTCCGTATCCACTCATTAGTCGCAGAGGGATGCGTATCAGAGTCCACTTTCTTAGGATTTATGGATGCATAATCCGCTTCGTCGTCTATTAATAAAAGGGGAAAATTATTTAATACTTGTTCGCTAAATTCACTAGCCTTTAACCAAGATTCTAACTTTTTAAGTAGGCTAACATTCTTTTTTATAACGAATATAACAGGTTCTTTGTAGGATGATAGGCTAGCGGTATTTTGCTTAGAATAGCTGGTACTAAAATCTCTCTTTACGGTAGTAAAAGATATCGATTGGAATGGGACTATATTGGATACGCCCACATTTGATTTATTTTCATCTTTGTCAGTTGTTACCCCAACAAATCCATAGTCTATTCTTTTTTGAGTCTGCGACCTCAAGCTATTTAATGTTCCCCCTAGGACGATTATGATCTTATAACCCGCATCAGCAGCTTTGTTAATAACTCCGGTGAAATTAAGTGTTTTACCTGATTGCACATCACCCATCACAAGACCCTTTCTTTGCCCCATTTCGGGGTCATTAGGGTTTCCGCAGAGATCAATTATAGTTGAAGTTTCTTCATCTAGAGTGCTGAGAACATTTCCGGGTAGACCTTGTGAGCTTTGATATTTATCGAACCTTGGCCAGTATTTGATTCTATCGTAGTTTGTTGATATATAATTAAGATACCATTTTTTGTGTTTTTTAGCTGTTACTGTATGACCACATTCCCAGTTTATATTAATTCTAAATGCTATTTTATCGTATATCACTTCCTTGTTTATTTCATCAGGAAGATTTGAAACATTGGAGAATAAAAATGGGGCTACAGTTGAGCACCATTGATCAATCCACTCCCTCACTTCTACGTCAGAATAATCTTTATCTTGTGCGGTACTGATAAAATGTTGGACGCACACATCCTGGATAGATTCTATATTCATTTTAAATGTTCTCTTTTACGTAGTTAAGTAATTCCGGGCTCTTATTAAAAATTTCTAAATTAGCTAAGTCGTTTTTTTTGGCCCCTTTATCCATGAAAAATTTTGCAAACTCTACTGCCTGTTGTTTTTCTTCATTGGAGAGGTAATCTGTATCAAATGTTGAGTCGCTTACTTTGTCGTTATAAACACTATCAAACGGGAACTCTTTTTCTAATAAACAAAATAGCGTTTTTAGTGTTTCATTTTTGGCGACGGATTCTGATACGAGTTTATTCTCTAGGTTTACCAAATAAGAAACCTTACTGCCACTGGTTTTCCTCAACCAAAATGGCTCCTTGGAGCCAGTAATATTTTGGCCAGTCCTTATCGCTCTAGTTCTGTGTCTTCCTTTCCCTTTATCGACAATAAGAGGTAATATAGATTTAAGTTTATTACGTATATTTCTCGGTGGAGATGCCTCTTTTTTAAGTATATCTATCTCCCATATATCGTCCATGGTATTTGGAAGATCGATGACAACCCTTGCGTATTTTGTAGCTTCACTTTTAGCGAAAAGGCTAAACCAATTCCCAAAGGATATTAATCTTTTATTCCTGAATACGTAGAAGCCTTGAGTGTCAAATAGCCCCTTACCGCTATTCATTATTTTTAAATCCTTTTTGTTACACTTATCTTTGTAGGGAAGTAAATATGCTGTAATTTTGATTGTACCTTTTTGGGCAATTGAAATATTTTCCTCGTATCTTTGGGTGGCATCGTGATTGGCAAAAAATGGGTCAAATTTTTCTACCTTTTGATTGTTAACATAGATGTTAAAGTTAGAGTTTAATAGACGATGAAAATGTAACTTTAAGTGATTCTGGGTATAATCAATTGCATTATAGAAATCAGCTTCACCCTGGCGCTGCAGATCAACCATTCCAAATTCTGTATTAAGGGAGTCTAAATTTGTCCAAAGTACATGTGTCCCTGACTTTGGGTTCACCTTTATAGCATCAAGAGCTTGAGAGGGCGTTATTAAACCCTCATCACTGCATTCACAGTGCCAATTGCTTCCCATCGTATCGAGATCCCAGCACATGCTGTAATGTTCGCCTTCTCTCCAGGAAGTCACTGTGAACCTTCTTGCTTGCGAGAAAGAAGCTGTTTTCAAACCTAGCCCAAATCTGCCTAAGTCTGACTTATCCCTATCCTCCGTAGTGGGGACTTCACACCAAGTCATCGCTTTTATCAGATCATTCCTAAGCATTCCATCGCCGTCATCAATAATCTCAATATAGGAATCTGATTCATCCCAGATCAAATTTATGAATGCATTAGTAGATTTTGCATAAATTGAATTATCAATAAGGTCGGCTAGGGCAGTTTCTAAAATGTATCCAGCGCCTCTAAAGTTATTTGCTAGATTATTTGATTTAGCGGGTAAATTCATAAAAACTCGTACAATGTTATAAGAGACGGCAATCGATGCGATGAAAGGAAGTTAATTTAAGTTGTAATTGTATGTAATAACCTAAGACAAAAGGCGTCCAATGCTTATGATTCGTGAGAAAATAGTAAATCGAGGCATGTATAAAGTAGCATTAATACGTATTTAAATGCATTAAATAGGTATATGCACAACATTAATTACCTATATAGGGTAATACGCCTTAGCATGTTAGGATATAACATAGAAGTTTTGGGAAAGGATGAAAGGGGAGGCTTGAGGCAAGAGACCTGAGACCTGAAAGGGGAGAGTTGAAAGGTATGAGACCTGAGGCTTGAGGTAGGAGAGACTTGAGAAGAAGGTGAAAGTTGTTGTTCGTTGCCTGTTGTTAGTTGCTAGATGCCTGGTTGCTTGTTGCTACTGCCTTTATTTCTTTGGTAAGCGGAGTGGTTCTGACTCTTTGTGGTCAATGAAGTGATAGTGCTCGCCTACGACTGCTTGCCGGCTGATCGCTTGAATGCTCTGGTCTTGTACGTGTATCAATATTTTAGATACTGTTAGGTCGTGCTGGTGGTTATAGCCCATTGGGGAGTCGAGCTGCAGCTCGCCGTTAAAAAATACTTTGATGTCATTCCACGAACAGGCACCGCCACGACCG
>Ga0115572_10005158_pt1 | contig 10081 bp, 8 predicted proteins | sample COGITO_mtgs_1206_FD_88681 | JGI IMG/M metagenome (GOLD analysis project Ga0115572, IMG submission 88681) | Pelagic marine microbial communities from North Sea - COGITO_mtgs_120607 | ecosystem: Environmental > Aquatic > Marine > Epipelagic | place: Germany:Helgoland, sampling site Kabeltonne... | reverse complement strand
AGGAAATCTTACCCGATTAATCGGGTAAGATTTCCTAACGGCGTAACGAATGTTTAGGAAATTGATGAAAAAAAAATCTCAAAAAAGTTTGAGATTTTTTCGCTCGCTCACAGGTTATCTCCATTTTTATTATGTCTACAATAATGAAATTTTATTTCCAACTCAAAAACCTATAACTGTTAGGAATATATAGGTTTTTATGGCGAAACTTAAAGAAATCAGCCAAAAAAAAAAATGTCCTCACAACAAAACATAGTAAATGCTTTCTGTGATCAAATTGATAATGGCGATATTTCCAACGACTTTAGGGAATTTTGGCAATCGACATGGAAACCAATTACGCAAAAATGCCTTAATGTGGCAAAGCATAAATTTATTATGAGAAAAGCTTTTGAAATGTTCAAAACACATTTTTCTGTATGCAAGTTTGCAAACAGAAATGTCTCATTTTCAGAGACATTTATAGAAATTGAAGAAATAGAGATTTTACAATCATTATGCTTGCATGTCGGTCTACAAGGAGAAGAATTCATTTATTTTGGTTTGTTATTTCATAAGAACCGATGTAAAAAATATTTTAAAAGTAAATCTAAATAAAAGTGATCGCCCGATAGCGAAATTCACGTCTTTGTTTTCCTTAGACGAGAATTTCGTTTTTCACGTCTTTGTTGGTTTTTCCTTAGACGAGAAATTTGTCTTTCAATTTTTTTGCTTTCTTTCTGCATCGCAATATTATCCCCAGATATACCCGCTGGGTTAACATTCATTTCTAACGTTTGTTGGGTTCTCCTTAGACGAGAAATTTGTCTTTCAAGGTCTTTGATTTTTTCTGTTTTGCACCCTCTTTTTTCAAGTGCTTCTTTCTGCGCTCTGTGTAGTGCGAGAATAGTCTCCTTCGTTTCTATTATCGTCCTTATATGTTTCAGCATCTTACCTTTTCGCGTCTCCGAATTTTTCGTTGTGGTGGCTCTCGAATTCTCGCTTTCAAGTCTCGCTTTCAATACTGTTACATCTTCGGATAACTGTTCGATGATTTGTGTCAATAAAAGTATGGTGGAGGACAAATGGTTTTTTTTCTGTCGCTCGCGTAGCTCGAGTTCCAAGCGAATAATGTTGGCCGCGCGCCTTCTCCATAAAACCGCAGTTATACCGACGAGGGTTATACCGACAATGCCAGATATCAGTGTGAAATTTTCGGCGGGCTCAAATTTTGTTTTGACAAATTGATGGTATGTACTCACCGAAAGATATGTACTCGCCGAATGACTAACTTCAACAGCAGACATAAGGGGCCCACTTTGATCAGAATCTTTCCACTCGAGCAGAGCGGCCCATGCATAATTTATCAAGTCGTTTTTGTTTATTTCTGCTATCGCTAAACTGTTTTCCAAAAATCCTTTTACTTGCTGTTCAATTGCGGTTCTATCCTTTTGTTCTTGTTCCGGTGAATATACATGATCGTTGGTGCTATAGTCCTCACTAATTTCGGCAATGTCTGTATCTATGGCTAAAATCTCTTGATTATACCGGTCATTTGCATTAGAAATGCGTTGCTGATATGTTAGCAGGTGCTGACTGTCATAATCAACGGGAAATGAATATTGGGTTAATTCTGTCAAATCTCGTTTTAAGGTGTTTTCGTGATCTTCGATACCTGCATTTTTTAAAAGGGTTATGGCCTCACACTCTGTAATTTGTTTGAACATATTTCAACAGAATGTGCCATGTTTATAGTTTCATTTTACAGTCTTTCATCCCAACTTTCATCGTTTTCAAAACCGTCCAAACTAATTACCAGGTCATCGATTTTTACAAAGCGATTGTATTTTTCTGTAAGGCTCTCGATCGTCGCTTGTTCTTTATTCAGAATAAAACAGCCGATACAGTAAAGTGAAAAACTAATCAATATAAAAGGCAGTGCGAAAAGTATCAAAATAGACTTGAAATCAGAAAAAAAAATCATCAGGGCAACAGTAGTTGCTATCATTTGATAAAAATGTTCTGCAGAGATTTGTTTAAGATCCAAACAAATGTGTAGAGCGATCACAATTAAAAATAACGTGGTTTCTATACAGATCTGTTTCAAACTGCGACTGTTTTCATATAAACGAAGAACTAATATGAGTACGACGGGTAGTACAGTCATAAATGGCATGATTATCGGCAGCGTGACATATAGATAGTTGACAAGCACCCAGAAACAAATACACGTTAAATGCACATGTGGAATCCACACATCGCTACCGCTCGCTATCACTTTGCAAGACATTGTTAATACTGCAAAACTAACAAAAGTAAGGAACAATCCCAAAATGCCAAAAATAACCAGAATGTTGGCCAATTCTAAAATATCTACTGAAAAAAAAATACAGATAAATATATGGACGGAGCTCCATGATACAGTGCTCCATTTTCCATCGAAATCCAGTTTGTGACGCTGTACAATAGTCTGTAATTGAAAAAGAGTGACAATTATGACTGATAGCAATGAAAATAGGATGGTCAATACGGGAATAATCCGCGCAGGCGACTCGTAAATAATGCCTAGGAGTAACCAAGAATAATTGAGTAAAATATAAAGGATGAAAGCAAATCGGTCAAAAAGCATAAGAAATGCGACTGGGTTATTATTGATTATTATTATAAGGCCTTTAAATACAATTTACAAGAATTATTTCTCCAAAAGCCGAAACACATGATAATTGTTTTTTTTTTAGCGGAGCCGAGGGCCTGCGGTCCAATGTTTTTTTTTAGAATATTAGTTTGATGTGTTTTGTTTCTAACGCGGTTTTAATTTTGGGTTGAGGTAAACTTTTGAGGGATTTTTCTTCTGGTGATGGCCCAAGAGGTGGACTTACGTACGTATCGCCCTTTAGAACTTTAACCGTACATTGGTCTTTCCCCCCCCTTCCGTTGGGTCCACAAACTAACACTCCCTTCGGTCGGCGAACAGGCAAATTACCCAAATATACCATAAGACTTGATAACAAAGATTCCTCTGACTTTGGGGCTGGCATTGGGTCGTTACGTTCAATAGTTTCGTACTCTTCGACTGTTGATTGCTTTGTTTCTGTTTTGTTGGTACGCGTTCCACCACGGGTGGAACGGTCTTCTAAAAACTCTTCTGCAAGCCCGTACGCGTTGCCAGCACGAATCCGTTGTTCTTCTTGCAGACTCCGTTGTTCTTCTTGCACCTTATCCAACAATGTTTGCATGTTTTCGGCTAAGTTCTTCTTGTAAAAATCAAGTTCAACCTGATCACTATTGTTGTAGTCGATGCTGTTTCGTAGATGTCCCATTTGTTTCAAATCGCGGACGACGTATTCTAATTTACGTCCTTCGAGTAATTTACTTCCTGCAGGTATGTACGTTATTTCATGGTTTTCGTTCAACTCTAATCCATTCTCTAACATGTTTTGAACACTTTTATCGAGTGCTGACACTGCGGATGTGTACCTCTTCCCTTTTTTCTCAGAGTACGTTGTAACTTGTTCCTGAGTACGCCCACTGTAACCTCCTGTTATTGTAGTTACTTCATAGCCGCTTACAAAAGTCTTATTTGGAGCAAGAGGATTCTTTTCACTGACGAATTTCAACTTCCCCAGTTTAAATTGTTCTTTATCCAGTTTCCAACTTATTAATTTATGAACATCTTTCTTCTGACCATATTTATTTCGATTTTTACGTAACAATTGACTTAATGCAGATATCGGAGCGGTTCTCAATTCACCATCTTCACAAATAGCTACTGTAACGCCAAATTTATCCTTGACAATGAAATTTTCATGCTCCGTACGGGATACTTTAGCCATCTCCCATGGAATTGCTACATCGGACCAAATAATAACATCTTCCTCCACTTTTATAGATGATGATGACTCATGTATGACTCCAATATTAGGGCGATTATAGAATCTCTCCAACCACCCCTTGCATTTGATGACCGATGCACCGTCGAAATGATCATCATCCAATACCGTCCCTCCTGTAATTACCATCTTTCCATCCGTGTCGTATTCTAACCTTTGTCTGGATTTGAGAACCCAATTTTCTTTTCCTGTACCACCCCAGCTTGTGTCTTTTCTTCCTGTACCACCCCAGCTTGTGTCTTCTACCAGTACAGACTCTGTATCATATTCACGACCGTTAATAATGACCTGTATAATTTTTGGGTACTTACCATTCTCTCTTACATCAGGGTTTTCCTCATCCACCACAAACTTAATAACCTTATTTCCATCTGAAACCATTGTATAATATTTGACCCTTTTGAAATCATTTATTGGTACTCTGGACAAATGTCCCGAACAGTTACCCGAAGACCACCCCCAACTGGTAGGGGCCCATTGTGATAAGATGACAACGTCCATTATCACGCCGTAAATAAAACGTGTCGCAAACGCACGTTTCCAAACCTTGATGAATATTTTTTCGAACTTTTTACAGATTCTTCCGGGGAATCCTGCGGGAAAAATTCTACACAATAAACCCATGTACCTTATAGGTTGCAACAACTGCATATAAGTGATATTCGCACCTGATTTAAATAACGACCTCAACCCATCTACCGGACTCGTAATGAGAGCATACAACATATTTGTTGCCATCTGATGAAAGAATCCGGTAGAAACACTGAATGCTTCTACACCATGTGCCAATGCTAAAATTGGTTGTTGAAAATATTCTTTTCCAATAATCGCTGCACCTCCCACCCCAGCTACGATCGTGATTGGAAGAGAGAATGGCAAGGTGAAAAACCATGCAACACCCGCTACCATCACCATTCCAGCACCTGTCGCCGACCGGGCGAATGATCTATTTAGAGAGTCCGTACTATTAGGAGCCATACTTTCTTTGAAACCCATTGAGAGGTCCAATAATTTTCCGATCCAGTCTCCCATCTTTCCGGGTAAGGCATATGAAAGGAATTTACTGAGGTACGTTTTTGTGGCAAGCCACCGGGCGAACGTTCTCCCAGAACTGCCCATAATAGTTATAATTGCGTCAGCTATCTGCATACCCATCATCTGCGCAGCTAACTTGACACCTTTCCACATTACATAACTTGATCCGACTCCCACCGCATGTCCTGCTACAGCAGGGAATAAGAATCCGGCACCTGTCAATATAACCGTTTGAACGCCAACACAAATTACCGTGTTTATAAGTAATAAATATACTTGTTTTTCTACAACATAATCGACAAGATCCATCACGTGTTGATAAGCATTTAATGACAAGGATTCCATCACTGCACCACTGTTTCTAACTAAGAAGTCCACAAGTCCTGTGATAAACTCATCAGTGTCCGACGACAAAGGAAAACATTTAAACAATCCTTTGATCATTGTACCAACCCATCCAGTCACCAATTTTAACGATTGCCAAATGAGGTAACAAATCTTTTTAACTGCTGACCCAACAATAGGAATTTTTTGATATTTATCCTGTAAATAATGAATGAGCTTCGAAAACAAACGAAATATAAAACTTCCTTCTTCCGTTTTGAGTAAAGTTTCAAAGTCCCTATTTTCTTTATGCCCTTTGAGCATTTCAACGCTCTCGGCTTGTTCAATAATATTGAACACACAATTTGCCGGATAGCAGATTTCTTTAGTAACCTTATTCATAAAATTTTTATTCTCTGTCCCAATGAGGTCTGATAGTTCTTGCCCCATCTGATGGTTGAGTGGAATGACAAGATGAAACTGTTTACAGACATAATTCTTCTGTCCTGTGTCATTAAGACTGTCGAGAAAAGAAACTAACTTACCCATGGTAAGCCGAGTAAAAATACATATCTGATTCGTTTCAAACGGCTTATACACATAATATGGTTTGACCTCATTGTTCACAGACGTAAACTGATGCGATGTCATTCCTGCTATCTTTCCAATCTTAGTGAATATTTCATCTCGGCGAGCTCTTGCCGTACCAAAATCCACTAATTTATCTGCGACTCGGATTTTGAAAGTATAATCTGGAGAAGTTTCAATGGCAATGGAACCTATATCTTCCGCTTGTTTAATATATTTGGTAACCCAGTCTCGAGCCCCTAAGAGGTCTTGATCCAGAAACTCTTGAGTTTCTGGATCTCTTAAAGTTTCAGCCGCGCTATCAGTGTCGGTGACCTCTTCACCGATAGCGTCCATCATGGCGGTTTTGTTAGGCATTTTTGTCGTAACATCTTCTTGTGCAAGATTTATATCTGTCAATGTGCCCATCCACTCATTCGTTAAGTTCAATGTCTCGTCAAGGAAATCTATTGCGCCACCCAGTTTTGGTGGTTCAATCTGACAAATCTTATATACGCTATATAATATGCTAACGGAGACTGCGGTTCCCGTTGCTAATCCAAAGGCCGTGTAATACACCGCATCTATTTGTGTTTGTATGCCGCCCAATATGGCATATGCTGCCAAATTGGGTAGTCCACCGAACGGCCCATATTTTAAAAATGTAGAAGCTAATGAGCCAAGATTCCCAGTTCTATTAATCAAACTTGTCGCTAAGGCCGATGCCTCATTCAGGCTTAAACCCAGCAATTTCATTGCGGTAAGTCTGATTCTAACGAATTGTTCTTTTAACTGATCTTCTGTTGGATTTTCTATAACTTTAAACGGGCGTGAGTTCTCTTTTTTCACAAGCATGCCTTTCTTTGGTTCAGCAACGTCAAACGGTTTTTTTGCTTCCGAAGAAATAAAAGCTTTTTTTTCTTCGGAAGCAATCGAGTCGGCAACAATATTTTGTACCGTAATTGTTTTTAAAAGAGCGCGTTGAATTTCGCCAGATATAGCATCTTCATCAAATAACTTTTGAATTTCACCATGTTTCAACCGCACATACTCTTCCAATTTTTGTTTAAAAATGCCCAGTTCTGTTGCAAAACGTACTTGCGGGTCCTTTGCCCAGAACTCGCCAGTCTTGCGTAAATTTGTGCCGATTTTGGACGCCATTTTATTGCGCCAATGGTTTTCATAAAAAAATTCACGCATATCTTGTTTTTTTTCTTCGGACATGGTAGCCAATTGGTTTTCGGTCATATAGAGGTGCAATGGTACCTTTGCAATTTCAGTCTTTTCCTGCGCCACGATTTCTTCCATGTCTACTTTATTTTTTTTTAGTTCGTCGTCCAGAAGTACTTCTGGTACAATAGGAGCTACATATTCCGCAACCTTATTCGCCAAATCACCCACAGTGGAAAGTATACCTTCGGTGGGTTCGAACGAATGTGGATGGTTCATATACAAATGCTGTAGTTCGATATTGGGTATAGACAACTCTTTGATTATATTCCTTGTATGGGGATCAAGAGGCTTAAAACGCAGGTTTTGTTTCTCAACATGATTTTGTATTTGCTTTGTGAGATTCATCGATAACAAAAAAACACATATATATATACTCACATTTTATAACTAATATTTAATACTTTCATGCAGAAGCAAAAGAATCAAAATTTAAAAACAAATGCCAATCCCCAAGCAGATACAGATAAGGAAACAAAAACAAATGCCAATTCCCAAGCAGATAAGGAAACAAGCACAAAAAAGGAAACTCGCGTTAGAAACTCTTATGAATTATATGTTGTTATATTTAGAGACTGGGATTATTTTGTAGGCAATGTGGAGCGATTATATGAAGACGACGTCAAAGTCTCTTTTCGCGGCTGTTTTCTCATACAAAATGATTATCAGGTTTTTATAGATAAGCGTGACATATATTGCTCAGTTAAAATTAAAGACCTCGCATGGGCTCAATATCCGGCAGATCAATTGCTAGGAAACCTTCAAAATTTAGCAAGGGAACAGAATGTCAAGTTGCCAGACAAATTAATGAATCAAATGTTCGTGAAAAGACCAGGGGAATATGAGGAAAATGCTAACACAGAGGAAGCACAACCCAGTTTGTTTTGGGAGAGATTTTTCCATCCAGGCACATTGTTTTCTTTTTGGGAGTCTGTCCAGAAAAAGAAAGCAAGATTAGATGATGGAATGAACAGTGCAACACGAAGTGCCGCCCGGGCGGCGACGAAGTTGGGTCGTGCGGCGCAACAAGTAAACGACGAACGACAACGACAACGACACAACGAACAACGATCCCCCGTAAGATACTATGAAAATGGAGAATTTCACACAGAAGGAAAAGATGAAGGAGGAGGAGACAGTGGAGGAGACAGTGGAGGACACACAGAAGAAAAAGATGAAGGAGGAGGAGACAATGGAGGAGACAGTGGAGGAGACAGTGGAGGAGACAGTGGAGGAGACAGTGGAGGAGAGACAAAGACTGACTCGCCATGGAGGACTCCACTTGGTTATTCGCATCCGAATAATAAAGGTCACAATAGAGGTGGCGGCAGGGTACAACCTAACGAAACAAAACGGATTGAACAAGAAAAAGCAAGAGCAGCAAGAGCAGCAAGAAGAGAAAAATTGAAAAAAAGATACCTAATCGATGACATGAGCTTGAAGAAGAAGAAAACTGAATTATTTAGTGGTACGTTCAAACAATTTGTCTGTTGATAAAATAAGTGTATAAACATATCATTTATATTTATTGTTTATATGTTATTTTCATTTGTGCTAGTTCCTATAGAAAAACAATTCCGTAAAATACAAAGCATTCAAAACAGTCGTAGAATGTATTATCTGCAACCTATAGGAAATCAAGAAATTCGTAAATTTTTACCAAAAAAGTATATTGATTTTGTAATTGGGTTTCGCGGAACAAACCACAACTCGTTTGAGTTTGGTCACCAATGCACGATTTGTTTTGAAGCCATGACAACCACGGGTAAAAAATTATGGACGTTGCCGTGCCATCATACGTTTCACCATGAATGCATTGGTCAATGGGTACAGAACTGTACTCAACAACATAGGACACCGACTTGTGCGTTGTGTCGGACAGAATTTTCGCCACCCGATATTCAAATATTTTACCATACCAGTTCTGAACTTGTACACACTAAATTATACAATTTTGCAGAGAACACCGTCACTATTAATGGTAGAATATATGACATACACGAGGAAACACAGGAAGAGAAAGTGGAAGCTATACAGCGGATTTTAGATCACATACTAAAACAAGTTCGTCAACAGGACTCGGCCATACTTGAAACTATAATGACATATTTAGACGACAACGGTATTGATTCCAGTGAATTTCAAGAAAAAATAGTTCGTTTCAATTCAACCTCGAGTTGTTGTATGAGTTAAGAATTTTTCATACGTCCATCTCGTCATATCCTTTACGATTGCAGCAGCAAAAAAGACATTTAAATATACTGTAAACACACATGAAACAATCTTTGATCTTGCAAAGTACCCATAAAATGAAAAGGAAAAACAGTATAATTACACCAACTATGATGTATTGCATTGTATTCGGCAGGTCACCGAAGGGTGGTAAAATAGATGATATTACATCTGAATAAGCCATTTCATTTGAGATACAACAGTTATATATACTACAAATTCTTTTCTGATATTATCCAATTGCGTTCCTGTTGCATTGTTTTTTTGACACAATTATCGATACATTGTTTAAATTTGAATCTTGTGTATGGCATCCGCGAAGCTTTACGCGACCACCAGTATACGTATTCTTTACAAGGTAACGTACATTCGCTCTGCATTTTTAACAAAAGTTCAGCTGACATTTTGTGTTTTTGTTGTTTTTTGATATTGTGTATTGCGCCAAAATATTCGTAACAGATATTGGTCATTTGACCCATTCTGGGATTGATACAGAAGAGTTTTGTGAAATTAATAATAGCTCCTTTTTCAAAGCGTTATTTTCATTATACAGATGCAAACAGATATTTGATAATTGTTCGGTTGTAATCGGGATTATTTGCGGACTGTTGTTTTGTTGTGTTATGCCACTTGATAGTTTTAAATGTTGGAGTCTAGCAATAATTTGATCCATTTGTTATATGTTCCAAAAAGACTTTATACACTATAAATGGGTATCGCGAATTGACATCAAATGTCGTCCTTAAAAAAATCGAAACTTTTCATCGATGAAACAAACTACGATCCTATGGACACTCTGGCCCCAATAATTCATATGGGCAATT
>Ga0115572_10005156_pt1 | contig 10083 bp, 5 predicted proteins | sample COGITO_mtgs_1206_FD_88681 | JGI IMG/M metagenome (GOLD analysis project Ga0115572, IMG submission 88681) | Pelagic marine microbial communities from North Sea - COGITO_mtgs_120607 | ecosystem: Environmental > Aquatic > Marine > Epipelagic | place: Germany:Helgoland, sampling site Kabeltonne... | reverse complement strand
GGGCAGGGGCAGGGGCAGGGGGAAGGGGACGACCGCCTGCTCTTTCGAAGCGATGTAGCAGGCCCGGAAGGCGAGATATTCCTTGCCGACTACGTCCTCCGCGGTCCGGGCGGAGCTCCCCTGTCCGCTGCGGATTTCTCTGGGTTCGAGGGGGTGGCGGACGTCCTGGCCACGCTGCGCGGTGGCGGAGAGGAATTCTTCTTGCGCAACAGGGCGGTCGTCGTGGCCGTCTTTGCCAGGCTGCGCCCTAGGGACGGAGGTGCCATTCTGCTGGGGGAGGCCTTCGTGCGGAACAACGTCGCGGTCGTCAACTCGGACCCGCTCTTGGGGTTCGACTTGCTCGGAGGGGACTTTGACCCCCTTTCCGCCCACCTCCGGGGCGGCTGCGTGACCAACTGCAAGGGCAGGACCCTCACCCACGAGCTGGGGCACGCCTTCGGGCTTCCCCACGTCTTTGACGAAGGGGGAGACTGCGACTACCGGAACGAGAGGGTTCCCTTGATATCGGACATTCCGTACCAGAGGAAGCCCAACTTTGACGGCATGCTGTACGCCGCCGCCGGCGGAAAGGTGGGTCCCGGCGGGGACCACCGCGACAGGGGCGGCGGTCCGGAAAGCACCTGCCAGGGATTCCCCGCAGCCCCCTCCGAGCGCCCTCAGCTGGGAGAGGGAGCGCCTGTCCCCAACGAGATGTTCTTCAACTTCATGGACTACTCCTGCGACCAGTCCATGGCCATGTTCTCCGCTCTGCAGTTCGCGGAGATGCTCCACAACATTCGCACGGGGGGGTTCGTCGAGGCCTCGCAGGAAGGAGGGTCGCTGACGGGGCGCCTCTCCGCCTACGTCTTTCGCTTTGTGGAAAGCCACCTGCTCGCTTCCCCCGGCGACGAAAACGGGGACCTCGCTCCCCCCTCCGTGCTCCTCCAGGCTGGCACGTGCTGCGCGGATCCCGGCAGCTCTTCCGGGACCACACCTGTCGCAACCGTTGTCCTTTGGGTCCTGGGAGGAATCCTCCTTCTTGGCTTCTTTGCTCTTCTGTTGCTTAGGCGAAAGGGTCAGAGGGACCCGAAGGTGGTCCCAGTGGTGAAAGTATAGGAAAACGAATTTCCCTCTTGGCTTTGTTGTTCTTGGGGCGCAAGGGCCTTTGGGCGGCGTTGGCGGCCCGGTTGCCCGCGGCGGGGGGTAGCAGGACGTCGGGAAAGCTTTTTCCTTTCGGTAGGGCAATGGGAGACTGCGCGAGCCCCCCCCTTCGCCTCTGCCAGATCCTGAGCTTGAACCTCACTTCTCCCTCCCTGCCGTGCTTCCCCCTCTTGCTGCTTCCGAACGTACTACCTTTGGGATACGTGGGTCTCCTTCCTGGAATTTCACCTCGGAACTCGTACACCGCGCACCTCCTGTTCTTAGAAGAGACTATGTAGTCGCTGGGGGACGGAGGAGAGTAGAGCATGAGAGAGTGAGTACAGCCCCTCCCCCTTCTCCCCTTCGCCCCTTCGCCCCACAACCCTGTAATCCGTGCTAGTTGCGAGAAAAAAAAAATAAAAACCGAAAACACTTCTGCAAGTCCAAATAGTTGTGCTACTATAGTCACAGGTCCACATTACTATATACAAAGTGTGACCCGTAGTTTACAAAAAAGTAAAATGTAGAGCAAATTTGGTGCTCTTTCCCATAATACATATTTCACACCCACCACGGGTCCCTGTAAACTTTAATACTAATTATATATCTTTCATGAAATACAAAAATAAAAATATATATTATTAATATATTTTGGCCCTTTGGTTCAACTCGCTAGGTAAAAGATACACTCTTCGGGTGACATTAACCCCTTTAGAGTGGCCATTAAAAGCTTGTACCGTTGTCCATACCGTTCTTGAACCTCGCTTCTGCGGGTCCCCATGATTTGGGGAAATTCATCTTGGTTGAACTCCTTTTGGAAGGCTGTAATGTAGTGCAAGATAGCAGTGAACATTCTCGCCGTCCGGGCTCGTCCGGAGGTCAAGCGGAGTTGGAGGAGTTTGATTTCTGCCATGCACAGGAACCTGTCGGGCTTGAGGTGCAAATGTTCCAGAATTTCGATGGCGGTGTCGGCTGCCCATACGTGGTCGCGGTCTGGATGCATTCCGACGTTTGTCTTGGTGAGGTAAACCTCCAGGAACCTCAAGCACCCCTGCAAACAGCCTAGTTTTTTAGAGGAAAAATACTCGCCGAGAGCAAAGTACTTGCATTTTTCAAAAAATATCTGGAACCGAGGGAAGAACGATGTGAGCTGTTGTGGGCTCTTGTCATAGAACACAAGATATCCGAAGCTTCTGCACTGACTTGCCTGGCTCACACATTGTTCCGGGTCGAGGAAGGACATCTGGGCTTTCAAAACTTTCTGCATGACGTGGCTGACCAAGAGTTCGGAGTTGAGAAACGGGAACCGCTTCAGGTGGGCGCGCGTGAACGATTCAATGGATGTTATCCAGGGACCATCGACAGAAGTGCAGGGGTCGCCGGCCCGGGCTACAGGATGGGATTGCTTTTCTTCCCCGGCACCGCCGTGCAAGGGAAAGTACATAGTAGACGATCTGAGTCTCTTTCTTCCTTTGTTGCGTTTCTTCGGAGGGGGCTTCGGGTTACAGACGCCGTAGTTCTCAGAGAGAACTATGTGCACGGCGTAGACGAAACACCGTAGAGGTATTGGGTGCGAGTTGTCGACCTTTCCGGCGCAAATGTCCAGGGCGATCCTTGAAAAACCAAAAACAATTCTCAAGATAAGAGAGAGGTGGAGGGGGGGGGGGGAAAAAAGAAAGCCCAAAAGATACAGGGGCAAACACAATCCGTACCTGATGGATCGTTGCAGGTCCTCAGACATTACGCGGCCCTTCCCTGTCAGCGGAAATATCGTCTTCTGCTCCATAGCGGCTAGCGCTTCCTCTTTGGGTACGTTGAATGGAGGAAGGGGTACGTAGGGCAAGCTTCCGTTGTCCCCTTCCACGTAAAACGCAAGAAGCATCCGTAAAAGGCAGGCGGAAAGCTTGTGACCGCCGCTGTGGGCCTCGCTGGCTAAACTAAAACAGCGCTTCAGATTGGAGCAGTTACTATCGCGCAGATCGGCCTTCGCTGCGGCGTACAAGGCTTCGCAAAAGAGGCGAGCGGGTCCAGCACCAGGGGGCAGGTCCAAAATGGGACTGCCGAGGTAGAAGTTTTCTTGGTTGAAGTCGTAAATGTCCTTCAGAATGGGGGAATGTTGGAAGGAGGCGAAGGCGCTTTCCCAAAGGTCAGGATGGTCCGCTTGCATGCGAGATAGGAATTCCTGGAAGGGCTCCAGGAAAGGAGCCATAATGGCGTCGATGAGGTCGTCGGAGTGCTCAGGGTTCGCTAAATGTCGCAGCACCTCGGTATTGCCCAAGCTCCAGGAATTGGTAGCAATGAAAAAATTGTTTGGGAATTCCCCGGACTCCAGTTGCTTTTTCATGAACGATACGGCCTCTTCGTGCACCTTACCTTGTTGGACAGTACGTTCCCTTGCGCGGGACCTTTCGGAGCGATTCCCCGCTTCATGTTCCCGCAGTCGCTCGAGTTGTTCGCTGTCTTGGGGAATTTGCTTGAAGTTCCGTGCCCTGCAGAACGGACACTGTTTTGGGACCCCTTTGTAGTGGAGGTAGTGGTGGGAAACATAGCCCTGGCACTGGTTGCACTGGGTAACGTCGTCGGACCGCAGCGGTCCGCCGGTAGTGAAATTTACCAACCGCTGATCCTCCAGGGCTTGCTTCAATTGTGCTTGCTTCATTTGCGCAGCTAAAACTACATGTACAAGAAAAAATAAAAAGAGCAAAAGACAGATAAAAGGAGTGTGACAAATAGCATAAAGCGAGGGGAATGGCCCGGGCCCATTGGAAATAAATACAAAAAATGAAGCAGAAAAGGGAAGAAAAAGAAGAAAGGAGTGCATATAGCTGCGCCCCTTTTATTTCCGCGTTAATTTTATTCTGTTTCTTCTGACGGTTGGTCTGTTTGTAAAGTTACGGTTTTGACTTACGCAAAAAAAAAATTTAGCAAAGTGCTCCAGGAGACTTGGAATTCCGTTTAGGTATTACTGACTCAGTCACTGGACTGGAAAAATAATTCCACTCCAGCCAATATTTTCTTATGTTTTTTTTTTTTTTTTTTTTTTCTATTCCCCTTACAAATTGTAACCTTCTCATTCCAGACAAAACAAAGCACGCAATGGAAGACGGCTACTTGGTTTCGAAAGCTAGCAAGCCACTGATCGTTGAGCTTTGCGCATCCCATAGGAAGTGCGCGGTATGCCACTATCTCTTTGAAGAAGGCCGCGAGTCTGTGTACGTTTGGAATTTTTGCAAACACGCGTTTCACGGCGCCTGCATACTTCCATATGTGCAAAGGTCACACAGGACGACATGTCCCTATCCCGAATGCGGGAGGTGCGGGGTACAAGAATTTGACTGATGGGGCGGAATTAAAGTATATTCCATTATTGTATGTGACCGTCAGTTTAGTACAGTTTTACCATTTGGGTCGTGGTGATCTGTTTAACGCCCGACCCCCAACCGCGCGAGACCGCGTAGTTCCCTGGACATGGGCCTGACGTCGGTCCAAATATTGGTTAAAGGGTCGTACCTCTCCACGTTTTGTAAAGCAGTGCCCGCACCACCCAACCCCCCGGCGGCATACAGGTACTGTTTCCCGTCGGCTTCCGTCACAACCCCGGCCGCGAAATCTTTTCGGTTCGTCTGCATGGATGCGACTTCCTCCCATTCGTCGTTGGAGGGGTCGTACCTTTCCACGGTGTCAAGCAAGTTACCAGAACCATCCTTCCCCCCAGCAGCGTACAGGTACTGCTTGCCGTCAGAACCAGCCAGGACCCCAACCGCGAGACCCTCCCTCTTCGTCCCCATGGGGGAGACTTCTGTCCAGGTGTCGTTTGAAGGGTCGTACCTCTCCACGGATTGAAGTTGGGAATCTGTATTGTTATACCCTCCAACGGCGTACAGATACTGCTTCCGATCATTCGAATGAGTGACGGCCCCGACCCCTAAGCGTTTCCGCGCCGTGTGCATGGATGCGACAGCTGTTGTCCAAGCGTCGTTTGAGGGGTCGTACCTCATCATGGTGTCAAAGGAGGTGTTGTCAGAATTACTTCCCCCAACACCGTACAGGTATCGCTTCTTGGTAGCATTATCGGTTAGGACCCCTATCTCGAGTTCCTGCCGCTTCGTCGGCATAGATGCGACATCGGCCCAGGTGCCGTTGGAGGGGTCGTACTTCTCCACCGATTGAAGATGCCCTTGAGACCTGTTGTATCCCCCGAAGGCGTACAGGTACTCTTCCCCGTCGGTTCCCGTCAAAACCCCGACAGCGTGATTAGCCCGCGCCGTCGTCATAGATGCGACTTCTGTCCAGATTTGGGCCAAGGGGTCGTAGCTTTCGACGAAGAACATGTAATAATTTCCATCGTAGCCCCCAATGGCGTACATTTTAGTAAGTCCCGCTGGTACCAGGGGATCGCTCGTCCCTACTGGCGCCGGTGCCGCCGCATTGGTCGATGTTTTCTCGTGGGCCTTAACGAAAGCAGCGATTGCCACACCCAATGTCGCGAGCAAAGCAGCGAAAGTAATTACAATTGCGATATCTGTATATAATTTTTTCATCTTTGCTATCTACCCTTTTTTTTTTTGTATATGTATATGTGTTGTATATAATATAATGTAGTTAATGGGTTATTATAAAGATATATCTGCAATTAAGTACGAGAGGACCGGGGAAAGGGTAGTGTGGTTTCTGGCATGTCTACAACCAACATCGTGTGCTACATGTTGCAGGAAAAAGGAGCAGGACTCCAGCCTCTGCGCAGGCCAAGAAGCTACAAAGGCTACACGACCAACTTACCTCGACGCCTGCGGCAGCACAATGGTGAGATCAAAGGAGGCGCGCGTTACACACGAAGTTTCCGGGGGGGGGTCGCGCTGAAGGCGTTCGTCAGCGGATTTCCTAGCAAGAGGGTCGCCCTTTCGTACGAGTGGTACAGCAAGCGCAGGTTGCTTTCCAAAGCGCCGGCCAAGAAACTGCCGCACAGGTCTTGTGCTGCTGGAATGGTGACCATGCGGAAGAACATGTTGAGGCCCGACTCTCCCAGCGTCCTCCGCTTGCGGGACGAAAGGGAAAACCTGCCCCACCGGGCTCTGTGGACTTTTCTGGCCCCTCTTGCGCACCCCAAGTTTGCGGCCTACATACCTGACCTCGTCGTGCGCTTCAAAAAGGGCACTGTCACCTCGGTCTTTGCGGCGCTGGTAAGGGAACACTACGTCGGGATCAGAGTGGTCCTCTTTTGAGGCGGAGTGGGGGAAGGATTTTTCTTACGAAATGTCTTGGAACAGCCTGCCGAAATCCAGAAAGTCCTGGTGCCAGCCGTAGTCCTCTTCCGAGGCTGCCGAAAGGGCTTGGTCCTCGCGGTACTTTGCCAGGCTGGACTTTATGGAGCGCGGGGTGGTGATGCACACTGCCTCCTGCTCGTTGACGTAGCTCGTGTTTCCCTCGCTGTCTGTTTTGCTTGTTGTCGTGTCAGTCTTGTTCGGCGTAGCCTGGTTTTTCGTGAAGTTCTGCATGTACCTGCGGAGAATCTGCGACTGTATTCGGTAGGAGGGCTCGTTGACAAAGGCGGGGAGCTTGCACAGGCTCTGAGGGCTTGGGTCGAGTACCCCGACGCCGGGCATGTCCTTGTAGGGTTTGCGCTGGACGTCAACTCCGTCCAGGAACTTGCAGTAGAAGTTTACGGCCGTGCTAGCCGACACGTCCTGAAAGGTGTCCTGGGCTCTCAGCTCGCCCTCTTCGGAGATTTGCTCCTCGAAGCTAATGTCGTTGCAGCTACACTTGGTGCAGCGGAGGCCCTCGGTCGGACCGGCGTCCTGCGGCTTTGCGAAGAAAGACATCGCCTTGAGGGAGGCGCTCGTCTCCTTGGCGTATCCTTGCCAGACCTCGTAGATGCCGTTGGCGTCGCCGTACCACGGGTTGTCGGGCGGGGGGAGTGTCTCCAACGACGCATTGCCCTCCCTCCTGCCCACCACGGGGGCTGACCCTGCCGCCCGCAGCTTCCAGGAGAAGGACCCTGCCGTGGAACCCGCGGTCAGGAGGGATCGCAGACCGCCGGTCCGCAGGGCTGCGTACCTTTCGGCACCACCGCCTGTCCGGGCAGCCAGCAGGTCCTCTATTTCCGTGGAGAGCGGGTTGGCCAGCTCCGCCAGCGGGGCCTCGCCTGCCCCTCGTCTGGGATCCCCCGAGAGGAGGACGGTGTAGAGCAGGGCTAGGTAGCCCCAGGCGGTAGCAGCGGCGTCCGAGTTGCGGAACTTGGAGAAGCCCTCCCCCGAGAGGTTGGGATTCTCCTTGCCCTCGTAGAATTCCTTGATGTGGGTGGACCCGGGAATTCCCTTGGTCTGGCTGCTGGTGTACAGCTGCTTGGTCCTCGCCGCAATGCGGAGGAGCCCTGCCAGCCGACTGTTGATCTTTTCCGTCAGCGTGTCGGCCGTGGCCTGGAGGTCGTCGAGGTCCACCCTGCGGTCCAGCCTCTCGGCCTCCGCCAGGCCGGCCTGCTCCACGGCCTCGGCCGCGGCCTCCTTCCTGGGGGCCAGCGACCTGGCCAGGTGCCTCTGGAGCGCCATGATGCCTACCGCCGTGCACTCAAAGTCCACATTGGTGAAGATTCCTCCCGCGGGGGCGTGTCTGAAGCCGAAGAAAATGCCCCTCAGTCCCGCCAGCGAGTCGGCCGTTCCGGTCAGCTCGCACGGGTCCTTGGCGTAGTGCCTGTCCTCGTGCGTCTTCTTCCCGCAACCGGCGGGGGAGTCGAACGAGTCGCTGACGGCAAGGTTGTCCACCGCCCACTTGGCCACGTCGTCAATCGTTCTCCCGTCCGCCACCTGCGGGTTCCGGTTGGGGAAGAAGTCCCGCGGCACCCTGCTGGAGTCGAGGAGCGCCTCCTCCCGGTCCAGGTGCCCGCAGAGCATCGGGTAGAACTGGGACTTGGCGTTGCTCCCGAACATGCGGGAGTCGATGTCGCTGTTGTAGCTGACCTGGATCCTGTCCACCCTGTCCTCCTCCCCGGCCACGCTCCTGTAGTACTGCATGTACGGGACGTTGGTGTAGACGGAGCTGCCGATCATGCTCCCAGCCTCCAGGTGGCTGGACTTCCAGTGGTACAGCACAGAGTCAATCTTGACCACAAACTTTTCGTCTGCATTTTTCAGTGTAAAATCCTGCGAGGCGATGAAGCGAAGCCCCTTGCCTACCTTGGCCTGGCTCTTGCTGGACTCGTCCACAAAGGTGCTTGCCTCCTCCTTAAAATATTCGGGCGGGTCGACCACCAGCTCGTACATGCTATCCCCTGAGAGATTTTCCGTTACAAACTTGGTCCCCACGGGAAGGGACTTCCTCTTGGCCAGCTCCACGATCGCGCTGCTGTAGTAGTTGATCTTGGAAACCACCTTCTTGGAGACCAGGGGCGTGGAGTAGTTCAGCATGTCGGACATCAGCTCCAGGCACGTGTCTTCCATCAGCCCAAGTTCTTCGCGGACCTCCGTCCTTCCGCGCAACCTGTCCGCGACTCGCAGCTGGTGGGCTGCCGCAAGCAGGACGGCGTGGTCCTCCGTCTTGGTGGTGGTGGAGTACTCGTTCAGGTTCTGGGCGACGAACCCCCTCTTTCCCGATGTCGCCTCCCCATTGAACCTCTCTTCGTAGTAGGTTTTGATGATGTCCTCTTGGTCCCCAAAGTCCAGGGACTGGTTGAGCGACAGGTTCTCTAGGCACTCATCGAACGAGAAAGCCCTGGGATCTTTCAGACCGAAACGGTCGTGGTCAAAGTCGTCAAGGTGGGCGCAGTACCCAGGTTTGAACTGGTGCGGGGAAGCAGCGGCCCCCAATCCCTGTTCTTGCGCAGGAGCTCGTTCGCCAACCCTTTTGGCGTCCGGATCGTACAGGTACCTGGCCCTTGCCGTTTTCATTTCGCCGTCGTCGCGCGTCGGGGCAACCCTGTCGGTTCCCGTCTCTGTCCTCACAAAGTGGAGGATAAAGTCGCTGGCTCCCAGGTACAGGTCCGCCAGCGGCCTGGAAAGGATCTGTTCCCCCAGAAGGTTGACCACGAAGGCCAGGGCGAGGGCGACCCAGGCGTTGTGGCCTGCCTGGTACCCCATCTCTGTCCTCTTCCAGGCGAGGAGGCCGCCCCCGGCCTTCCTGCCGCACTCGGCAAAGGTCTCCGGGACCCTGGAGCTGATGGTCTCCACGGCGTACTCCGGGACGGCACTGGGCTTGCCGGACAGGCACGAGTAACGGGTCCGCAAGCCGTGGAAGGAAGGCGACCCTGCCTTGTCGAAAAGACCCAGGTGGCCGCCGGCTTCCTCGCCGCCCTGGTCCTGTAAGGCATTCTCCCATGGGTTTTTTCGCAGGACCGCCCCTTCCTGCAGCAGCAGCGACACAAGCGAAGTGCACAGTCCGAGGCAGAGAGGGACGTGGCCCTCCAGGGCAGCCACGATCGCGGCGACGCTGTTCTCGTAGATGCCGGCGAGGTTGAACGAGGCGTCGCTGGACCTCACGTCCTTGGAAGGACAGAGGGCCAGCTGTCCGCTGTAGGACCCGCCCGGGTTTCGGTCCAGAGCTGCCGTTGGCAAGGCACGAACGGTTGCCCCCGACTCCCTGCTCAGGCTTGCGTTCAGTACAAAAAACCTCAAAAAGAACTCCGGTTTCATGTCTGCGTAGGTGACCTGTCGAATACTTTTCCTTCCAAAGGTGCCTTCCGAAACGCTGGCATCCTCCACCTCCTTGAAAAATCTCCTGGTCCCGCGGTCTTCGTCCCTGGCCTCCACGGATCGAACAAGGATCACCACGGAACAAATTACAAAGGCCAGACTGGACAGAAACAGGGCAATGCTCAGCGGCAGTAAGCTCATTTGTATTTTTTTTTTTTTCCCTTTTTTGATTTACTTTGCTGCGAACCGAACACATTGTCTCCCGCGGCAGTCCTCCGTGCGTTTTCTTTTTAACTGTTTGTACCGTTAAGGAAAATTATTTTTTTTTTTTTTTTTTTTTTTT
>Ga0115572_10005141_pt1 | contig 10102 bp, 2 predicted proteins | sample COGITO_mtgs_1206_FD_88681 | JGI IMG/M metagenome (GOLD analysis project Ga0115572, IMG submission 88681) | Pelagic marine microbial communities from North Sea - COGITO_mtgs_120607 | ecosystem: Environmental > Aquatic > Marine > Epipelagic | place: Germany:Helgoland, sampling site Kabeltonne... | reverse complement strand
CCAGGCGGCGAGGGAAGCCGCGAGGTACGTCAGAGGATGATAGATTCTTTTTAGTTAACAAGCAAAAGACAACTCGAGATCCGCTCGTCAGTCCGAGATGCGCGCCGCGTCGGTCGCCGCACCGGTGGCGCGGTTGGCCGATGCGGTTGTATCACATGCGCGTGCGCGTCGGCGGAGCGGGCGCTCGGCGGTCGTCGCCCCAGAGAGATGCACGCGTCTGGGCGGTGAGACGGTCGTGACGAGGATGACGAAAAGAAGCGAGCGTCGCGCCCAACGGAAGAGGGCGGCGCGCTCGACGTTTCGCGTGTCCGCGTCCGCCGCTTCTCCGCCCATCGGCCCGACCTTCACGTCCGACGACGACTATCGCGCCGAGGGCGAGCGCGCCCTACGCAGACTCACGTTCGCGGTGTGTCTCAGCATGGTCAGCTTCGGATGCGCCACCGGAGCCATCGCGGGGGCTTTACTCCACCTCGAGTCAGCCAACACCGCGCTCGGCGCTTTGACCGCGGGAGTCAAGTCACGGGTCATCGCCGCCACCCCGCTCGGCGCGCTGCTCGGCGCGCTCGTCGCCGGGCCGTTCGCGGACAAAACCGGGCGGCGGTCGTCCATCTTAGTCGGTAACGCGTTGTTTCTCCTCGGCGCCGGTTTGATGTTCACCGCGGTGACTCCGACGCAGCTCACGTGTGGGCGGCTGTGCGCGGGTCTCGCCGTGGGGTTCAGCACCAGCCTATGCACCGTGTACATCGGCGAGTGCGCCCCAGCGGCGCAGAGAGGCCAGCTCAGCTCATACGCGCCACTGGGAGTCACCGTGGGCATCTTGGCCGCCTACTTTGCGAGCCTGCCGCTGACGAACGTGGCCGGCGGGTGGAGGCTCACGCTGGCGATGTGCGCGCTCCCGGCGGCCGCACAGCTGTGCATAAAGGACTGGCTCGTGGAGTCACCCAGGTGGCTCGCCGAGCGGGGCGACGTCGCGGGTGCCCAAGCCTCGTTAAACGCGCTGGGGCAGAGACACGTCGAAGCCGGTTCGTTGAAATCGTCGTTCCAATCGTCGGGACCCGTCGACCCGGGTGAACACGAACAAGGTGGTGACTCATCGCGTACTTCGAAGCGTAGGGGGGTCAAGAAGAGGGTCACGTTCGCGAGCTTGGTGACGGAACGAAGGTACCGAAAACCAGCTGCGATAGCGTGCGGGTTGAACGTCGCGCAACAGCTGTGCGGCATCAACTTGGTCGTCTACTTCGCCCCGCGCGTCCTCAACGAACTCGGGTTCCAACCGAGCGTCGCGATCGGCTTCGTGTGCGCCATCGGTGTGCTTCAGCTCGTTGTCGGGAGTAAGATCGGTGCGGTGATCGATACGTACGGACGGCGGCCCGTGGCGTTGGGAGGCATCGCAGGTTTGGCCGCCGGGCTGACTATGTTGGCCACCTCGAGCCATCTGACTCCGATGGGTTTATACCCCTGGGCGCCGTGGATCGCCGTGCTCGGCATCTTGGTGTTCAGGCTGAGCTTCTCCGCGAGCATGGCGCCGATACCGTACGTGGTGAGCGCGGAGGTGTTCCCGTCGGAGGCGAGGAGCGTCGGCGCGGCGGCGGGCGCGGCGGCGAGGGAGGTTGCCAACGTCGTCGTCACCGGGACTTTCATTCCGCTGGTTGAGTGTTTGGGTGCGACGCGGGTGTGGGTGCTGTACGTGTGCGTGGTGTGCGGAGCGTTCTTCGTGGTGCGTGCGACGCTGCCGGAGACTCGGGGACGGACTTTAGAGTCGATGGACACGGACGGGGTGTAGAACAGCCGGCGGCGTTAGTGCCATGGTTTGGTGAATAGTCTATTGAAATCAGCCGGCGGTGTTAGTTTTATGCCCATAGGATCTCGTTAACCTCATTTACGTTGTCGTCTGATCGAAGCTCCGGATGTTTCATTGTTACCTGCGTGGGTATTTCAATGGTATTTCGGAACTTTCACACACGGCAAATAGTCTCGTGGAAATAGCACCATCGGATTGTCCCCTCTCCCGAACTGTTCTGGACTCGCAAAATTCGACGGCGTTTGGCCAAGCGATTTTGGCGGGACTCTTCACGATTTTCGCGGCTCTGGGTGTTTGCTCGATCAAGATTTGTAAAATTATTGGCTCAGATCGCTCAGAAACAGTTAACGCGATTGCGGCGACGTCCTTTCGCGTTTTGCAAGCGCCGCTCGGGCCGATTGAACCGTCAATAGACTGGGAGTGCAGAGACCACGTAAATAGAACCACGCGTAACGGAGACGTAGTCAGCAGAATTGCACTTTTACTTTTTAGCCAAGGGGCCATTCTCGAGCCACGCCGGCGCCAGTCGCGACGCGCGCGACGCTCGTGCATTGCTTTCGGGTGGTGCGAATCGAGCTCACCGCGCGGATCGTCCATCGTCCCGGGCCTGCGAGGCGGCCGTTCGTCGTACAGTCAGTCGGCGAGTGAGGGGACGCGTCGAATTGGCGCGTTAACCCTGCGCCGGCGCTGAAGGGACACGCGGTCACACGATGAGCGCCCTAACGCGCGCGAACTCCTCGTCGGGCAACCTCGCCGAGGAGTTCCCGACGCGGATCATGGAGTGCGGTCTGCTACCCCTGAGCTGTGCCGGTGTCGAGGTGTCCAACAAGCTTCACGTCACGTGCACGGTCGTCAAAGGTGCGCGCCCGCGTCGCCCCGTCCACGCATGTTCACAACGTCGGTTCTATCGAGGGGTCGCGGCGATCTCTTTTTCCTCGGTTCGACCCGATCCTGACCTCCGCCTTACCTTTCCTATCCATCGTTTCCGCAGTTAAAACCGCGGATCGTACCGGTCTGCTGCTCGACATCAGCGACTTCTTTCAGCGGAACAAGTACAGCATCATCGAGGCGGAGGTGTCCACCACCACCCACGACAGCATGGCCTCGGACATCTTCCTCGTGCAACAGGCGGACGGACGCAAAATCCAAAAGCCGCGCCAGTTCGCCGAGGAGATTCGCGACGTCATCTTAAAGTCCAACCGCGCCCATCGCAGCAACAGCACCACCCCTGGGACGTCCAGGTCCTCGTCCAGGGCGCCGTCCAGGGATCCATCCGCGCACGGGGGCTCACAGTTCTATTCCCGCGACGGGGGGGGATCCAACGAAGGGCAGGCGCGCGATCTCATCAAACGAGCAACCGGGAGCTTGGTGCAACACGGAGACGGAAAGAACATCGACGGCGATGGGAAACTCGTCGAAGGAGAGGCCATGAACGGAGAGGGCGCCATGAACGGAGAGTCCATGAACGCCAACGGCATCAGCGAGGCGGAGGTTACCGCGATTGAAGACGCTCGACGGGTCGCCGGGCTGGAGGTGCTCGAGTCGCCGTTTCCCGAGGTTGAAAAAGTGGAGCGACACGGCACCGGCGAGGCGTTTCGGGCCAAGCTCGACGACGAGGACGCGGGTATCTTCCCTGACGACAACGTCGCCCTCTTAGGTAAATCGCCGCCGACGCAGATGGGCGGGATGAGGAAAAGCGCCAACGGGTACGCCATGAACAAGATCGAAGAAGAGATGGAAGCCACCGTGGAGTGGAAGCTGAAGACCATGCGCGGCGAATCCACGCACTCCAACACGGGGTTCAAACTGAGCCAAGACAAGCTCGCGAACGCCACGGAGATCACCATGGAGGTCCCAGACCGCGTGGGACTCATCGCGGATGTGCTGGAGTGCCTCAACAGGAACAACGTGGGCGTCGTCCACGCGCACATATACACCACCGCCGAGGGGCTGGCGTCCAACTACCTCTCCGTGGTGGACGTGGCCACCGGGGAGAAGATCACGGAGGAGGTGCTGGAGGATGTGCACAGCGCGCTGGCGGCGAGGTGCTTCAGGGATGGCAAAAAGAAGGCGAGGCCGAGCCCGACCAACTCGTTCAAGCGGGGTTTGGCGCTGGTGGGCACGCCCAGCCCGCCGAACCAATCGACCCCGACCCCGTCCCCGCCCAAGCACGCGAAGAACGTGTGGGGGATGGAGATCGAGACGGAGGTGAAGAAGCGCATGGCTCGGCTGCACGGCGGCGAGGTTCACGGCGCGGAGGTTGCGCAGATTCGGAGCAAAGCGGTTGAGTCGGTTACGCGGCAGATGAACAGCGTTAACCTCGCGGCGATTGAACCCGCCAAGCTGACGGCGGAGGACAGGTCCGTGGTGGACGGCGCGCTCGCGGTGCTGCCCGCGTACGCGTCCATCATGTTTCAGTCGTCCAAGGAGGAGATCATCGGGGAGTTACGGGAGGTTAAGTGGGCGGCGGGCGACGTCGCTTTCGAGCCCGAGGATTTCATCCCAAACCTGTACATCATCGTGGAGGGTTCGCTGTTCCGCGACAGCTGGCGGAACCAGGCGGATAACCCGGTGCCGGCGCTGGTGCTGAGCCGCGGGTGCCTGTTGGGTGAGGTTGCGCTGCAGCACGCGTACCAGACGGCGGCGAGGATCACGTCGCAGAACGGGGAGATGGAGCCCGTCGCCACGCGCGCTTTCGCCATCAACGTCGAGACGTTTAAGCGCATCGTGCGAACGCGGATCCACAGGACCCGCCAGCTGTGCACCAACGTCCTGAACATCATCGAAACCTTCCGCATGGTCCCCGCGAACATGAAGGAGCTGCTGCTGAACGCCATGTGGACCGAGAGCAAGTGCTACGGCCCGGGGTCGGTCATCTCGGGCGGCGGAAAGGTTCCGTCGTTTCACGTCATCCTCGAGGGCGAGGTCCGGGTCGGCACCCGCGTGGCGCAGGTGCACCTGATGGCCGCGGACTCCTTCGGGGAGGATGCCCTCCTATCCGCGGAGGCTAGGCAACGCGCGGGCTTACCCCCGGCGGATGAATCATCGACGCACTCGCACGTCGCCGTGACTCACACCGTGACGCTCAAGGTTACGAGGCCCCTGCTGGAACGACTCTGGGGCGCGGACTTTGACAAGTACATCAAGTCGAGGCACGACGTCACCACGGCGTCCGCGGCGGGCGCGTCCAAGCACCTCATCGGCGGCCAGCAGCTGGGCCGGCAGTCCGGCTCGATGAAGACGAGCGACTCGGGGTCCAGCCTGGACAACTGGCCGGCGTCGCCGTCGCCCACGCTCAAATCGAGCAAGAGCGCGGTGGACCGATCCAAGCCCAACGAACTCAACGGGTTCGACCTCGGCGGCGCCGGGGATCTCAGCATCCGCGGTGGGAACGTCACGTCGTCCGTCAAGGGCCAGGGCGCGACGTATCAGTCCCTCGCGAAGAAGGCTTTGTTGGGCAGCGTGTCGGTGCAGGCGGGGATCTCCGGCTTGGCCGACTCGGACGAAATCGCCCGCGCCGCCGCCGCCGAGGAGGATTCGAAGAAGACGCCCGGCAAGTCCACGACCCTGATGTCGTCGTTCAAGAGCTTCAGCAAGCAGATGAAGAAGATGATGGGGGTCAAGTCGACAAAGTCAAAGGTTGCCGGCTCGAGCGCGAAGGGTGCTTCGCTCAACCGGCGGTCGTCGCTGGAGGGCTTCCTCCCGGCTTCGCCCAAGCACACGATCGTCGAGGGTCAGTCGTTCGACAGTACCAGGGTCTGGGACAGGGCATCCGACAGCGACAGCGACACCACGAGCAGCGGAAGCGGCGGCGGGTACCTCCACAGCGACGGCTACGATTCGTTGGAGAACTCCGTGCGCGGCGGGATGATTCACAAGAAGATTCGGCCCACCGGCGGTTTACTTCAGAGCGCCAGCGCCAAGCTCACCGATCACCAAAAATCCTCCGCGATGGACATCCACAGCGCGGCTGCCAAACCACGGCCGAGTGGGCTGCGCCAGTCGCACTCCGTCGCGGACATGTCCCGAGGATCCAACATGGCTGAAGAGAGCCGCGGGCCCGCTATTCAGTCGGGGACGTCGCCGATGAACCAGTCGTCGATGTCGTGGGCCCCCAAGCCGCCGCCCGCGCTTCGCATGTCCCCGCAGTCGCCCGATGGGCTATCCATGGGCTCGCCCGAGTCGCCCGAGTCGCTCGAGTCGCCTTCACCGTCGCGGTCGTTCGGCGGGCTTCGCGGCGCGATGTCCGCCGCGGCGCTGGGCATGACGGAGGAGGAGATGGCGTCGTCGGCGTCGGTGCGACGGAGCAGATCGCGGCGGTCGTCCTTGGTCGGTCTCAACGAGGAGGACATGGGCGAGCGGATGCTGCAGGGGTTCACGTTCGCCAAGCAGCTCGGCGTCGGTCTCACCGGCTCCGTGTACAAGGCGTGGAGGAAGGTGGACGTGGGAGGACGCCGAAGCTCGCGCAGGGTTAACATGATGGCCAAGGCGGAGGATGAAAAGGATGGCAAGTTCGCCGCCGTCGCGGTGAAGGTGATGGACAAGGCTAAAATCTTGGAGATCAACGAGACGGCGCACGTGGTGCAGGAGAGCAAGATCATGAAGTCGGTGTCCAAGCACCCGTTCATCATCTCCATGCTGGAGTCGTTCCAGACCCCGAGCGCCATGTTCATCGTCATGGAGTACGCCGCGGGTCGGGACATGTTCTTCATGATTCACGAGCGCGGGACCTTGACGCTGTTCCAAACCAGGGCTTACATCACGCAGGTGACCCTCGCGCTGGACCACGTGCACTCCAAGGGGTTCATCTACCGCGACCTCAAGCCGGAGAACCTCCTGATCCGCGATGACGGGTACCTCCGGCTGACCGACTTTGGCTTTGCCAAGGCGCTCAAGCCGGGTGAACGCGCGTACACGGTGTGCGGCACCCCGGACTACCTGGCGCCCGAGACTTTACGGCAGCAAGGGTGCAACCGCGCGGCGGACTTCTGGGCGATCGGCGTGCTGCTGTTCGAGATGATGACGGGGTACCCGCCCTTCCACGGGCAGACGCACAGCGACTTGTACCGGCGCATCACCGCCGGGCGCATGCGTTCGTTCCCGCGGCAATTCGACGAGGACGCCGCGGATCTGGTCAAGCGTCTGTTGAAGCAGAGCGAGGGCGAGAGGATCGGGGTGGGCGCGGAGGGTATCCAGAAGATCCGTCGGCATCCCTTCTTCAAGGGGTTCAGCTGGACGAGCGTGCTGGAGCAGTCGCTGGAGATGACGCGGCCGGATGTGGCGCCCGACGCGGACAAGGGACCGGAGGATGTCAAGGCGCCGGTCAAAGTTGAGTGCCTCGAGCAGCCGTGCCACCTCTCCCTCGCGGAACAGGAGCTGTTCAAGGCTTTCTGATTCTTGAGCACACAAAGGTGGGGGAGGATAGCTATTTCCCGCTGATTCTTAATTGTAACATCAGAGTATCGATTCAATCTTATTACGATAGACTCGTCGGTTAGTTCCACGAGGCTCGAGTCGAGGCCCTTCTCGCCGACTTGGGCTTGGCGAAGAGCGCCTCGAGCTGAGTCTGCAGGTCCGCGAACCACGCCGCCAGCTCCCGCTCCTGCTGCTCCAGCGCCGCGATCGTCTCCTTCTTCGCGTTCCCCCCGCCGTTCTCGTCGGAAGACACGACGGAGGCTCGCCGGCTGTTCACCGCTATCCTCGCCAGTCGACTCTTCAGCGCCGCGATCCCCGACGATATGTTCACCTTGCTCCCGCCAATCTGCGACCCGGCCGCGAGGTTTTCCGCGCGCTGTAGCTTCCTCTCAGCCTCCGCCGTTCGCAACGCGAGGTTATCGACGAGTGCCTCGATCGCCGCGTCGCCGATCGTGCCGTCGCCCGAGAAATCCGCCAGCTGGAAGGTCTCCAAGCCGTGTCGGTCGTCGATGGGCGCGAGGTCGATCGCGTCGCGCGGGGTGGACGGCTCCGAGTCGAGGTGGATCCGCCGCGGGGTGGGCATCGCCGACCTCGGTGGCGGCGGGGGCATCATGTCACGCGACGCCGCCGCCGCCTGAACCTCCTCGCCCCGCTTAGCCGACGCCGCGACGAATTCCTTGCGAGACGATTCGCGCTCCTTCCTCGCCGACTCGAGCGTCTCGCGGGCCAATCGCAGTTTGGCGTCGGCGTCGGCTCTGAGCGCCTCGAGCTCCTCCCGCTCCCGTTGACGCCGCGTGTCGTTGGCGACGTCCTTATCGACGAACCCCTTGGAGAGCGTCGAGAACTTTGTATCGTCGTTGACCCGAACGGAGACGGGCTGCGCGGTTCTGGTCTGCGCGGCTCGGAGGAGCTCGCGGTCCAGAGCCTCCCGGGCCTCGCGCACGGCGATCCTGTCGCTCTCCAGCTGCCGCGCCTCGAGCTCAAACCTCTCCTTCGCGGATGTCGCCGCGGTCTCGGCCGCGGCGGCGACCGTCTTGAGCCGCTCAGCCTCGGTGCGAAGCCGGACCAGCTCAGCCTTCTCATCGGAGACCCGTTTGGCCCACTCGCGCTCGCGATCCGCTTGCTCCGACGCGGCTTTAGCCGCCATGGACGCCGCGGCCCGGCTCACTTCTTCCCGCTTCTTCACCGCGGACTCCGTGGTGATCGACGTGGACTCGAGGGACGCCAGGCGCGTCTCGCGGGCGGTCACGGACGCGAGCTGCCCCGCCGCGGCGGCCTCGCGCTCCTCCACGGCCCTCCGGCGCTCCTCGACCGACAACCGCTCCCGTTGCAACGCCTCCGCCTCGACCACGTGCTGCTTCCGTCTCTGCTCCAGCTTAGCGACCGCGTCCCGCGCGTCAGCCTCCGCCTTTTCGCCGCGTTGACGCGCGGCGGCGGCGTCCTCCGTCGCGGTCCTGAGCTCGTTCTCCGCGCGGCGCCTATCCGCCGTCGCCTCGGCCAGTTGCGCCTCGAGCTCCCGCGTTCGCGCGTTGACCCGCGCGCGCTCCGCGCCCAGCTTGGCTTCCTCGCCCTCGAACCGCGCGGTCGCCTCCTTGAGCCGTGCGCCGCGCTCCTTGGCGTCCTCCTCAGCCTGCGCCACGCGCTGGGCGTCCGCGAGCATCGCCGCGGCGGCGCGCCGGTCGGAAGCCGCCTTCTCCGCGAAGGACTCCGCGTCGTCCCTCGCTCGCTTCGCCGCGGCTTCGTTCCCCTCAATCGTCGCCAGCCGTTGCTCGAGCTGCGCGTTGTTGGATGTGAAGGACTCGATCTGTGCGTTGGCGTCGCGTTCGCGTCTCTTGGCGGCGGCTAGCTGCGTGGAGAGCTCCTCGTACCGGGCGGCGGCTTTCCCCTCATCCACCGCGATCTGTTTCTCGCGCCTAGAGAGGTCAGCCTCCTTGGGCCCAATCTCGTCGAGCTTACGCTCGAGCTCAGCCTTTTGGTCCGCGAGGGCGTCCTCGCGTTCTTTCAGCCGCGCGGACGTGATCCCCGCGACGTCGGCGTCGGCCGCAGCCTTGGCGAGGCGCGCGTTCGCGTCGGCAACCTTGGCGTCGGCCTCCGCCCTGGCCTTCTCGGCGTCGGCCTCCTGCGTCGCGGCGCTCTTGAGCCGCTCGATCGCCTCCGTTCGCTCCTTGATGGCGCTCGCGCGGTCGTGCTCGAGCGCCTCGCGCGTCGAGTGAAGCTCCGCGCGTTCGCGTTCCACGTCCTCGACCAGGGCGTCGCACCTGGCCTTGGTCTCCCGGGCGTCGCGGATCTCGTCCAGCTTGTCGGCGTGCATCCGCTCGATGTCAGCCGCCGCCTGGGACCTTCGCTGGTCGCACTCGCGCTCGCACGTCTGGAGCGTGCGCCTGGCGTTCTCGAGCGAGCGCTCAGCCTCCGCGGATTTGCGCTCGATATCGGCGACTTTGCTCATGCACTCGCTGAGCTCGGATCGCGAACGCGCGGCGTCCTCCTCCGCTTGACGCGAGTCGGCGGCGGCGGCTTCTCGTTTTGACTCGATAGCCTCGCGCTCGTCCCTCAGGCGTTGCTCGCGCCTGTCCAGCTCCGCGTGCTCTGCGGCGATCTTGGACGTCTCCATCCGGTGTTCCTCCCTGTGTTTCTCGAGTAAGGCGGCGGCCCGCTCGGTCTCCTGCTTGACGCTCGAGAGCTTCTCTTCCTGCATCCGCACCCGGGCCTCGGCTTTGGCAACCTCCTCGACGGTGTCCCTAGCCTTGCGCAGCCGGGTGTTGGCCTCCTCGCTGTTGAGCCGAGACTCGCGGTCCCTCGTCGTGGCGTCCTCCATCTGCCGACGTAACTCCTCCTTGGCGGATTCGTTACCCCGCAGCGCGCGTTCCGCCGCCTCTTGTTTAACCT
>Ga0115572_10005128_pt1 | contig 10113 bp, 9 predicted proteins | sample COGITO_mtgs_1206_FD_88681 | JGI IMG/M metagenome (GOLD analysis project Ga0115572, IMG submission 88681) | Pelagic marine microbial communities from North Sea - COGITO_mtgs_120607 | ecosystem: Environmental > Aquatic > Marine > Epipelagic | place: Germany:Helgoland, sampling site Kabeltonne... | reverse complement strand
AAGTGTTTTTTCATAATGTGTTATTTTTTTCTATAGCAAAGGTAAAAAAATTATTCCAATAGCCCTCTACCTTCTTTATTCAATCGGTCGCTCTTTGAGTACTCTTTCACCAAACTATCTAGAACACCATTAATGAATTGATTGCTCTTTGGTGTGGAATATTCTTTGGCGATTTCCAAATACTCGTTGAGGGTCACTTTTGGCGGTATTTCTTTAAAGTAAATCAATTCAGCGATGGCAATTTTTATCAAAATACTATCTAGAGTTGCAATTCGATCTGGATCCCAATTAGGTGTTTTACCATTGAACTCTTCTTGTAAACTTTCCTGATTGACAATTACTTTTTCAAACAATGCAATTCCAAAATCAATATCTTCATGCTTTTGCGATAAATCTGGAAAAACCAAAGAGGACATATCTTCTTCACGTAATTTCCGCAATTGTTTAAGCAGATATGTATTTACAACGGGGAGGTCATCAACCCATTGCATATTCAGGTCTTCTATAAAGCGAAAAAGACGTTCGTCTGGTGCAATCACATCCTTAAACAATTTGACTAAAAATTTTTGCTGCGTTTTAAAACTAGGTGCCTCTTTTGCTTTGAATTCTAGGTACAGTGGACTCGCAGTAATTGTATTAAAAAGCAATCGAATATAATCGAACTCCATTTCCCATATGGTCAATTTGTTGGATTCAATTTTTTGCGCTAGAAAGGGGTGTTTAGCAATCAACGCGAGAGGCTCAATTGAAAGAATAAACGGGTAATCATCGTTGATTGGATTGTCGCTCTTTCGATATTGAGATTGTATTTTGTGTTGCTGTACACTAAAGTCCCAAAGGGCTTTAAACAGAGCTAGATTGGTGGTGTACAAATTGACCATATCCAAACAGCTTTTCTTAATCGATGCTCCCCCTTCTTTAAGGGATTGTTGGTTACCATTGTAATGCGCATAAACTGCTTGCATTACTTTCACACGAATTTGGCGACGAGTTAACATGTATAAAGAGCTTTATCTTTCTCGACAAAAATAGTGCTTTCCGTTGGGAAATGAATTGTTTTATTTTTTTCTTTTCGATGGTAATACCCTTTTTCATTTGATTACCTTTGAGGCAATAATCATGAAGGAACTTCAATACCTTAATAAATACCTTTCTACCTATCGCGGTAAACTCCTTTTGGGAATATTAATTACCATTGTAGCGCGAATATTTTCTCTTTTTACACCACGTCTTGTAGGGAATTCTATGACGGCTATCGAGCGTTATGTAAACGCAGGAGAAACCAATACAGACGTCATTCAAACTGTTCTACTGACTAACATTGCCTTGATAGTAGCAGCATCATTTATCTCAGGATTTTTTACTTTTTTAATGCGACAAACCATCATTAATGTTTCTCGTTTTATCGAGTTCGATTTGAAAAACGAAGTTTACCAGCACTACCAGTTATTGTGCAGCACTTTCTACAAAAAAAACAGGACAGGGGATCTAATGAGTAGAATTAGCGAAGATGTGAGTAAAGTGCGAATGTACTTTGGTCCCGCAATTATGTACAGCATCAATACCATTGCTCTATTTATTATAGTCATTAGTTATATGATAAATATTGCACCGAGTTTAACGTTTTACACCCTACTCCCCCTCCCAGTTCTCTCGTTAACGATTTATAAACTAAGTCGTGCCATTAATATTCGCAGTACCAAAGTGCAGGAGACTTTGGCCAAATTATCTAGCTTTTCACAGGAGGCCTTTAGCGGAATTGGCATCATTAAATCTTATAATTTACAACCAACCATTGAGCAAAGTTTCTCGGTATTATCTGAAGAAAGTAAGAATCAAAATGTTGCGTTAGCTAAAATCCAAGCGTGGTTTTTCCCGCTAATGATTCTCCTAATTGGATTCAGTAATTTACTGGTGATCTATGTTGGTGGAAAACAATACATCGCAGGAGAGATTGAAATTGGGGTTTTGGCGGAATTTATTATCTATGTTAACATGTTGACCTGGCCTGTTGCAACAGTTGGCTGGGTAACTTCTATTGTTCAACAAGCTGAGGCGTCGCAAAAACGCATCAATGCCTTCCTCCAACAAGAACCCTCCATAAAAGATGGTGCTTCTTCTGCTACCATTAAACAAGCGAAAATTGTGTTTAATAAGGTTTCTTTTACCTATCCAGATACAGGAATAAAAGCCTTGGAAGACATTTCTTTTACCCTCAAGCCAGGAGAAACACTTGGTGTGATTGGAAAAACTGGTGCTGGTAAAACAACCTTGCTGGAACTCATTTCGCGTTTATATGACCCAAGTGAAGGCAATATAACCATTGACGAGGAAAACATTCATGACTATCCACTAAAAGAGCTTCGTCATGCCATGGGATATGTTCCACAAAACCCATTCCTTTTTTCAGAAAGTATAGAAGAGAACATTCGCTTTGGTAATGCAAATGCGAGTCTAGAAGAGATAAAACAAGCTGCCAAAGAAGCTGCTGTGGCCGATAATATTGAACAATTTAACAAAGGCTATCAAACACTTTTAGGTGAACGTGGAGTTACTCTATCTGGAGGGCAAATTCAGCGTATTTCAATTGCACGTGCATTGATCAAGGACCCTTCTATTTTATTGTTCGACGATTGCCTTTCTGCAGTAGATGCCGATACGGAAGAACAAATTTTATCTAGCCTAAACCGTGTTAGTCAACACAAAACCACCTGCATTGTAAGTCATCGGGTTTCTTCGGTAAAGCATGCAGGTAAAATCATTGTGTTAGAAAATGGGAAAATAATTCAGCAAGGCACCCACGATGAATTAACCAAGGTCGACGGACACTATCTCAAGCTCGTCAAAAAACAACTAGAGCAAACTGCTTAATAATTTGTTTTGTTTAATTTTTTTTTAGAGATTTACTATGAATTGACATAAAACACTAAACAGTTTAGTGTTTTTTAACCAAAATTGAACAAACTAGATGGAATTATCACAGGAAGAGATTTACTCAAAAGTACTTCGCGCTGGAAGGCGAACGTATTTTTTTGATGTAAGAGAAACGAAAGCGAGCGATTATTACCTTACAATCACCGAAAGCAAAAAGTTTACCAACGAAGATGGTACCTTTTATTACAAGAAACACAAAATATATTTATACAAAGAAGACTTTACTGAGTTTAAAGAAACGCTTTGCGATATGATGGATTTTATTATCAAAGAACGCGGAGATGAAGTAATAAGTGAACGTCATCAAAAAAACTATACTGCAGATAAAAGTAACCACTTTGCAGGAGCAAATAATGCCAGTAATTACACTGATTTAAATTTCGAAGACATTTAAAAAGATGTAAATTTATTTAAAACCGCTTCCTTGTAAAGCGGTTTTTTTTTACATTGGAATCAACAAAAATTTTGAAATGAAACAACTACTATCTATTTTCCTATTGCTCTTCAATGCACAATTCCTTTTTGCGCAGGAAGATGCTTCTTATTTTCTTCCAGAAAATCAGAATTATAACACTGAAATTCCCACACCTGAAGAAGTTATCGGTCATCCGGTTGGAAAATGGCATGTTAGTCATGATAAACTTTCAGAGTATATGCGCACCCTCGCTGCCGCATCAGATAGAATTCATATTGAAAATCGAGGGGTCACTTATGAAGATCGCCCTTTACTTTTGTTGACCATTACAAGCCCAAAAAATCATTCGAATTTAGCAGCAATAAAAGCAGCACATGTTGAATTAAGTGAATCTACTGGTCAAAACCTAAACACAGAAGATATGCCCGTTGTAGTGTATCAAGGCTTTTCCATCCATGGAAATGAGCCTAGTGGTGCCAATGCAGGATTATTAGTGGCCTATCATTTGGCCGCCTCACAAAGCCCAGAAGTACTCGAAATGCTTGACAATACTGTAATTCTATTTGATCCTAGTTTTAATCCAGATGGACTTCAGCGGTTTTCTCAATGGGCCAACACCCACAAAGCACAAAACATTACTCCAGATTCAAACGATCGAGAATACAACGAAGCATGGCCAAGGGGTCGTACCAACCATTATTGGTTCGACATGAACCGAGACTGGCTTCCCGTTCAACTAAATGAATCCAAGGCACGCATTGCAAGTTTCACTGACTGGCTTCCCAATGTGCTAACCGATCATCATGAAATGGGCACCAACGAAAGCTTCTTCTTTCAACCAGGAATCCAGTCACGTGTAAACCCTTTAACGCCTAAGAAAAACCAAGAACTAACCGCAGCAATTGGAAAATTTCATGAGGAAGCGCTTAATAAAATTGGTTCACTCTACTACACAGAAGAAGACTATGATGATTTTTATTATGGTAAAGGTTCTACCTATCCAGATGTAAATGGAAGCATTGGGATTCTATTTGAGCAAGCTAGCTCTCGCGGCCATGCACAGGAAACTGCAAATGGATTACTTACCTTCCCATTTACCATTCGCAATCAGTTTACAGCCGCATTATCAACTTTAAAAGCTGCCAACGCTTTACGTACTGACTTACTCGACTTCCAGCGCAGTTTTTATCAGAATGCTCGAGCAGAGGCGACAAAAATGAAAGACAAAGCCATTGTCTTTGGAAATCAAAAAGATGCTGCAACTTCCTATCGTTTGGCAGAAATTTTATTGCGTCACAAGATTAAGATTCACCGTTTGAAAAAGCCATTAAATAATGGAGGAGAACGTTATGCTACCGACAACAGTTTTGTGGTTCCTTTAGGGCAGAAAAAACAACGCTTGGTTCAAGCCATATTCAATGAACAAACTAGCTTTCAAGACAGTCTCTTCTATGATGTCTCAGCTTGGACACTTCCACATGCATTTGACCTTAATTCAACGCGAATCAAGGATTTAAGTTATGCGGGGGAAGAATTAAGTACATTTGAAACACCCAAGACCAAAGAGGTTACTAAAGCCGCCTATGCTTACTTATTTGAAGGACATGGCTATTATACTCCCAAAGCTATCTATAAACTCCTTGCTGCAGGGGTGCGGGTAAAAGTGAGTATGCAACCACTTTCCTTAGAAGGAAGATCATACGATTATGGTACTCTAATGGTTGCAGTAGCCAATCAATCGATTGAAGCTGATGCCTTGCACAGCCTAATGCAACAGGTGGCACAAGAAACACAACTGAACATCTATAGCGTAAGCACAGGACTAACCAAAGGAATTGACTTGGGGTCACGAAATTTTGAAACCATTAAAATGCCCAAAGTAGCCCTATTGGTAGGCGATGGTGTACGGAGTTATGATGCAGGAGAAATCTGGCATTTAATGGACACGCAATACCAAATGCCCGTTACCAAAATTGATGTTAAGTCTATTGCACGAGTTGACCTGAACAAATACACGCATATTGTTTTATCCAGCTATACGGGAAGTCTTCTGAACAAATCGACAGAGAAAATTAAAGCATGGGTAAACAACGGTGGTAATCTCGTAGCTTATCGTGACGCGATAAAATGGGCCAACAAACAGGAATTGATTGAAGAAGAATTTAGATCAACTGAACTGGTGGCTAAAGATGTTTCATTTGTTAATCAAGGGAGATTTAAAGGTGCACAGGCCATTGGTGGAGCAATATTTAATGCAAAAATAGATCGGTCTCACCCAATCAATTTCGGGCTAGAAGACAGGGAACTTGCTTTGTTTAGAAACTCAAAAATATTCATGGAGCCAGAAGAGAACAGCTATGACAATCCAATTCAATACACAAATGACCCTCTTTTGAGCGGGTATATCTCAGAGGAGCAATTGGAATTATTAAAGGAATCTGTGCCGTTCAAGGTTAAAGCAATGGGAAGAGGATCTATATTGTTAATGACAGACAATACAAACTTCCGTGCATTTTGGTTGGGGACCCAGCAATTGTTTGCAAACATGTTATTCTATGCAGATTTTATGTAATTAACGCACAACCTGTCCGTTAGGCAAATTTGCCTGAGGGGAAAGTAAAAAAACATCATTGCCTTGTGTTGCCCCCAGCACAAGGCATTGACTTTTAAAGTCGGCAATTTTTTTAACAGGAAAATTAACAACAGCGACCACCTGACGGCCAATCAACTCAGGAATTGAATAAATGGTCGTGATTTGTGCGGAAGATTTTAGAATACCCAAATGACCAAAATCTATGGTCAATTGAAAGGCTGGTTTTCTAGCTTTAGGAAATTCATCAACCTCAAGGACAGTTCCTACCCTAAAATCAATTTGCTCAAAATTATCGAAATCTAACATTCTTATTTTTTAAAGAATATATCGTCCAATATCCAAGCGGGACCAATCAATAAAAACTTTAAGTCATCCACAAAAGAGGGCTTTGCACCTTCTAATTTATGTCCATAAAACTGTCCAATCCATGCAACAACAAAAATTCCTAAAGAAATTTGCCATAAGGAGAACACTGCGGCTAGTTGCGCATTACCAAAAACACACAACGAAAAGAAGGCTAAAATTAGTATCCCCATTTTTAGCGACAATCGAACATAGAAAAACAGAATAGGAACTAAGGCAACCACCGCCCAGTTGGCGAGAGTGTCGGATTTAATTCCAGACAATTCTTTCAATAGCTCATTAGGGATTGACATGATTAACCCCACGACCGAAAAAACGATTAAAGGGACACAAATAAAATGAATGGCTTTATTGGTTTTGTTTTGGTGGCTAACTGCATATGCATCTAACCAATCTTGCATTGTTTTCATAACATTGATATATAATCCTTTCAAATTACATAATTTTATGAAATAAAAAAAAACATGGCATTAACTGAATCCAATATGCTCCCATTAGGAGCCATTTCCCCGACCTTTAGCCTCCCTAATGTGGTGACAGAGAAAACAGAATCTCTTGATCAACTTGTCGGAGAAAAGGGCACTGTCATTGTATTTATGTGTAATCATTGTCCGTTTGTTGTTCATCTTGTTGACCATTTGACCGCTTTTGCAAAAATAATAAAAAAAGGGAATCAATACCATTGCAATTTCAAGTAATGATGTTATTAATTACCCGGCTGATCACCCAAAACTTATGCGTGCTTTAGCCATTGAAAAAGGATTTTCTTTCCCTTATTTATATGACGAAAATCAGTTAGTTGCCAAAGCCTATGCTGCAGCCTGTACCCCAGATTTTTATCTCTTAAATTCAAAAAAAACTATGGTCTATCGTGGAAGACACGATGCCTCACGACCAGGAAACAAAACTCCAATTAGTGGAGAAGATTTACAAGAAGCGATCGACTTAATACTAAAAAAACACCCCATATCAAAAAAACAATATCCAAGTATAGGGTGTAATATAAAGTGGAAGTTGGAAATGAACCTGCTAACTTTTTTATTTAAATTCAACCAACTCAACCACAAACTTAAGGGTGGCATTTGGCGGAATAACTCCTCCAGCTCCTGCAGCTCCATAGGCTAAATCAGAAGGGATAATAAAAGTTGCTTTAGCACCTTTGTTTAAAAGGGCTATCCCCTCATCCCATCCTGGTATAACTTGACCAACACCAAGACTAAACTCGATGGGTTCATTACGCTTAAACGAAGAATCAAATACGGTACCATCGAGGAGTTCTCCTTTGTAGTGTACCTTAACGCTGTTGCCTTTTGCTGGTTTATCTCCGGTTCCCTCTTCGTCAATGTGATAGAACAAGCCGCTATCTGTCTGTGAATAACCTGCAGTAATTCCTTCCAATGCTTTGGCTTGCTTAGATTTTTCTTCCTCCATGCGCTTGCGCAAATCGGCTTCAAGATTATTGTATGAAGCAGCAGCATCAAATGCCTCGGCAACAGATCCAACACGAAGAATCTCTAGCTTCTCAAGAGCATCTCCCTGGGCGATGGCATCTACGATATCTTGCCCTTCTTGCACATAACCAAAAACAGTGTGTTTGTCGTCTAACCATGGGGTTGCGCCGTGGGTGATAAAAAACTGACTCCCGTTGGTTCCAGGCCCAGCATTGGCCATAGATAATACTCCTGGCTTATCATGGCGGAGTTCGGGGTGAAATTCATCGGCAAATTGGTATCCTGGTCCTCCCGTTCCTGAACCTTGTGGACAACCACCTTGGATCATAAAGTCGGGTATAACACGATGGAAGTTTAACCCATCGTAATAAGGAGTACCAGCTGGTTTTTCCTTGTTTTCTTGTGTTCCTTCTGCTAAACCAACAAAATTTCCAACTGTTCCTGGTGTTTTGTCATGGGTTAGTGAAACGATAATTTCTCCTTTGGAGGTAGTGAGTTTTGCGTATAAGCCGTCCTGCATTTTTATGTATTTAGACCGCAAAGATAAGGGATTCAAAAGAGTTTTTCAGCAATTAATTTGCTACTTCATTGATGAATTGAATGCGAAACAAACGAATATCTTCTTCTTCAAAATCGCCATCGAACTCTTCTAGTGCGTGTTTAATGTCGTCAGATTCTGCCTCCATGAAGTATTCGTGGAGTTCTTCTTGTTGGTCTTCGTCCAAGATTTCATCTATCCAGTAACTGATATTTAATTTTGTTCCTGCATAAACGATGGTCTCCATTTCACTTATAAAACTTGACATATTCATTCCTTTTGCAGAAGCAATATCATCAAGTGGAAGTTTACGGTCTACACTTTGGATCATGTAAAGCTTTAATCCTGAATTTGCTCCGGTGCTTTTGACAATTAAATCGTCAGGTCGTGTAATCTCGTTTTCATCAACATAATTTTGAATCAATGTTAGGAAAGGGCTTCCATATTTTTTTGCCTTCCCTTCTCCAACGCCATAAATGTTTTTAAGTTCTTCCATATTGATTGGATATTTCAAGGTCATATCGTTGATTGATAGTTCTTGAAAAACAGTGTACGGAGGAACTTCGTATTTATCAGCTACTTTTTTTCGCAAGCGAATCAATTCTTGCTGCAAAGCAAGATCACCAACTACATCCTTTTGAATCGCATTTGTTTGCTTTGGCTTGTATGTATAACTGTGATCTTCTGTCATCATAAATGACTGTGGGGAAGTTCTAAATTCTTTTCCTTTTGTTGTTAGTCGAATAACACCATAGGTTTCGATATCTTTTGTTAAAAAACCAGCCACATTGGCTTGTCGGATTAAAGCCATCCAATAGCCTTCGTTTTTATTTTTTCCTTGCCCAAAAATGGGTAATTGTGCAGTATGATGACTGTTTATGATGGCATTTTGTTGCCCAATCAATGTTTTAACAACTTCTTTAGCTTTAAACTGTTCTCTAGTTATTTGAACGGCCTCTAGTAACAAATTTAAATCTTCCATTGCCTCAATTTTAGACTTTGGAAAACGAACATTATCATCCATCTTTCGAATATCTCCGGTGGCACTGTCAAAACTTTCGCCAAAATAATGCAGGATAAACTTCCTACGGGAGATGGAGGTTTCGGCATAGGCAACCATTTCATTTAATAGTGCTAAACCAATCTCTTGCTCTGCTACAGGTTTTCCAGACATGAACTTCTCCAGTTTTTCAATGTCCTTATAGGCGTAAAAGGCCAAACAATGTCCTTCGCCACCATCGCGTCCCGCACGTCCCGTTTCTTGATAATAACTTTCTATACTTTTCGGAATATCATGATGAATAACAAAACGCACATCAGGTTTGTCGATTCCCATTCCAAAAGCAATGGTAGCGACAACCACCTCGCATTCTTCTTTTAAAAAGGCGTCTTGATTTTTTGCGCGTGTTTTAGCATCTAATCCAGCGTGATAAGGAATCGCGTTAATATCGTTTACCTGCAGGATTTGTGCTAACTGCTCTACTTTCTTACGCGACAGACAATAAATAATTCCCGATTTGCCTTTTCTTTCTTTGATGAACTTGATTATGTCTGCTTCAACATCTTCTGTCTTTGAGCGAATTTCGTAATACAGGTTAGGTCTATTGAATGAAGCCTTAAAAACGGTAGCATCATTAATTTGTAAGTTTTTGATGATATCTTCTTGCACTTTTGGTGTAGCAGTAGCCGTAAGAGCGATAACGGGTAGGTTTTGATCGATTTGTTCTAGCATGTACCGAAGATTGCGGTAATCTGGTCTAAAATCATGTCCCCATTCAGAAATACAATGGGCTTCGTCTACAGCTAAAAAGGAAATTTT
>Ga0115572_10005126_pt1 | contig 10113 bp, 11 predicted proteins | sample COGITO_mtgs_1206_FD_88681 | JGI IMG/M metagenome (GOLD analysis project Ga0115572, IMG submission 88681) | Pelagic marine microbial communities from North Sea - COGITO_mtgs_120607 | ecosystem: Environmental > Aquatic > Marine > Epipelagic | place: Germany:Helgoland, sampling site Kabeltonne... | reverse complement strand
GGACCGCTTAGCTTCCTTCTAAGCGATGAATCACTTATCATAATAGGGCATAATTTAGTTGTTGATTGAGGTTGGATGGCTATTTTGATATATTATGAGAAACATGAAATATAGTTTAAATATTGGAGATCTTTCGCAATACTTAAAAAGGCAGATCGATTTTTTATATCCGGATAAAACTTTTGTTAAACTAAGCTTTATAAACGAATGCTTTGGATTGGCACTTGAAAGAATTAAGGTCTGCTTTGATCCTATTATTGAAAAATACTATTTTAAGGAAAATAACTCAATTTTTAATCATTTGCATGGGGACCATTATGCCACATTTCTTTATTTTGTATCAAATAATGCATTTAAATTAGAGAATATTAGTTTAGCTACTAAAGTTCATTTGTTGAAAAAGGCTATGTTTGGGATCGATTTATTCTATGATGTTGAGTTACCTGACCATTTTATGTTATCCCACCCTATTGGAACCGTACTTGGCAAAGCTAAGTATAGTGATTTTTTTCTAGTACATCAGCAAGTTACCGTAGGTGGAACCAATGATTTACTTTATCCAAGCTTTGAGGGTAGTGCTATTTTATTTTCCAATTCGTCAGTTATTGGGAACGTATCCTACAATTAGAAAAATCACGAGCAAAAAGGAGACAATTAAGGATTATTGGGATATTTAAGTTGTGGTTTATTTTTGATAAAAATAATTAAAATATCAAATTGAATAGAGGCCTGATCGTTAATTTTGAATGATGAAAAATAACAAATCAATTCTTATTACTGGAGCAGACGGCTTCATAGGCTCACATCTTACAGAATTGTTGGTAAGTAAAGGATATAGCGTGCGAGCCTTTGTATATTATAATTCATTTAACTCTTATGGTTGGCTGGACACTCTTTCAGCCAAAACAAAGAGCAATATAGATTTTTTTGTAGGGGACATCAGAGATCCAAATGGGGTTCGAGAAGCTATGAAAGGCATAGATATAGTTTATCATTTGGCAGCTTTGATTGCAATTCCTTTCAGTTATCACTCTCCTGATTCTTACATAGATACTAATGTAAAAGGAACGCTGAATGTCTTACAGGCCTCACGAGACAATAAGGTTAAAAGAGTATTGGTCACGAGTACCTCTGAAGTATATGGAACAGCTCAATTTGTACCCATTACGGAATTACACGCAAAACAGTCCCAGTCTCCTTATTCAGCCTCAAAAATTGGTGCCGATGCCATAGCAGATTCATTTTATAGATCATTTGATTTGCCGATTACTATTGTCCGTCCGTTTAATACTTTTGGGCCTAGGCAGTCTGCAAGGGCCGTGATTCCAACCATCATTGCACAATTACTTAATGGTGCGGAAGAAATTAAATTGGGAGATATTACGCCGACGAGAGACTTATTATTTGTGAAGGATACGATTGATGGATTTTTGAAAATAGCTGAATGCAAGGAGCTCATTGGTGAGGAGGTCAATATTGCCACCCAAAGCGAGATTTCCATTGGTGATTTGGCTCAAATTTTGATTAATGAAATTAATTCCAAGGCTAAAATCATAACAGATGACATCAGAATGCGGCCAGAAATGTCGGAAGTCTTTAGATTATTTGGGTCTAATAAAAAATTAAAGTCTTTTACCCATTGGCAGCAAAATCACACTTTAGAAGAAGGTTTAAAGGAAACCATTACATGGTTTAGAAACAGTGAAAATTTAAAATCTTATAAATCAGATATTTATAATGTCTAAGTTTTCAAAAACAATTCATTTTATCCAGCAGCAATTTCCAGGAAAAGATTTTGTTCCATTGCATGAGCCAAAATTTAACGGTAACGAAAAGTCATATGTTTTGGAAACCATTGATTCCACTTATGTGTCATCTGTTGGACCGTTTGTTGATAAGTTTGAGGGAATGATGGCGGATTTATCTGGTTCGGCAAAAGCTGTGGCCGTGGTTAATGGCACCTCAGCACTCCAAGTAGCCTTGAGATTGGTGGGAGTAAATAATGGGGATGAAGTGATTACGCAAGCCTTGACTTTTGTGGCAACCATAAATGCAATATTGTATAACAATGCCCATCCTATTTTCATAGATGTAGATCTAGAGACTATGGGTCTATCTCCTTGGGCGGTAGCCACTTTTTTAGATGAGTTTGGTGAAATCCGAGATGGTTTTTGTTTCAATAAGAAAACAAATAAAAAAATAGCTGCATGCATGCCCATGCATACATTTGGATTTCCAGTTCATTTAGATGAATTAATTACAATTTGTAATAAATGGAATATTCCTGTAGTTGAAGATGCTGCCGAGTCTATTGGTAGTGAATATAAGGGAGTACCAACTGGTAGTTTTGGGAAGCTAGGTGTATTCTCTTTCAATGGGAATAAGATAGTAACCAGTGGTGGTGGCGGGGTAATAGTGACAAATGACTTAGAGTTAGGAGCTAAAGCCAAACATTTGACAACAACAGCTAAAAAGTCACATCCATATGAATATGTACATGATGAAATTGGCTATAATTTCAGGATGCCAAATTTAAACGCAGCCTTGGCTTGTGCTCAATTAGAGCAATTGGATGATTTTCTAGTTGACAAAAGAAACCTTGCCTTTGAGTATGGAAAGTATTTTGACAAGAAGGGTATAAAATTCCGTGAAGAACAATCCCATACCAAAGCCAATTATTGGTTGATGTGTATTGAGTTGGAAAATAAAAAAGACCGAGATTTGTTTTTAAAAGAGACTAACAATAATAGTGTAATGACACGACCGATTTGGCAATTAATTTTTAAATCGGAGTTATATGCTGATTTTCAAAAAGACGATCAGAGAAATGCCTTATTTTTGGAACAAAGAATTGTAAATATTCCAAGTAGTGTTAGATAAAAAAGCAATAGCAATCATTGGTTATTCGGGTCATGCTTTTGTCGTGGCAGAAATACTGATTGAGCAAGGCTTTACGTTAGACTTTTACATAGACAAGAAGGAATTAACGCATAATCCATACGGATTGAAATATTTGGGTTGTGAAACAGACCATGATTTTCAAGGATGGAAGCTCGATGTTTCCTATACCCTGGGAATAGGAAATAATCTGCTCAGGGAAAAAACAGCCCAAATAGTTATAGACAAGAACAAGGCACTACAAAAAGTGATCAGCAATTATAGTTCGATATCAAAAATGGCACAGATTGGGAATGGGGTATTTGTTTCAAGAGGGGTATTAGTGAATGCATTAGCACAGATTGAAGATTATGTGATCCTCAATACGGGATGTATTATAGAACACGAATGTATCATAAATTGTGCAGCCCACATTGGACCTGGAGCGGTATTGGCCGGGAATGTAAGTATAGGAAGGAGAACCTTCATCGGCGCAAATGCAGTGATAAAGCAGGGGATAAAAATTGGAGAAGATGTCGTGATAGGAGCGGGATCAGTGATCATAAATGATGTTCCTAATAACTCCAAAATGGTTGGAAATCCAGCAAGAATGATATAATGTCAAACAAAGTAATTATAATAGCAGAAGCCGGCGTAAATCACAACGGTGATATCAACTTGGCTAAAAAATTGATTGAGGAGGGAGCTCATGCAGGAGCTGATTATGTAAAATTTCAGACCTTCAAAGCGAAAAATTTGGCATCAAATACAGCTCGAAAAGCGGACTATCAAATTAAAAACAGCAACGTTGGAGATGATTCCCAATTTCAAATGTTGAAAAATTTAGAAATGCCTTTTGAGTGGCATTATGAATTAAAGGATTATGCTGAAAAGCTTGAGATTAAATTTTTATCTTCAGGTTTCGACGAAGAGGCCATCGATTTTTTGAATAAATTAGGAGTAGATTTATTCAAAATACCATCAGGGGAAATAACGAATCAGCCATACTTAATAGATGTGGCAGAAAAGGGAAAACCCATTATACTCTCCACTGGAATGGCAACGCTGGAAGAAGTAATTGCGGCTGTTGATGTTTTAGTTGCTCAAGGGATTACTAAAAAAATGATTACTGTTTTGCACTGTAATACCGAGTATCCAACTCCGATGAAAGATGTGAATCTAATGGCTATGCTTCATATCAAAAGTCAGTTGGGCGTTGAGGTGGGATATTCAGATCATACCCTAGGAATTGTAGTACCTGTTGCCGCGGTTGCATTAGGAGCTCGGGTTATAGAAAAACATTTTACCTTGGACAAAAATATGGATGGTCCTGATCATTTAGCTTCTTTAGAACCCAAGGAATTAAAAATGATGGTGCAATCTATTCGAAATGTAGAATTAGCAATTTCAGGAAGTGGGGTTAAAGAGCCTAGTGAATCTGAAAAACGTAACATTATGCTTGTAAGAAAAAGTTTACACTTCAAAAAGAATTTCAAGAAAGGGCATATTATTGGTGAAGGTGATTTTATAACTTTAAGACCAGGCTCTGGAATTAGTCCAATGACTGTTGATTCCTACCTAGGGAAGATATTAAATCAAGAAGTTGAGGCTTTTTCTATCACTGAAGACAGTCATTTCATATGATAAAAATTTGTGTAATTACGGGGACAAGGGCTGAGTATGGATTGCTTTATTGGACGATGAAAGCGATATCAGCAAATCCCCAAACAAAATTGAGTGTTTGTGTGACTGGGATGCATCTGTCTCCTGAATTTGGATTGACTTATCAGCAAATTGAAGAAGATAGTTTTGAGATTGACGGGAAAGTAGAAATGCTGTTGTCGTCGGATACCTCGGTAGGCGTTACCAAAAGTATGGGACTGGGGTTGATTGGTTTTGCAGATTTCTACGAACGAACCAGACCAGATTGGGTTTTAGTACTAGGGGATCGGTATGAGATATTATCAGCAGTTACCGCAGCAATGGTGGCTAGAATTCCTATTGTGCATTGTCACGGTGGGGAAACTACTGAAGGCGTTATAGATGAGGCCATTAGACACGCAATAACTAAAATGAGTCATTTGCACTTTACATCGACTGATGAATACAGGAATAGAGTAATTCAATTGGGAGAACAGCCCCAAAGGGTGTTTAATGTCGGGGCACTAGGAATCGAGAATATTAATCGAATGAAATTACTTTCAAAACTAGAATTTGAGAAATCAATTAAGTTTAATTTGGCAGCGTTGAACTTATTGGTAACTTTTCATCCAGTCACTTTGGAGAAAGAAACAGCAGAGTGTCAATTGAGAAATTTGCTATTGGCTCTTGAAAATTTCCCTGAGGCAAAAATCATTTTCACAAAAGCAAATGCAGATAATGATGGAAGAATTATAAACGATATTTTAGAGGATTATGTTAAAAAAAATCCTTTGAATACTGTTTTATTCGATTCGCTGGGCCAAATTCGGTATCTTTCGGCCATAAGACATTGTCAAGTTGTCATTGGAAACTCATCAAGTGGATTGATTGAGGTTCCAAGTTTTAAAAAGCCAACCATTAATATTGGAGATAGGCAGAAAGGAAGGATTCAGGCGAAAAATGTGATCAGTTGTGGGACTGATACTATAAATATAAAAAATGCTATTGATTTGTCATTGTCTACTAGGTTTCAAAAGAGCTTAGAAAATGTAATAAATCCTTACGGTTCAGGGAATGCTTCTGATAAAATTATTCGCAGAATTATTCAATGTCCAGTAGAAAATATTCTAAAAAAGAAGTTTTATAATTTAGATTCTTAGATCAAATCGATGAGTTGTTTTTAAGCTATTTAAAAAATTACCTTAAAATTATTTAATGCAAGAGTTTCAAAAACACCTTATAAATGAGGGAACTAAGATAAAGAAAGCTTTAGTTCAACTTTCATTATTAAGTCCAGATTTAATCTTGTTTGTGGTGGATAAGAATAATAAGTTACTTGGGTCTATAACTGATGGGGATATCAGAAGAGGATTAATTAAGGGGATCAATTTAAATGATCAGATTGATGGAATTATTCAAAGAGATACCAAATACATTAAAATTGGTGATTTGGAGATCCAAAAAATAATTGATTATAAGCAGGATCTTATTCAGATAGTACCGATTTTAAATGAGAAAAAGGAAATACAAAGAATAATTAGTTTCAGAGAATATTTTTCTTTGTTATCAATAGATGTGGTAATTATGGCAGGAGGGAAAGGGGAAAGATTGAGACCTTTGACTGAGCATACCCCCAAGCCTTTATTGAACGTCGGAGATAGGTCTATTATTGAACATAATATAAATCGATTTATTAAATATGGGATTACCAATTTTTGGATTTCAATAAATTATCGAGGAGATTTAATTAAGAACCATCTTGGAGAGGGCCCATCAACAGATATAAAAATCAAATATATTGAAGAAGACAAGCCATTAGGAACTATTGGGGCACTTTCAAAAAGAGTTAAGTTTAAATCAGGATATATTTTGGTAACAAACTCTGATATTTTAACAAATTTGGATTATGAAGATTTTCTTTTGAAATTTTTAAATAGCAATGCGGATTTTGCCATAACCACTGTATCACACAATTATACAATTCCCTATGGTGTAGTTGAAATTAATCAAGACCGTATAAAAGCAATTACTGAAAAGCCGACTATGACCTACCAGTGTAATGCCGGAATATATTTAATGAAAAAAGAGGTTTTAGATTTGATACCGAACGAAACTTTTTTTAATACTACAGATCTTATACAAGTGCTCTTGTCTAATGATAAAATTATTTTTCCTTATCAATTTTCAGGATATTGGTTAGACATAGGAAGTCATCATGATTTTGAGAAGGCGCAAAGAGATATAAAAACTGTTCAGTTTTAATGAGAATATTAATCACTATTTGTGCCAGAGGGGGGTCAAAAGGGATCCAAGGAAAAAATATAAGATTGATGAATAACCGTCCTTTGATTCTCTATACTATTGAGATTGCCAATGCGTTTGTTCAAAAATATGGTGGAGATATTTCCCTTTCAACAGATGATAAAGAGATTAAGCAGATAGCCGAGACGTTTGGATTAAGAACTCAATATCAACGTCCAAATCATTTGGCTACTGATGGCACTGGTAAATTGCAGGTAATTGAAGATTTACTGGTTTATGAAGAATTAAGGAAAAAAATTAAATATGATTACATCCTTGATTTAGATGTATCATCTCCACTACGTAATTTATCAGATTTGACGGCTGCATTTGAATTAATTTCAAATGACTTGAAGGCCCTGAATTTGTTTTCAGTAAATCCTGCAAATAGAAATCCCTATTTTAATATGGTTGAGCAACAGGCAAATGGATATTTCGGATTGGTAAAAACAGGGTTATTTTTAACCAGGCAATCGGCTCCAAAGGTTTATGATCTTAATGCATCGTTCTATTTTTACAGAAGAGCATTCTTCGAAAAAGACGATAAGATAACAATTAATGACCGGTCTCTAATATATGAAATGCGTCATATATGCTTTGATCTTGATCATCTGATCGATTTTGAATTTATGGAATATTTGATTTTAAACAACAAATTAGATTTCGAGCTTTGAATATTCTGATTATTGGTTTAGGTTCGATTGCGAAGAAGCATATTTATGCAATTAAAACTATATTCGATGACATTTCCATCTATGCGCTGAGATCCTCTAGTCTTTCTCGTAGGTATGATGGGGTTATCGATATATTTTCCTTGAGAGATTTAAAGATCCAACCAGATTTCATTATAATCTCAAACCCAACATACCTTCATGAAGAGACAATTTTCAAGGCATTAGAATTTGATTGTCCGCTCTTTATTGAAAAGCCAGTACTCAACGATACAAAAAATGACCAAGCGCTAATTGCTTTGCTGGAAGAAAAAAATGTTATGACATATGTTGCATGCAACATGCGCTTCCATCCGTCAATCGTATTTCTGAAAAACCGTATAACTTCCGTTCAGCCCCAGATAAATGAAGTGAACATTTATTGCGGTTCTAATTTACCGGATTGGCGGCCTGGAACAGATTTTAGACAGTCCTACAGTGCCAATGAAAATATGGGAGGGGGGGTTCATCTGGATTTAATTCACGAACTCGACTATTGCTATTGGTTATTTGGGAAGCCCCTTGCGGTTAAATCGGTGAAAAGGAGTGTTTCTACACTTAAAATAAAATCCATAGACTACGCTAACTTTACTTTAACTTATGCCGGCTTCGCTGCGAATATAATTCTTAATTATTATCGAATTGATCCCCGACGCCAAATAGAGGTTGTTTTATCCGACGATACTTTAACAATTGATTTGCTGAAAAACAGAGTTCAGAGCAACATATCAGGAGAAATCCTATTCGAAGCGCCATTTAGTATGAGTGATACATTTGAAAATCAAATCAAGTATTTTGTTGCTCAGATCCGGCAGAAAAGTGAACCGGAAAATAACTTTAAGACAGGTGTGGAGATATTAAAAATAGCATTAAATGAACAAGCTTAACGAAAAGGTAATCATAGTTACTGGCGGGAGCGGACTGATTGGAAAAGCAATTGTATCTGATTTACAGCGGAAGGGAGCTAATGTTATAAACGCTGACATAAATGCAACTGATGATCTGGATAATGGGCAATTGTATTGCGATATAACTCAAGCAGCTTCAATTCAGAGAATGATATCAGTTGTTCTGGCGAAATTTAGAAGGATAGATGGCTGGGTGAATAACGCATATCCGCGGACTAAAGATTGGGGTAATAAGTTTGAAAATATCTCAGACGACTCCTGGAAGAAAAATATTGATTTGCAGTTAAATAGTGTTTTTGCTTGCTGTCAAATGGTGTTAGCAATAATGAAAGAACAGCGATTCGGAAGCGTTGTGAATATTTCATCAGTGTATGGGGTTGTTGGTCCAGATTTCAATGTTTACAACGACACCGAAATGACGATGCCTGCAGCTTACTCTGCGATAAAGGGGGGGGTAGTGAATTTTTCCCGCTATCTTGCGTCTTATTTTGGTCCCGATGGAATACGCATAAATTGTGTTTCTCCCGGTGGGATTTTTGATAATCAGAACGAGCGTTTTGTTAGCCAGTATGAGCAAAAAGTTCCGATGCGCAGAATGGGCTTACCCGTTGATATAGCTCCGGCTGTGTCATTTTTATTGAGTGATGAATCTGGATATATAACAGGTCAGAATTTTATTGTAGACGGCGGGTGGACCTGCATCTGATCTTCAGGACACGAAATAAAATTAGATGAAATTTAAAAAAAAATATACAGAATATTGGGAAGAAGCTACAATAAAACCTATAGATGGGTTAGCTATTGCCGGATTACGTGAAGTACATACTTTTCTGCCTTATTTGAAAATAAAAAAAGGCGAAAAATTGCTTGATATGGGCTGTAGCTATGGAAGAATGTATGACGCACTTGCCAATTACACAGAGAATATCAGCGGAGTAGAACCGGATCCATATGCGGTTGAAAAAGCAAAATTAAGAGGGTATGAAGAAGTACTCGTTGGAACTGCTGAGCAAACGGGATTTGAACCGAACTATTTTGATCATGTTTTCAGTTGGGCAGTTTTTGATGTGGTTGATCATGCCAAAGGATTCGCAGAGGCTAGTCGCATTCTTAAAACAGGGGGCAACTTTCTTGTAACAGGGAAAAATATCAACTACTATGAGGATGATAATTTTGCATTCAAAGCTGAAAAAAATGCCTTTTTGAAGGCATTTCCTAATCATTTCGCAGATTTGAAAGCATTGATATCATGTCTTCCTGCACTCGGCTTTAAACTTGTCCGGCTGTTCCTTTTTCCTAAGCGCGGTGATTTTGGACAACTGAAGTTTGTGGAAGTAGATTTTAGCATGGATGAATATAATGGTTATGAGTACATGATAATCTGCCAGAAAGTTGGTTCCTCCAAATCTGGTGTTTCCGAAAAACTCGATTACCCTTTTTCATTAACAGCTCAACGTATAGCTGCCAACAGAAATTATGCATCTCCACAAGAGCTTTTTACTGCCTTAGGAATAGACTAAATTCATGAAAAGAGATTATAAAGAACCAATTCTCCATATTGTACATTGTATCGATACCGAAGGGCCGCTGTTGGAGGATCTTGATGCGACGTTCGATCGCCTTCAGGCTATTTTCGGTGTTAGAATGGAACCTTCAATCGAATCCCTCAGGGCGCT
>Ga0115572_10005118_pt1 | contig 10122 bp, 9 predicted proteins | sample COGITO_mtgs_1206_FD_88681 | JGI IMG/M metagenome (GOLD analysis project Ga0115572, IMG submission 88681) | Pelagic marine microbial communities from North Sea - COGITO_mtgs_120607 | ecosystem: Environmental > Aquatic > Marine > Epipelagic | place: Germany:Helgoland, sampling site Kabeltonne... | reverse complement strand
AAATATCCTTCTCTTATGTAACCCCTTTCTTTAATATCAAATAAAATTGCAGGATTATGACATGCTTTCTCTACAATTTTTTCCAATGTAATTTTACCTTGATGGTGAGCTGTCAATAAAACAGGAAGTGAATGCTGAACAAGAGGCCCTCCTGAGGGTGCATCTTTATATTTATTAGCTTTCTCTTCTATAGTATGTGGTGCATGATCTGAAGCAATTACATCTAGTAAACCTGAATTAAGCCCTGCCCACAGGGCATCACGATCTTGTTTGGTTTTAATCGCAGGATTCCATTTAATATTAGTTCCCTTTAAGGAGTAATCATCTGAAGTAAACCACAGATGATGAACACAAACTTCAGCTGTTATCTTCTTATCCTTCAATGGGATGTCATTCCGAAATAAAGACAATTCTTTAGCAGTAGAAATATGGAAAACATGTAACCGAGCTCCTGTTTCTTTAGCAAGAGCTATGGCCTGAGAAGATGATAAATAACAAGCTTCCTCACTTCGAATAATATGATGTTGCTCTATTGGAATATCTTCACCAAAAATCACTTCGGCCTTACTCATGTTATCTCTAATAGTAGTTTCATCTTCACAATGAACAGCAATAACTAGATCTGTATTATTGAAAATTTCTCGAATTATTTTAGGGTTATCTACCAACATATTTCCTGTTGAAGAACCTAAAAATATTTTTAGTGCAGGAACACGCTTAATATCCAAGGCTAAGATTTCATCTAAATTATCATTAGTACCACCAAACATGAATGCATAATTAGCAAAAGATACGTTTCCGGCAAGTTTAGTTTTTCTTTCCCATTCTTCAATTGTGGTAGTTTGTGGAAAGGTGTTAGGCATTTCAATAAAAGAAGTGATTCCACCAGCAATAGCTGCTTTAGATTCCGTTGCTATTGTTCCTTTATGAGTAAGTCCTGGCTCTCTAAAATGTACTTGGTCATCAATTATTCCGGGAAGAACGTGATAACCCTCAGCATCATATATCTCAACCTCATCTTCAACCTTGATATTGGAACCAATAACAGCAATTCTTGCACCTATAATTAAAATTTCGGTTTTTTGAATTTCACCTTCATTAACTATTTTAGCATTGATTATTTTTAATTTTTGCATTATTTAAATCTTTGTTTATTCAACCGCAAAAATAATACTCCATAAAATGCTTCCCAAATAATATTACTGCTCATTTTAGACTTACCTAAAACTCTATTTTTAAAAATAATAGGATGCTCAAATAGTTTGAATTTTTTTATCCAAGCCTTATATTTTAATTCAATTTGAAACGCATATCCTACAAATTTAATATCATCTAGGGCAATGGACTCAAGAACTGTTCTTTTATATCCTATAAAACCAGCGGTAGGATCTTTTATAGGCATCGCTGTTATTAATTGGACATACATTGACGCAAAATAAGATAGAAGAATTCTATTAAGAGGCCAATTCACAACATTAATTCCGTTAACATATCTAGATCCTATAACCACATCAAAATTTGCTTTCAAAAGTATTAACATCGGTTTAAGTTCACTCGGATTATGAGAGAAATCTGCATCCATCTCAAAAATATAGTCATACTTGTGTCTTAACGCCCATTTAAAACCATGAACATATGCAGCACCCAGCCCACTTTTCTCTTTACGCGATTCTAAAAATAACTTTTGCCGATAAATAGTCATCAAATCCAAAACTAAAGCACCTGTTCCGTCAGGTGATTCATCATCAACAACTAAAACATTGATATCTAAGGTTGTGGCGAAAATAGCTGTAATAATAGCCTTAATATTTTCAGCTTCATTAAATGTTGGAATGATAATAAGTGTTTGTTCCATAGTATGACATAAAAATAGCAAATGTATTAACAACATATCACCAAGAAACGTATATTAATTTTTTAAAAAACTTGTAAATTTGTTATATGGGAGAATTGATTTACAATACAAATATTCACCAAGATTGGATCAGTTTAATTTTTCTTTTCAATCTGATCCTTTTTGTAATGCTGAATTATATTAATCACGAAAGGTTTGTGGATATTCTCCGAATTTTTTCTTCTAGTTTGTATATTGGAAAACATGCAAATGATCACAATTATAATTATTTAGAGCGCTTTAACTTTGTTAGTTTTTTGTTTATGGCTAACACAATGGGACTATTTTTGTTAAGTATCAATAATTATATTTTTAACCCTATTATTAACGGGATTGAGTTTTATTGTTATTTAGCAGTTCTTTTTAGCATAATTACAATTCGCTTTTTTATTAATCAATTTATTTTGAGGTCTTTAAAGTTAATTAAAATTTTAAATATTTTTCTCTTTAAATCCTTTACAAAAAATACCCAAACTTCTTTTTTTTTGCTAATCCTTTTATTTATTAATCACTATACCAAAGACACTTACTTCTTGCTACTCTCAGTGTCATTAATTATTATTTTAGGGTTGTGGTTATTTAATCAATTGAAAATTATATTATCTATTATTAAATTACAACCAGGTTATCTTTTTTATTTAATTTTTTATCTTTGCAACATTAAAATTGCCCCTTGGATGTGGCTTTATATATTATTTCTAGAAACAAGATTGTAATTTATTCATATTATGAAAGTTAAAACTATTTTGGTTTCACAACCCGAGCCTTCAAATGAGAAATCCCCTTATAGTAGACTTGAAGAAAAATACAAGCTAAATATAAATTTTCGGCCTTTTATCCATGTAGAAGGAATGAACGCCAAAGAAGTTCGTCAACAAAAGATTGATTTTAACAATTTTCAAAATATTATCCTTACCAGTAGAAATGCTGTAGATCATTTCTTTCGCCTTTGTAAAGAAATGCGATTCGCAGTGCCTGATTCAACAAAATATTTTTGCCAATCTGAAGCTGTAGCCTTCTACCTTCAAAAATATGTAGTATATAGAAAACGTAAGATTTATGTAGGTGAAAAAAAAATTGAAGACTTAGAAGCGGTTTTTAAAAAATTTAATAAAGAAACCTTTTTATTTCCAACTTCTGATATGTTAAAACCAGATGTACCTGAATTTTTAAACAAATCAACTCTTAATTGGCAACGTGCAATTTTATACAAAACAGTTGTTAGTGATCTTTCAGACTTACGAGATGTATATTATGATATTCTTGTCTTTTTTAGTCCCTCAGGAATTGAGTCGCTTTTTAAAAATTTTCCTGATTTTGAACAAAAAAAAACACGGATTGCTGTTTATGGAAATTCGACTATTGAAGCTTCAGAAGCAGCTGGCTTAAGAATAGATATTAAAGCACCTACGCCAGAAACGCCTTCGATGACTATGGCAATTGAAAAATATATTGAAAAAAATCTGAATAAATAATATTCAGTCTTAAATAAAGAATTCTCCAAAATTACATTAAGATACTTGTCCATGCAAGAGATAAAGATAAAGGACTGCAACTTTATAATTATTTAAATAGGTTTGTGTCAAAATGCTTTTAAATTACTTACTTTAAAAGTTTCTAAAATAAAAGCAAAAAAAATAATTATACTTCTACATAATCTTACTCTTTTTAAATATGCAATAAATTAAATTTATAATTCTAAGAAAAAAAAACTATTGGAGAACAACATGGTGTAATTTTAATTTAAAAAAGTAATTTGATGCTTAATTAAAATAATTTATGTTTAATGTAATTATCTTATTAATAATCGTAGTCTAACACTAATCTTATGAAGATTATAGAACAAACAGTTATTATTGACGGTATTGACAAGGTCATTTTGAAAACACTTATGCAAGATGCCCGTACACCAATTTTAACAATTTCAAAAATAACAGGCATATCTGGAGCTGCAGTTCACCAGCGATTAAAAAAATTAGAGAAAGGAGAGGTTATTTCAGGCTCCCAAATTATTATTAATCCAAAAATATTAGGCTTTAAAACAGTTGCCTTTATTGGTGTATTTTTAGATAAAGCCATGCGAAATCCAGAGGCAGTGAATCAACTTAAAAATATTCCTGAAGTAATTGAATGCCATTACACTACAGGAAACTGGAGTATTTTCGCGAAATTATTATGTAAAGATAATGAGCACCTAATGGAATTACTTAATAAAAAAATACAATCTGTAGAAGGTGTTTCTAGAACAGAAACCTTTATATCTCTTCAACAACAACTTAATAGACAAATAACTTTGTGATTATTTTCTTCTTCTTATAAAAACTTGAAATATGAAATAATTTATTGCAGCTAATGAAGCTACTAAATAATTTTTATTGACCGGTTTTAAAAACATTTTTTCTGCAATTTCTTTATGTCAAATATTCTATTTTGAAGGTTAAAATGAGAATACTTTTGAATTTGTTTATCAATTACATACATCAATATTAGCTAGTAAAGTTGGAATAATGATTTTATAATAACCTCTCATTATTATTGTTTGGAAAAAAATCATGACAAGTTCTTTTATTTCAATTTTAATTTGAAATAAATAATAATAAGTTGTAAAATTCCTGCAACAAAATTCGCGGAAATTACCGCTACACTATCAATCAAAATACCATATAAAAACCACATCACCACTCCAGTAAACATAAATAGATACATACTTAACGAAACGCCATCGGAACTCTTTAACTTCCAAATTTTATATACTTGAGGCATAAAAGAAGAGGTGGTTAATACAGCAGCTATTAAGCCAATGATTTCTATCTGTATTTCAGTCATTAGAATACTATATTAATAATTTTATTCGGTACAATTATCCATTTTTTTGGAGTCTTCCCTTTAAGGTATTCTTCAGTTCTAGAATCTTGTATAACCGCTTTCTTTATTAAATCTTTATTTAAAGACAAAGAAAGTGATAAAGTGAATCGCATTTTACCATTAAAAGATATTGGATAATTCTTACTGTCCTCTATCAAGAAAGCTTTATTGAATATAGGGAAAGGTACGTTAGTAATACTACTTGTATTTCCTAATCTACACCATAGTTCTTCACTAATGTGCGGAGCAAAAGGAGAAAGTAAAATAGTAAGTGGACTCAAAATTTCTTTACTATGACACTCTAAGCTGTTAAGCTCATTTACGCAAATCATAAAAGTGCTTACACAAGTATTGAAAGAAAAAGATTCAATATCTGTAGTTACTTTCTTAATGGTTTCATGGAGAACTTTTAAGGCTTTTTTATCAGGCTTAATGTCATTGACAATATACACTTCATTCTTATAAAAAAGGCGCCAATATTTATTCAAAAAGTTAAATACCCCTGAAATTCCTGCAGTATTCCATGGTTTTGCTTGTTCAATAGGCCCTAAAAACATTTCATACATTCGGAGAGTATCTGCTCCATACTGTTCACATATCTTATCAGGATTTACAACATTATACTTTGACTTAGACATTTTTTCAACTTCACGCCCAACTTTATAGACCCCGTTACAAAGCTCAAATTGAGCTTTTGCAAATTGTGGTTGCCATTGAATCACTTTGGCTACATCTAATTCATCTGAGGCATTAACAAAATTAATATCTACTCTTATTGGTTCTAATACATCTGAGGACTTGAAAAGATCTCTGGACACATATGTTTGTGTTCCAGGCTTGCGATACATGTAGGCAGAAGTGCCTAAAATCATTCCTTGATTTATTAATTTTTTAGCATATTCATCGACATTTACATAGCCTATATCAAACAAGAATTTTTGCCAAAACCGGGAATACAATAAATGTCCTGTTGCATGTTCGCTTCCCCCTAAATAAAGATCTATATCTTGCCAATATTCCATTGCTTCTTTACCTACAAATGCTTCTCGATTTTGAGCATCCATATAGCGATAAAAATACCAAGAACTGCCTGCCCAACCTGGCATCGTATTCAATTCTAATGGGAATACTTTTTTATGATCTATTAAATTATTAGAAACTACAGATCGCTCCTTTTCATTCCAGGCCCATATAACAGCATTCCCAAGAGGTGGAGCTCCTTCTGGGGTAGGTAAATAATTTTCAACTTCAGGTAAATTTAAAGGTAAATCCTCTAAACTTAATGGCTGCGGCATTCCGTCTTTATAATATATAGGAATTGGCTCTCCCCAATACCGTTGTCTACTAAAAATTGCATCACGAAGTCTATAATTTACGGTACCTTGACCACATCCTTTTTCTTCTAAAACCTTAATAATCGATTTCATTGCATCTTTATATTGAAGCCCTGTTAAAAAATCTGAATGATCAATAACAGTATTTATTTTGTCAGTATATGCTTCACTCTCAATAGAAGCCCCTTTAAAAATGTTTTTGATTGGAATATTAAAATGTTTAGCAAAATCATAATCGCGCTGATCTCCACAGGGAACAGCCATTACAGCACCAGTGCCGTAATCAGCTAATACATAATCACCTATCCAAATGGGAATTTTATCATTTGTTAAAGGGTGCAACGCATATGCCCCAGTAAACACTCCACTGATGTTTTTAATGTCTGCCATTCGCTCCCGCTGAGTCCGCTGTTGGGTTTCCAATACATATGTGTTAACAGCTTTTTTTTGTTCTAGTTTTGTTATTTCACCAACCAAATCTAACTCAGGTGCAAGGGTCATAAAAGTAACTCCGAAAACAGTATCAGGACGAGTGGTGAAAACTTCAATTTGAGCATCATGACCCTCAATTTTGAAGAATACTTTTGCGCCAATAGATTTTCCAATCCAGTTCCGTTGCATTTCTTTTAATGAATCTGGCCAATCAATCTTATCAAGACCCAAAAGCAAACGTTCAGAATAAGCTCCAATTCGCATACTCCATTGTTTCATTTTCTTTTTATTTACTGGAAATCCACCACGTTCTGAAACACCATTTATAATTTCATCATTTGCAAGAACAGTTCCTAGTCCAGCACACCAATTTACTTCAGCTTCAGCTAGGTATGTTAATCGATAAGCCAAAAGAATTTGCTGTTGTTTTAAACTATCAAAAGATTTCCACTCCATAGCAGAAAAAGAGTCAACTTTTGAATCAGAAATTACATTTACAGTAATATTCCCTTCTTTTTCAAAACACTTAATTAGATTTGAAATAGGGAGTGCTTTATTTGCTTTATTACAATAATAATGATCAAATAGCATTAAAAATATCCATTGAGTCCACTTGTAAAAATCCGGACTTGATGTTCTTACCTCTCTACTCCAGTCAAATGAAAATCCCATTTGATCAAGCTGTGTTCTATAGCGTAAAATATTTTCCTTTGTCGTTTTTGCAGGATGTTGTCCAGTTTGAATAGCATATTGTTCAGCAGGTAGTCCAAAAGAATCATAACCTTGTGGATGTAAAACATTGTAACCCTTGTGCCTTTTAAAACGTGCATATATGTCGCTGGCGATATAACCAAGTGGATGTCCAACATGAAGTCCTGCACCTGAAGGGTAAGGAAACATATCTAGAATATAAAATTTAGGTTTTTTAGATAGGTTAGAAACTTTAAAGGTTTCGTGTTCTGCCCAGTATCTCTGCCAATTATTTTCTATGTCTTTAAAATTGTATTCCACTGTTTGATTTGTTGATTGCTATGAAAGGCACAAAAATACGTTTATTGATGGAATGTTAAAAAGCAAAAAGATTTTTTTATCCCTCTGTGGTCTTAGATTTCTTTTATATTTTTACAAAAAGATAAGATTGTGGCTAAAAGCTTTCAGGAAACATATCAAAAAAGAAGACTACTTACAGGATACTTTTCGGTAATTATAAGCATTTCTTTTGTCCTTTTTTTTGTTGGTGTATTAGGATTATTCTTGCTCAATACAAAAAATATTGCATCGCATTTTAAAGAACAAATTGTAATGACTATTTATCTTGAAGACAATGCCAAAGATGTTGAAATTTCTCAATTACAAAAAAAAATTCAAATTAATTCAGCAACAAAAAAAGTGAGATTCACTCCAAAAGAAGAAGCTGCAGAATTATATGCTAGAGATATTGGAGAGGACTTTATTGAGTTTTTAGGATATAATCCACTATTGAATTCTATTGACATTTATTTTAATGCGGCTTTTGTAAATAGACTTTCTTTAACGAAAATTAAAAGAGAATTTGAGATAAATGATTTTGTAAATGAAGTAGTTTATGACCAACCACTTGTAACTCTTTTAGATGAAAATATTAGAAAAATTACCAATGTATTATTAATAACCACTGGCTTATTTATCTTAATTGCTTTATTACTAATCAATAGTTCTATACGTTTATCAATTTATTCTAAAAGGTTCATCATTAAAACAATGCAATTGGTAGGAGCTACAAAATCTTTTATTCGAAGACCATTTATATGGATACATCTTCGCCTAGGTATTTTTAGTTCACTTATTGCCCTAAGTGGACTAACCATTTTACTTTTTCAAATTAACAAACGGTTTCCAGAATTGAATATGATGCAACACCCCTTTGAACTTTCTGTTGTTTTCGGCAGTGTTTTACTATTAGGGATAGGCATTACAGGAATCAGTACTTTTTTTGCAACACAACGGTACTTAAACCTTAAAACAGATGCCATTTATTAATATATTTCAAAACATGAAACAATCCAATACTCCCAAAAAAAAATTATTCAAGAAACGTAACTACAGATTTTTATTCCTAGCCTTGGCAATTATTACTTTAGGATTTGTCTTGATGGTAGGTGGCGGAAGTGATGACCCCCTTTATTTCAATAAAGCTATGTTTAATTTCACACGCATTCGATTAGCTCCTTCCCTTGTCCTAATTGGCTTTGGTGTTGCCATGTATTCTATTTTGACAGAAGAAGCTGTTAAAAAATGAACTATTTAGAAGCCATAATCTTAGGGATCATCCAAGGATTCACTGAATTTTTACCGATCTCATCTAGTGGGCATCTAGAAATAGTAAAAACTATTTTCGGAAACCGAGCTAATGCACAAGAGAGCCTCTTTTTAACCCTCACTTTACATGTGGCCACTGCACTAAGTACCATTGTGTTTTTCAGAAAAGATATTTTACAATTATTACAAGGAGTTATAAAATTTAACTGGAATGAAAGCACTCAATTTAGCTTTAAAATAATCTTATCTATGATTCCTGCAGTATTTGTAGGTCTTTTTTTACAGGATTTCATTGAAGTATTATTTTTGCAGAATATGGTCTTAGTTGGAGCTATGTTATGCATTACAGCAGTTATTCTATTTTGGGCAGATAAAGCAAAAAAATCAACTAAGGATGTGTCTATTAAAAATGCAGTGATTCTTGGTTTAATTCAAGCAATTGCAATTCTGCCTGGAATTTCAAGAAGTGGATCAACTATTGCCGCAGCAGTTTTGTTAGGAATAGAAAGAGAGAAAGCTGCTCGTTTTTCTTTTTTAATGGTTTTACCTCTTATTTTTGGAAGCATGGCAAAAACAGTTATAGATTCTAGACAATTAAACCACGATATTGACTTACTGCCTCTTATTGTTGGTTTTATTTTTGCTTTTATCACCGGTCTTCTTGCCTGTAAATGGATGATTATTTTAGTTAAAAATAGCAAACTTAAGTATTTTAGTTTTTACTGTATAATAGTAGGTGGAACAGCATTGATTTATGGACTTTTTTAATCAACATTTTACTCCTGAAGAGTTACTAGAGGGAAAACTGTTTTTAATCAATAAACCTCTTGGGTGGACTTCTTTTCAGGTCGTTAATAAATTAAGATGGCATCTTAAAAATCTAAGTGGTCTCAAAAAAATCAAAGTAGGTCATGCAGGAACACTTGATCCTCTAGCCACTGGTCTCTTATTAATATGTACAGGTAAAAAGACCAAATCAATTAGTACCCTTCAAGAAACTGAAAAAGAATACACAGGAACGTTTTTAATGGGCGCTACAACTCCCTCATACGACCTAGAAACTTCCATAAATCAGACATTTGATACATCATTACTTACTGAAGAAATAATTTTTAATACTACGGTTAAATTTACAGGAGAAATCTTACAATACCCTCCTGTTTTTTCTGCCCTAAAAAAAAATGGTAAACGATTATACGAATATGCAAGAGCTGGAGAAGATCCAGAAATAACTCCAAGAACTGTTAATATCCATGAATTCAAAATAATAAAAATCAACCTTCCAAAAGTTGACTTTTT
>Ga0115572_10005114_pt1 | contig 10125 bp, 9 predicted proteins | sample COGITO_mtgs_1206_FD_88681 | JGI IMG/M metagenome (GOLD analysis project Ga0115572, IMG submission 88681) | Pelagic marine microbial communities from North Sea - COGITO_mtgs_120607 | ecosystem: Environmental > Aquatic > Marine > Epipelagic | place: Germany:Helgoland, sampling site Kabeltonne... | reverse complement strand
GCTACGCCTGCCCATTGCTCGCCTTGGCCAGCAGAGAAAGAACCTCCAGTACCAGTACTAGAAGCTTCTTTGATCAATTCTTTAGCTTGATTCTCAAGAATCATAGCCATAGAGTTTGTTTCGTGCTCACTTGAAAGACCTTCTAATAGACCAGTAGCAGTCCACTTTTCAGCCAATCTAGCAGCATCAGCTTGCAAGCTCTTAAAGCCGCTTGCTGATTCGTTTAAAAGATTGTTTAAATCCATGATTAATTTTTTTCAAATGTTATTTAATAATACCTGCAAGTTTTTGCATACGTAGTACAGCCTGGTTAGCTTCAGCTATTACCTCTGGTTTTGTTGAAGTCCCAGCAGCAGAGGATGCAAATCCTTTTGCCTCTCTTACTACTTCTTTCTTTCCACCAGAAGGAATATTTTCACTAACTGTTTCAAATACCAACTTAACCTCTTTTACAGTTTCAGCTTTATCAAAAGCAGCGATAACGTTTGCTTTCTGACCTTCACTGAGAGAATTTGCTTTGAATACTTTATTTACGTACAACAATTTTGCATTCAACAAGTTAGTCTCGTTGAGTTCTTTTTGAAGAGTTTTAACAGTTTCTAAAGCTTCATTTAATTCAGCTTCATTAGTACCGGCACCGCCTGCACCTACGTTGGAGCCTGATTTACCAGGAGCACCTTTAACGCCTCCTTGCATACCGCCTGCAACGCCTGCAAGTTTTTCGAAGATGCTTTTCATCTTAGGACCTAACTCACCAGCAAGAGCTTTTCTTTGAAGAACCTCGGTACCACCTGCGGCGGCTACTAAGGCACCGATTCCAGCACCAATTGCCATCAGACTTACCGGTTCTTCATTCAACTCTACTTCATCTACCATTTCCTCTTCCATATTTCCGTAATCACCCTCTTCTACTGTTTCTTCAACAGCTTCTTCTTCTGTGATTACTTCTTCATCTTTTGACATTTCAGCTAATTCAGCCATCAACTCTTCTAAGTTAATTTCTTCATCATCTGCAGCAGTCATATCGCCAGCGGCCATATCTTCTGCTTCATCTTCTGCTTCCATGTCATCCTCCATAGTATCTTCCTCTTCGTGGTCACCCATTTCTTGAGATAAGATATCACGGATCATGTCTTTAAGATCATCTACAGTCATATCTGTATCAGCGATCTCATCATCACCAGCAGGCTCTTCACCTTCTGCTTCATCTTCTGCTTCGTCTTCAGATTCTTCTGAATCACCCTCAGCTTCTTCGTTGTCTGCGTCTTCTTCTGCAACAACTTCAGTAGTCTCTTCAACTTCTTCTTCTGAAATTACTTTCTCGTCAGCTTCTTCTTCCATTTCTGCAAGACGTTGAGCAAGTAGTTCTTTCAACTGTGGAGTTAAAGACTCTTCTAAAGCAGCTTTAGCGTTAGCGATAGCAGCCTCACGAACAGATTTAGCATCAGCAATTGCTTGCGTGAATAAATCTTTGTTAGCCATAATGTTAACTTGTGATTTTCTACGTCTATTGAACAATGACGTAATAGAAATTTTGTGTTTTTTAATACCGTATCGGACGATATATTCATATATAAATATACAAGAGTCCGAAAAACAAGAAACCCGGCCGGTGCCGGGTAACTCATCCTAAAAAGGTTTGCCTAAGGTAGCAGGCTCTGTATATAGATTAAGCCTTACCTTCGGTTACAGATGCTTTTCTATAGTCTGTAACTAGTTTCTTAATCTCACCTAAAGCTTTTCTTGCTCTTCCTTTAGCAGCTTTAGTAGTTCCTTCATGATTCTCTTTAAATTCTGTGTAAAGAGTATCAATTTGTTCGAATAATTGTTCTGTGTTCATAAAACTTTAATTTAGTTATTAATTATGCTCTTAATATATCTCCGATGATTGAATGTAGTTTACTGTACTTGTCTTCTTTTACAGCACCTTCATTCAATGAAATTGGATTCATGAATGCTCCATGCGTTGATGGATTTGATACAAAGTCCCAACATACAAGTTCAAAATCATCTTGAACCTCTAAGTGACCTTCGTTAGTTGGCTTAACTGATCCTGTACCTCTTGAGGAAATGCCAATAGTGTGTCCGCCTCTAATAATCTCCTTTACAATATTACCTGAAGGAGTGTTTAGTAACTCTACTCTACCGCAAAGATCATCTCCGTCCCACCATAGTTCCTTAACTACGTGAGAGGCGTTTTTTAAAGAAACGATAGCTGATTCTGGATGGTCCAGTTCTCCGTAAGCATTACCTACCTTAACGAAGTTTTCCATGTAGTTGTTAACTTCTCTAATGAGAACCTGCTTATCGTATACTCTACCGTTTTGATTCTTAGCACCAGCTCTTTGCATTACACCGGTTACTTCAAATACACCAGGTCTAGTCTTCGATTCTACAATCGTAGGCTTAAATGGAGTATATTCTACTAATACATTGTTCATGGTTAGTCGTTTATTACTTTAGCGATAATCTTCTTGAACATCTCCTTGAGATCTTTTTTCTTATTCTCGTACATTTCGTGGTCTGAATGATCTGGAGTATTCGCTGCTAATTCATCAAAATCAGCGTAGTATGCTTTCTCTAATTGTTCAACATGATGTACGTCTACTTCATCTCCTGGGTACCACTCTTCCAATGCTTGATAGGCAGCATCAATGATCTCCGATTGAGCAGGTCTCTCTGTTGGGTGACCTAACTTATCATGCATGATCGGTAAGATAAATTCTACTTCTGTAGAGTGTATTGAGTTTTCAGATAATTGAGCGATTGCTCTATCAACCTTATCCAACATATCACCGTACCTATCGGCGACTGGGCCGCCTTCCATTTCAGCTTCTTGCTCCATATCTCTCATAATCTGAGCTTTATGTTGCTTTAGTTTAGCAATCTTATCAGCGTTTGGATTAGCTTTAGGGGCAGATGGTTTCCTGTTTTTCATTGCTCTAACTCTCATAGCGTGATCGCTATTATCTACAGACTCACCTTCGCTTAATGAATCTTCATCTTGCTCGATTTCGTCGATAATACTCTCTAATGTAGTATCGTACCTGTTTGGACTAGTTCCAAAGTCTAGGGCTCCATATGCTTCTGCTCTTCTTAAATAAGTTGGGAAGAATACTTTCATTACATCGTAAGCTTGTCTAGATAATCCTCCTAATTCCTCGAGAATGTTCCTTAGCTCTGCGAGACCTTCTCCTTTACTTTCGTTGTCGTATTCACCTTCGTTAACAGGTCCTTGTAATACTCTTTCAATATCTTTAGCAAATGCTGATGCTAATGGATATTCAGCAGAGAAATATGACATTCTATCTCCGTCTTCTACTGCTTTTTTATCTAAACGCTCTTTTAAGTACTTGTGAATTGCGTAAAGTTCGTTTGGACTAGCTTCTTCGGTTAGATCTGATACGATTAGTTTTTCTAGATCTTCCATAGTATGTACTTTTTCGTACTTAGCTAGTCTAGAAGAGTCTCCTGATTTTAGATCTCCCTTAACTTGTACAGCGAAAGCTAATACTTCCGGTTTACCTGGATTGCTGGCGAGTAGTTCGTTTGTTAATCCTGCGATACGAGTCTTTAACGATACCTCTTCTTCTAAGCTAGAGTCTATTTTTTCATACTCTGCTTGAGCAGAATCGTGCCTAAATTCTTCCTCTTCTTTTTTTTTAGCAGCTAAATCGTCGTAGTACTTATCCTCTGCACTACCTTCGTTCAACTTAACCTTCTCCATTTTCTCTCCTGGGGTTGGTAGTTGCTCGCCTATTTCTTTTAAGATGTTTGCAATCCTAGTTCTTAACTCATCAGTATCAACTGTTTCGTTTACTTTTGTAAACTTAGTGTTCATTGGAGTAGCTCCAGATTTTTTAGCATTTGCAATATACTTATCAGCTTCTGCTTCTGAATAGTCTTTACCTTCTTCTGCTTCAAACTCATCTTGACCGGGGATAGATACTTTTACTCTTACTTCATCGGTTCTCTTAGCCCATTCTTTTTCGAAATGTTTCTTTGCTACTACTACGGTCTTGGATGTAACGTGGTTGTCTTTCTGAAATTTCTTCCAAGCTTCTGCTTCTTCCTTGCTCATTCCTTCATTCAACTTAACCTTCTCCATTTTTTCTCCTGGGGTTGGTAGTTGCTCGCCTATTTCTTTTGAGTAGTAAGCTCTATCTTTAGTTAAGTTCTTAACTGCAGTTTCTTTAGCTTTTTCGTAATCTTCTTTAGATACATCTAAAGTATCGAACTTCTTATCTAACTCAAATTTAATACCTGTATCTAATACATCAGGAGCAATGTGATCTACTGCTCTTGCTTCGAAGTACTTCTCGTCTTTCTTAGCTTCGGTAAGTGTTCCTTTGTTCTTAAGGATTGATACAGTATCATCGAAGCTGTTAATAGTAGATACAAATTGAGGCATCTCAATAGCTGCATCTCTTTTGAATTGAGCTTTAGAGAAGTTACCCTCTAATACTGCGTTATATTTTTCTTGTAATGTTCTCATCTGTAGTCTACTAATTTAGTGCTTGATGGTCGTTTTGGTCGTTCTACTTTCTTGAAACCCATTTTCTTTAAAAACTGGGTTGCTCTATTATCTCTATCATCTTTTGAAAAAGCGGCAGGTGTAGCGTATTGAGCTCCAGTGCCAGGGGTAAAGCTTGCACCAGTACCTGTAGCACTGATTTCAGAGAGTTGCTCTTTAATGTACTCTCTTAGAAGTTCTTCTACCTCTCTTCTTTTCATAAGTTCTTCAACTCGTTAACTAGTTCGTAGTACTGTAACAAGTTAATAATGTGATTATCTCCTACTTTAGTCTTATTAGAAATAGGAGTTATATTCTTAGCTACTTCGTCAAGCTTAATCTTAGCAATACTGTCTTTAACGTTTGCTTTATATTCGTCAACTGCAGTAGCAATTTTCTGTAGCTCTTCGTTAATCAGAGTTCTAAGTTTTACCTGAGAGTCTGATGCGTTGATAAACTCTCTTAGAATAGTTTTCTGCTCTGGTAAGAAGTTATCGTATGCACCGTTGAATTTCTCTAACAAGATCTTATACGTAAGTAAACGTAAGTCTTTATCGTACTTAGCAAACTCTTCTACAATAGTATCTGTTACTTCTTGCTTATCTTGCTTAGACTCAGTTAAGTGCTCTAAAACTGTCATCTTATTCTCTACAATAAAAGTAGGATCTGATAAGTCACTGTTTTGAGCTTCCATTAGACAGTACAGAGCAGCTAGTGCTTTGTAATCTCTAACCTTCATTGAGAAGAATTCATCAACATTATAAGCTTCTTTAATCTCTTTAATCAACTCGTACTTCTGCTTTTTAGCAGCTTGACGGTCAATCTTTCTTGAGATTTCAGTAACAGTAGATAAAATGGATTCTCCTTTATTCTGAGAGACTCCTCTATTTTCTAGTATATACTTATATAGTTTAAATTCTCTAACTAGGGATGTTTTACCGGTGAAGAACTTCTTTATAATCTTTACTGCAGGAGATTCCTGACGGGATAGCGTATCGGTAGCAATTTGCTTTACCAACAGCTCGAAGATTAGTCCAGTATTTTTGTACTTTGAATGCTTAATTCTCATGAGTATGCTATTCTACTAATATAAATATATGTTACTAACCTAAATCTTTGATATTACTTTCTTTTAGCATCTCCGATTCTTTTTCAACCTTTTCTTCAAAGATTAACTTCTTCTTTGGTACGAAGAGGTCTTGATTTTGGTAGAATACTGATTTAGTTTGTAAATTGTCTATTTTGTTATCTTCGGATATGTTGATCTCTTGATCTTCTTCATTGTCATATCCTCCGTGCATATCATGAGTACCTAAGCGATCTCTACCAAATGGACTGTCTTGAGTACCGTAGGTTGAAGCGTGAATCTGAGGTCTTCCTTCAGGATTTACTTCATCATATCCTACTGGCATCTTAGGAGTATCCATTCCTCTTCTACCGTACATAGAAGCGAGATCGTGTGGTGTACCGTAAGTAACTCCAGATTTAGCTGGGTCGTTACCTTCGTTTTCGATTTGAGCAATTCTAAATGCTCTCTTACTATCTTCTCTAACTAAATCTCTTTGTTCGTTAAATTGATCCTCAGATAAGTTAAAGATATTTTCGTAAATATAATCTGTAGCAAATAATTTACTCTCTGCCATCTGACTAGCTAGATCCATCTTTTCTTTTAATAAAGCAATTTTCTCTTGCTCGTAAATAATAGATGGAGTAGTCAGCTTAAGTTCGAAGTTTGTTAGTCCTTCTCCTTTATATCCTTGAACATATAAGTGTACTAAAGCAATCTTAGTTAATTCAGATTCGATAATTCTCTGAATACGCTCAATAGTTCTTGCAAATCTAATATCTTCTGCAGCTAATGTTGCCTTACCCTGCAAGTCTCCTTCGTAACCGAAGTATGCTTTTGGTACTTTGAGTGCAGCAAACATTTTGTCTCTTAGGTACTCAACGTCATTTGTACCGTCGTAATCTAAACCTTTAGTAGTATCTATTCTTGTTGTAGCATCCCCGCCTCTAACTGGAATATAGAAATCCTCCATCATGTTCTGCATGTTGAACTTCAAGTTATATTGACCGGTTTGTTGATCAATATAAGGAGTCTTCTTCATACCGTTGATAGTCTTCTGCATAAACTGCTCAACTTCCTGAGGAGGAATCTGACCGACGTTTACGTAGAATACTCTCTTTTCAGGAGCTCTCATGATACGGTGAATCAACATCGCATCTTCCATCAAAGTTAACTGCTTGAAAATCTTTCTAGCAGGCTCTAAATAAGAACGTCCATAAGGAAGGTAGTTTGTATCAGATAGCAATCTAAAGTGTGCTACTTCGTAGTTATCTAATTTAATAACTTTGTCCTTATGTCTTGGAATGTAATTTGGATCGCTTGAGGAAGCAATACCGTCTGGGTCGATTGTAAACTGTACTTTAGCAGGTTCGTCTGGGTCTTGACTTTCATGTCTCACCATACTGTAGACTGTATACGGCAGCACATTATATACACCGAACTCTTCTGCTACTTCTAATTTTAAGAAAAAGTCTCCATACTTACACATATTACGTACCCATGACCAGAGGTTAAACTCTAGGTTTAAAACATCGTAAAATAAGTTGTGGAGGATCTTCTTAACATTTTCATCGGAAGATTTGATAGTGAGAATATCTCCCATATCATTCTTAAGAGTAGCTTCGTCGGCTAAGATATCTAATGCTGAAGCAATAATTGGATCAGTGTCCATTGCTTCGTAATCTGAGTATAATTGAATCCTTAACGTCTGATAATTCAGGTTAGGATTGAATATATTCTTATTATTATATAAGTAAAGTCTTGAGAAGCGATCTACCAGAGAGTTGGTTTCGTATCTACCTGTGCTCTGAATATGGTTAACGTCAGCTACCTTAAGCTGATTCCCGCCGACGTTGCGAATTACTACGTCGGTAGAAAAGAGTCTCTGTAATCTACCAAATAAGGAAGTATCAGCCATGTAAAAATAGTTTAATTATAAATAGGCCTACTATAATAACCAAGATATATCCTGTTCACCATCAGGCGTCTTCATAAGATACGGATTATTCTGCATATTACCAACACTATATGCTGCTCCTTGTCTATTATTTAAACTATTAATTGCTGATAGATTTGCTCTAGATAAGTCCATTCCTTGTTGTCTTAACCTTAGTGCGGTATCTCTAACGTATAGTCCGGTAGCAAATGCCATTACTAAATCATCATTGTAGTTGGTCTGTGCTTGAGCTTTACCGTTCTTCCATATGAATACTCTCATTTCCTTGAGTAATCTCTTGGATTTTATAGTTACAGATTTCTCTCTAACGTAATCCATCATCTTAGCAATAACTAGAGGTCTAGTTCTCATAGACATTGTAAAGCCGGGAGTAAGGTTACCTTTCTCCATTTTAGTCATATAACTCTCTACAGTATCTTGATCTGATTTAGATGAATAATAGAAGTTTCCGTACTCTCTTTCAATAATCTGCTCGATAGTAGACCATCCGATATTTGCGTTCTCTACAACTAGTAATGCGTTGTTATATTCAGTTGCTACTCCTACCAGTAGGTTACCGTATTCTTTAGGAGGTACTTTACTTTTAAATTCAGCTACCTGAGTTGCTGATTCAATATCAAAGACGTGAAAGGCGGAGAAATCTTGTCCATCTCCTCTAGCGACATCGGCTACTACCATGTAACTCTTAGTATAGTCTGGGTACTCCCATATCCAGTAATCTCCCGATACCCCTCTTTTTTCGATAGGATCTTGCTGTGAAGTTGTCTCTAAATGTACCAAGTCAGCAGGTTCAAATACCGTATCTCCAGATGATAAGAAATCACAATCACATTCCTGTGCTGCCATCCTAGGTCCTAAATCAGCGTCTTGTTGATCTCTCCAAGCTTGGTTTCTCTCAGGATGTACTGTCCATGGAAGTTTAATAGGTATAAAGCTATTTTCTCCAGTCTCAGCTTTCTCCCACGTTTGATGGAACCAGTTACCAATACCGTTGGGAGTTGATAAAGCCATACATTGACCTCCGGTAGCTAGTGTTTGTTGAGCTGCAGCGAATGTTTCGTCGATATTATCGATAAATGCTGCCTCATCGATTAAGAGTAACGATACTGCTTCTGAACGAGCTGCATCTGAGTTTGATGATTTAGCGGTGATTCTTGATCCGTTTTTAAGTCTTAGAGATAATTTGTTATCTTCTACTGCTTTTATTCTCAACCAACTAGGAAGCTCTTTGTACATAAACTGTACCTTATTTACTAAGTTTCGAGCTGTAGCTTGAGTAGTTGCTAGTGCTAAGACGTTTTTATCTTTGTGGAAGATCATTAACCATAGACTATATCCTGCTGCTAAAGTAGAGATTCCTAACTGCCTAGACTTAAGGGTGATGAGGAATTGATGATCTCTAAATAAGTGCAGTACTTTTCCTTGAAAAGGATATAAATTAAATAGAATACGTCCTCTCTGTGGGTGCTGGATATAGCAATACTTCTTCATGAAGTACTCAGGATCTTTAGCACACTTAGCGTATTCCTGTATGATGATCTTTTTTACGTCTTGCTGACTCATAACATTATTATAATTCCTACAACAGTTCCTACGATCGTACCTCCCATCCAGCCTTTATACAAGTTCCATCTGCGCTGTCTTCTTAGGGTAGCTTGGTACTTCTTTTGCTTTTCTATTTGAGAGTTTTTCTCTTCTATGACTCCGTTTAGGTTATTTTTTGTATCTATGAGATTTGAGATCTGTCCATCTTTAGCTATAATAGCTTGATTTAGACTCTCAATATCTCTTAAGTAACTTTCTAATTCCTTTTGACAGAGGTCTCCTTTTTCAAGATCAGTGATAACTTCTCTGGCAATCTTCTGAGGAATGTAAATGAGAGTATCCCCGTTACTTGCTATAACGCTCTGTGAAGTAGCTTGAAAGCTCAGAAGCAGAAAGCTTACTAAGTTTAGCAATTTTACGATCGAATGCATCTCTTTCTTGTTTACGTTTTTCTTCCTCAATATCTAAAGCAGCTAAGGCACTATCGACCTTTAACTGTAACATATCATTCTCTATATCTAATAGAGTTATGTGGTTCTGTAGCGAGTCAACTTTGGCTTCGCTTTCAGCGATATAGGCTTCTAACTTATCCTTATCTTTGTTATTCATCGGAGTAAGTAAACCAAATGCATACATTGCAGCTATTGCAACTGCTACTAAAACCATTATATTACTAACCTTTAATTTCATAGTCTAATCTACGCCTGCGAATACATCTTCTTCACCGGATGGTGTTTCTGCTGCTGGTTCTTCTGCTCCTGCTGTTGTTGCTGCTCCTCCTTCTTCTCCGGGGAACTCTCCTCCACCGCCTTCTACTCCGCCGAATACATCTTCTCCAGATGCTGGTTCGTCGAATTGAGAGGTAATAGGTCCTGAGGCTAGCATATGTCCAATCTTATCTAAGCATTGCTGATATTCAGATACGTTGTTTAAAAAGTACCTCTTACCCTCTACCGTAGCTTGAAAGCCTTTGCCCATCCACTTGAACTGAATATCTTGACCTTTCTTGATCTTTACCTTAAATGTAGATCGTTTAGGGCACAT
>Ga0115572_10005109_pt1 | contig 10127 bp, 11 predicted proteins | sample COGITO_mtgs_1206_FD_88681 | JGI IMG/M metagenome (GOLD analysis project Ga0115572, IMG submission 88681) | Pelagic marine microbial communities from North Sea - COGITO_mtgs_120607 | ecosystem: Environmental > Aquatic > Marine > Epipelagic | place: Germany:Helgoland, sampling site Kabeltonne... | reverse complement strand
GATTTATGATAAAGAATATGATTGTTTTGGTTATGAGAATCGTCTTCGCAATGATTTCTTGGCTGCTACAAAACCAAAAAGCCGACAGAAAATGGTCCAACTGGTTTGCCAAGATTTGAAAATATTCGCTTCGCTTGACCCGCGTTCCAAACGATGTCAAGCAATTGATACAATTCGTAAATATATGGCCTCCAGCGGATCTTACTGGATGCCTGTTGAGCTTTTTCAGCGGAGTTTTACAGAAATAAAACAAGATTGGCCAATCGTTATTGAAGGTGAACACCTTGCTCTGAACAAATTTTCACAAATTGAAACCTTTTTAAGTCAAACTTTCAGAGATATGATGGCAAATTACGAACAACCCGAGTATTCTGATCCACCCGAAGAAGCTTGCCTGGATGCCGAGCAGAGAGAAGCAGTCTCAATGGCTTGTCAACTGCCGTTATTCATTCTAAGTGGTGGCGCAGGGACGGGTAAAACCTCTGTTTGCAAATACATTGTCGATAGTTTACCAGGCATTCTACTGGCTTCACCCACGGGCAAAGCAGCTCAAAGGATGACAGAATTGACAGGCAAGACGGCCTCCACCATTCATCGTCTTGCTTATAAAGTAGAACCAGAAGAATCGCACACATTACTTATCGATGAAAGTTCCATGCTCGAACCGGAAATTTTAGCCAAATTACTGAAAAGGCAAAGCTTCAATAAAATCATTTTTGTCGGTGATTTAGGTCAATTGGAATCTATCTCACCTGGGAATTTCTACTCTGATATCTCCAATTCTGAGATTCCACAGAAAGAGCTGGTTAAAATATACAGAAACGACAGTTTGATAGCTACAAACGGAAAAAAAATACGAGAAAGAAATGGTTCGCTTGACACCGATTCAAAATCGTTTGAAATTATTCCATACACGAACGACGAAGCAATTATTAAAACGGCTGAAACTATATTCAAAAGCAGTGGTGAATTACCTATTGTATTATGCAACACCAACGCGGAAATATGTGGGCTGAATAAGAAATTACGTCAAATTCACAACCCGCGGCCTTCGAGCCAATCAGATCCTTGTGTTATGGATTACTCTAATGGTGTTTGGCGATATGATGCATTTCGCTTCGGGACGGGTGACCAGGTCATAAATATTGTTAACAAATATGGTGAAGATCATAATGAAAATATTTTTCTTGAATGCGCCAATGGTGAAATCGGTACCGTAATGCATGCAAAAGGTACAAAGGTTACTGTGCAGTTCCCTACAAACCTTGTTGAGTTCGATATTCAAGAAGAGAAAACGTTGAGACCTGCGTACGCTCTCACTGTTCACAAATCACAGGGATCGGAGTATGCCACCGTAATTGTAAAATGCAAGTTTACGTTTGGTGATAACCAGAAGCGCCTGTATACAGCCACAACACGAGCTCAGCAAAAGTGTATAGTGTTCGAAGTAGGTAATGACATTTCGAGATGTATTCGCGCGACATCTTCCATGAGATTAACGAAGTTGATGCAGTAAAAAAATAAAAATAATGTACAAATATTTTTTTTTGTTGTTGAACAGTATTTAATACAGAATACAGAATGTATTAATGTATCGTTTATTTGCACGTGCCGAACCAGAAGATGATACCGTGATAGATTTAACGGAGGAGTCTGTAGGGGAAACAAAGGAAGATGGCGTGACAGATTTAACGGGAGATGTATACTTCGAAAAGCAGATCGGTCTACTGTGTACAGTACACAGTATTAATAACGCAATTGGGCGTAAATTGATACATAAAGACTTAATCGTTGAGAATGAGGTAGGAATACAAGATAGAATCAATTCTGAAGGCCGTTGTATAATGTACAATATGGAAGAAATGGCTCTAACAGTATGTAAGCTAAGCAACTTGAAAGTGACTACGTTGAATACTCTTTTCGAAACCCCAGAACAAACATTAACTTTTGCACTATTAAAATCGTGGGGGGTAGCCAACATAATCCAAAACATACTTGTAATGTGGACCCACACATATTTTCATCGCGTGGCATTACGGTATGTGGATAGTAAGTGGTGGCTTCTGGATTCTGAAGAAAACAAACCGATCGAAATTGTCGCTGAAAATTTCGATGAGATAATGTCACACAGAAAAGCAGAATTATCTCTGCAAGTGATAAACACCATTGTTCCCAAGTCAACAATTCTGTATTTCGATCTTACTCACGACGAGAACACACCAATAATAATTTAAGCCCCGCGGGACTATTTAAAGACAAATTACTAACACAACATGTTCAAATTCACGGCCGGCGTTGTTGTGGGTTGGATAGCAGCCAGATCGCTTGACGACAATAAAAAGACAATGCCAACGACCGATGAACTGATCCGGTTGAAAGCAAAGGCGATTAACCTGTACGAACAGACGCTGAAAAGAATTGAAGAATACGACAAAAAATAAAGGAAGGGTAGGCGGATTATTATTTTCGAAAGGCTTCGATTCGGATATCGACCCCCCTCATATATAAGGAATTCGTCGAAGTTCTTTTTGTCGATTTGAAATCGACAAATCTGACGAGTCGAAATATTTGTCGATTTCAAATCGACAAACTTTATAATCCAGACATAAATATTCCGTCGAAGTTCTTTTTGTCGATTTGAAATCGACAAATCTGACGCCAATATATTCTGTCGATTTGCAACTTTGAGGGGGTCGGAATCATAATATGATAAATCGAAGCCTTTCGAAATTGTTAAATCTGAGCCCGCCAATCGGAGTAAAAGTGGAAAATATACCGAAGAGGGTAAGCAAGATCTTATTCGTAGATACAATGAACATAAAAAATAAAAATACAATAAAAATGATATAATTTATCTGTATATTAATAATCTTCTAACTCATTTCTAAGTTCGTTGTTGAAGATCGAGACTGAACAATTTTGACAGGGAAAGCAAGAATCATCGCAATTTTCACAATTCACAATGTCGTCGACGATATTCTTGCCGTTTTGCTCACATTTTTCACTACAAGACCCAATTCTATTCAAAATGCCGCAACAATCTGTTCTAACGCATGTCGTACCCAAATCTACATTCTGTTGGATTATCATATGAAGTTTCGTTTGTAGTTCTTCAGACAGTACAGGCAATACTGCTAATCGGTTTGACCCAAATAAATTGCAGTATGAGACAGGGAATATTTTATCCACATTTCTTGATTTTAGAACATATTCTTCAGTAATTTCGCGAGAAAACATTATTTATTATTTATTTGTTATGTTAGGGTATAATTTTACAGAATATGTGTTACGCATTTAGGTTTTATAGCTGCGTTTATTCGTTGTCATCTTCCATCATTTTCGGGGCAATATATATTGCCAAAAAAGCACCAGTGCCTAATGTTATTTTCAGTTTCAACGGCATTGTTGAAGACAATGCCAGTTGACATTTGTTCTTAGAAACTTTGCAAAAACACAGTATCATCTGGATCGCATTATAACCAAATGTCAAACAGACTGTTTGGTTGATTGTAGATTGAAAACGATCCTCATTTTCGAGCGATTCTATATGACAGATTTTTCCAAACTCAATAGAATCGGCCATTAGCTTTAAATTTCGGTTATCAATTTTGAATTTCAGATCTGATTTGGCCATACTCATTTTATCAAGGATCTCGGTTAAGATTATAGAAGAAACCTCAAATGAAACATCGTGATCGATCTCTGGAATATTTAATTGTTCTTCGCACACGTCAATACAACGCAAACAGAATTCTGTTTGCGTTGTATCATCGCCTAAGCAAATGGACAAAGCATTTGCCGAAGTCGCTTTCCAACTCGTTTTATTATTTTTAGCTTTCGATAGAATAGAAACCAAAGAAGCTGTGTGTATACCGAATTCCATTGGTGTTGGGCAACGGAAATTGTCAAAATACGAGTTAGGGAGAACCAACTTCACCAAGGAGGTTTTGCTGGAATCCATTCCCATAACCATTAAACCGTATTGATTAAAAATGATATTGATGATAGTATTCGTTTTTTCTACGGCTTTGAAAATTTGCAACGAATCATTATCTTCTTTCCATGTAATTTCCATATTGTTAGCTTTGTTTTTTTACCGACTTTTTGTAAAATACCTGAATATTCGTAACAGATATAGGAACACAAACAAATTAAATCAATATATAAACGTATTTTTATAATTTAAATGGAAAGATTCGTAATACGAATTCAAGAAAAAGACATCGTCAAAGTTCGGTCAATAACTGCAGAAACTGCTTTGCAATTCGAGCCGCCGTTTTTTAACAGATTGCAGTGCAAATTAAAGGAATATTTCGACGAAAAAGGAGAGAAATATGTAGTACATATTGATAAATCAAGAAATGTAAATGTGATAGCAAGTGCAAAGTTGCAGCCTATTGGCTTTTACGCGTCTGTGGCCACAGTTGAGAGTTTTCAAAATCATAAACTGCGGATATTTTAACGATCCATAATCAGTAAAACATAACTATAAATATCATTCAGTTATAGTTAAAAATGTTCCATGTATTTACCTCAACGGAAGGAAAAAATATAAGGAAACAATTATTTTTGGAAACCATCAATTCGCCAAGATGTACAGTGCGGTCTTTATTGAAACATTCTAAAGTAGCACACGAGATAGCAAAAGATAAACGTTTCGGGTCGGTTTCCGAAATGAAAGAGATCGTGTTAAAACGTTGGCCCCATTTGAAACATGTTGTCAAAGAGATGCATTTCATGGCGACAGAACCTGGAAAGAAGAAAAAGAAGGAGGGGCCTTCAGGGCCTTCAGGGCCTTCAGGGCCTTCAGGGCCTTCTTTGTTGAAAATAGCTCTTACATCGTTGTTGGCCGCTATGGCGGTTCTTGGGGGTATAGCAGGGGAAGAAAGAAAAGATTATCACCGTGACGTGGCTAAAATCCCTCGAATGAATCCTAACTTAATAGATGGGGCTGTTTTCCCACATTGTGGGACTGGTGATGACCCCGTTGAGCATGTCATAGATACTTTAGAGACTCTTGGCGTTGGTACAACAGAATATGACTTATGGGAAGAAGCTCAGACTAATTCCGCTGCCCGAACCGAAGCTCAACAGGCTCACCGAGGTGGTACTTCTGGTTTGCTTGCAAACGCATTTAGGAAAATCCAGGGGTCCAAAGACGCTAATGTGGACTCTTTAATAGCTAAATATGCTAAACGATTTGAGGGTGACGTCAAACAAGTTGTTATCAAAATCGGTACCCCATCAAAAACAAACGCTACAGCAGATGCAGCCGCATTTGTGTTTTTGCAGATAATTGCCCCATTAGTAGCTACGGCTGCCACCGGCTGGACGATCAAATTAATACATGAACGAGCTTCAGGTTCTGAATGTCCAAATGACGACACTGAAACAATTGGAGATCTTAGCAAAAAGGAAGCATTTATGGTTGCAGATAGTATAAGGACAGATGCTGACGTTATAGGTGGATTTTCTTCTATGTTTGTGTCAGATGCTACTGCACATTTGAAAGGTGAAAGTAAGCGAATAGGGTACGCGCAAATGAGAAGAATGTATGGTTAGCCAATATATTGTAAATTAATTAAATAGTATAATACTTATATTTTGGCGGAGCCGAGGGCAAGGCCCAATATTTTCTAACATGTTAATTCGGCCATGGTTTCTCTCCATCTACAGCTGCGTTTGCAGCTCGTCGGGTTCGACATAATGTCTGTCAAATCTAAACATCCATCGAAATTCGAGTCGCAATCTTGAAATAGCTTCTCGTACTTGGCGCCCTCGTTTGCCAAAATGTACGTGCTTTTAAGCCTGGATTTCATTTTTGTTTTCCGATGTATTTGAATTTTGGACAAACATTTGTCTCTCAAAAGGCACGTAAATGCCTGCTCGTGTGAAACGTTGCAAGCGCGTGATATTACAAAGAATAGACAAAAGAGTATCAATTGCATTTTTGTCTAAATAAAATCAATATATATAGTATAAATCCAAACGTTTTTACTGTAAATTATTATAAGTAGTAGTATACTTGAAGTATACAAACACAAATGAATGGCGGTCATAATTTATGGCTGGAACAGATTCATAAGTTGAGAAAGTCTATGGAAACTCTAAAAAGTACTGATAATAATAACATTATTGAACATTTCTTTACACAAGCTATGGAAAACGAGTTTGAGAATGAATCAATTGCATTCAAAGCTACATTAAAGGAATTACTGTCTGCAGCCGTCCTGCATAATTCTACCCAATCTCCTTCTAACAGTGCCGCATATGTATTAAAAAATATAACCAATTTATCTTTCCCAAAGATTCGATTGGCAGATATCCGAAATTATGCCGTGTTTAACATGTATATGAGGTGCGGTGTGACAGTAGATACGTATTTCGAGAGATTTTCAAGTCCGCCTGGTAATGTCGAACAAAACAGTGCTTATTCGAAGATTGCGCACGGTGGTAGCATCGCAAACGCCGCAGACACAGCTAAACTTGCAGATTTATTGACATTCCTGCGGTTTCTGAAACGTGTATTTGTGGTAAAAAGGATGTTGATTGACCCCAATTTTGTAGTCAAACCTTCCCAATTGGATTGGATAGGTCAAATGATGGTATCACACATCAAAGAAACAAGTCTGAGTATATTGATTTACAACTTGTTTCTAGATATCTATAATTACAATTCAAGTGAATAAAATTAAATAAACTTATTTTTACGAGTATCTTTGCTACTCAGAAGAAAAGTAAGGGCTGGTTCCGCAGTTCATGTTTTCTTCATACATTTTTTCATTTTTATACCAGACCCACATGGACATTTATGAAATGGTTTAATCTTCCCCCCTAATCCTTGAATACCCTTACGATTGAGACTTTGTGCAACAAAACAACAGATTAAAGATATATTTCCAGGGACATGGCCCAATGCAAAAACTTTTCTTGCTACGGCAACATTGGTGCAATGTTTGTCCCCAGAAGTACAAAACTCACCACCACCACATAAAGAGTGCTTATCAGGCATTTTTTTGGACATGTTGTTTGTTTTGTTTTTGGTTTTTTAGGTGTTCAATTTTTGGTTGGTTATTTTGGTTGTTCTAATCTGTTGCATAATTGGAAATTTCCAAAAAATTCGTTACAGTTATAGGTTTTTGGTAGATGAAGTTGGAAAGAGATTTATTGTTCTTATGTTTATTATTCCTACCAGTTTTCAACCAACTTTTTAAGATGATCAAGACCTGATGAACTCATATTTCTCCAGCTTTGCGCTTCGTTTACTACTAATGGAAATTGATCAAAGCTGAAAGCCAACAATTGCAATGTTTCAGAGAACTCTTTGAATTCTAAAATAGGATCAAAGTCTTCATGGCTGCTTTGCAACATTCCCGCTGTATGATGTAATGTATCGACTGTTTCTGAAATCTGATCGACCATCTTACCGATTTTATCCGGGTGGTAATCACTACGTAATCCGTCTACAGTATTCACAGTCCACATACCTCCTGCTAACAGGGAAATAGTTAAGACTACCAAACAAAACGCCGTTACGACATTTGAGATAACGTTTGCTGTTTCAATTTCGGTCGTTTTTTTCATATTTCATAAGCCAAAGGCGGGTTATATTTATAGTTCAAATCTAATAAGTTTAATTTTCTAACTCAAACTGGGCAATCGTTTTGTTTACTTCCGCGTTAAATCGCAGCCGACATTGTCCCATTTGGTGATAAGGCATTTGTCTGATTGATGCAGGTGGAACTCCACGACGCAAAGCCTTTTTAACGGCTTTTTCTGTCGTAATCATATAGCAATTGGGTTTATACGGTAATCCGCGACAAATTGCACAGATAGGAGTTCCAAAAACAATTGCTTGGGTCGATTTTCCACAGCCCTGGCACACCCCCCATGTCATTTTGCGTCTGACAGACTCTTTCCAACTCAATTTCCCAGAAGAATTGCGTGTCCGACGAGTTATTTGGAGTTGTTTCTTTCCGAAACGTTTCCAAGTCAACCATGTGTGGCGGAAAGGTCCAAACATTTTTAAATATGTAAAAACCAATCTTTTCGATTTCCACGTATGTAGACACATGCTTTTACGTTTTAAATGGTGATTAACAATCCTTTTTGAAGTTGGAGCTATACGATCGGTGAAAAACATGAATTCGCCAATATATAAAATTACATCGTAACATAAAATGACCATATTTTACTATTATTTGTGGTTTATTTTGTTTTATATATATACTAAATTCCAAAATTTTCGTTGAAGATATAGGGATTTCCGCAGACTGGTTGGAATGAGATATCGCCAGCTTTCTGCTTAGTCCTTTTTTTTTGTGTGCACTCTGCTTTCTGCTGGGGGTTTTCTACTGCGAGTTGAAAGGGTTCGCTGTGCATCTGCTCGTTGGATCGTTATCCATCGAAAAATAATTGCAACCATTTACAATATAGATGGCTTCAGAACAGTGGCTTGTTGCTAAGCAAATGTCAAATGCTGTCGTATTTTCAGAACAAATCAAAACACCTGCTTCGACAGGTACACCTTGAAATTTCCTGACATTTTTTTCCGATGCGTTTTTCTTCAAAAGCTTCCTATTGGCCTTCATTTCTTCAATAAGGGGTATGGACGGTAATGTTATATATGGCGCTTCAGAGTGGTCCCGTAAACTACGAATTCGTGGTGGATTAACAATATACCGCCGGCCACAATCAATACCAAGAGAAACATTATTGGTGTTGAAAACTTGCACTGTCGAATAAAGACAATTGATTTCACCAACTGTCGCTACAATATCAGAAGATTGCATGCATATGACATTATCAGTGCCAAAATGTCGAGTGATTTTGGAAGGAAAGCGATTGCTTTCTAACATGTCGCGAAAAAATTGTCCACGACCACGTGGATATTGATCCAATCTGCCAATGATAGTGTAAGATCTTGCTTCGAACGAAATCAACTGTGTCCACTCTTCAACACCCCAAAGATGGGCAAATGCAACGTTAATGTGGTCAAGTGATGTGGGTAATTTATTTATACCAGTAATTCCAAGAGCGCGACATTTATCTTCGTTAAATTTGTGTTTGATCATCATGTAAATGTTGCAGGCCGTACCAGTTTGATAGCGTACACGGTACGCATCTTCGACATTTAAGACAACGATGTCACCGGTGACGTCTTGAAGCGAACCCTGGACCAAATTGGTAGTGTTAGCCGTGAAAACACTTGCTAACTTTTCAGCAACCTGTATATCAGCTTCTGTACAGTAGACATCGTTGTATTCGATTAGTTTGACCCGTTCTTCCTCTAAAAACAATCCGGCCGGTTTTGGTTTGGTTTTTGTCGCAGTACCGTACCGTGTGGTAAGCTGCCATTTCATACGGGCCTTGAAAGCATCGAATTTTTTGTATGGCGGATTTTTCATAATAATAAAAGCATTATTAATACATTCGCAAGCGCGGTCGACATCAAAAAGATGACATGCGTTTGGATATCCACGGAGGGACAATCGTTCAATATCGACACACAACATAGAGAATTGAGCTTCAATATCCATTTTCTTTAAAACCCAATAAGTGTAAATCACGCTACAAACTAAGAGACTGGTACTCTTAAGTGCTTCCTTAGCTAACAGTTCGTAATTCGGATAATAACACGAACGTAAATCAGGGAGAACCGATGCCTTTCCTTCAATGGTTTTGATCGAAATAATTTCTTTGATATTACCTCCATCAATGTTTAGTTCGTAGCCAATATTTGAATGATGGCAAGGCAAAAAACCTGTTACCGTGATTTTTGACGATTTTCTGGTAAGAACAAATTCACAATAAGGTAGAAGTTCACCATATTCATTTTTCGTCCGATATATGAATTTGTTGATTTTGTGAATGAAATACATGTTTGGAGTATTTGAATGGTTGTTTTTATGAAAGCATAAACGAGAAAAAAAAAAAATTTTCGTTACAGTTATAGGTTTTAGGGTTGGAAAGAGACATCAGGACATATAGTTCAAAACTTTTTCGAAACTTTTTTTGAGAAAATAAAATGTACCAAATTCCTAAACATTCGTTACGCCGTTAGGAAATCTTACCCGATTAATCGGGTAAGATTTCCTAACGGCGTAACGAATGTTTAGGAATTTGAT
>Ga0115572_10005106_pt1 | contig 10130 bp, 7 predicted proteins | sample COGITO_mtgs_1206_FD_88681 | JGI IMG/M metagenome (GOLD analysis project Ga0115572, IMG submission 88681) | Pelagic marine microbial communities from North Sea - COGITO_mtgs_120607 | ecosystem: Environmental > Aquatic > Marine > Epipelagic | place: Germany:Helgoland, sampling site Kabeltonne... | reverse complement strand
TTAAAATTCCTAGTATACTTTCTGGAATCCAATTTTCTGCTGGTTTTCAAATACCATATCAATTTACAGAAAGTCATTTTTTTGATTTCAGTTCTATCCAACTGAAAGAATTACAATTTGATTCTTTGATTTTTGATTATACTGTTGAAAGTAGTATTGGTGGAAAAATAGATATTAACTTATCTATATTAGATGCTTTTAATACAATTGGGAATAATTTTAACGCACTTATATCAACTCCACTCTCTCAGGGAGTTTCTACGGGGAAATTAAACTTGAATGATTTTAAATTTGATTTAACTAAAAATGGAACTGCATTTAACCATATTTCAACCTTATTTACAATTGGAATTTCATCCGATAACACCCAAGATTTAGTATTTCAAAACAACGATTATATAGTAATAAAATATGAAATATCTTCCATAAAAATTGCTTCCGCATTAGGCTACTTAGGGAGTGAAAATATTGTAGGTAATAATGAAATTAAAATTCCATTCATGGAAAATTTAAAATCAAAAAACTTTGAAATAAATGACTCTGAATTTGAACTTATAATTAAAAATGGAATTGGGATTGACGCTCAGTTAAAATTAAATAAAATTGAATTTAAGAAAAAGAACCAAATTCAAACTTTAGACCACCTATCGATAAATCAAAATATCAATATTAATAGAGCATTAGATTTAGGACACGCTTTTCAATATAGTTTGATGAATATAAATTTCAATAATAGCAACTCAAATCTTCACCAATTAATATCTATGTTTCCAGAACAAATAAATATCGACTACCAACTACTTACAAATCCTCTAGGCAACCAATCTGGATACAATGACTTTATTTACCAACAGCACCCACTTTCTTTAGATCTTTCAGTAGATATTCCATTAAAACAGAACCTAGATTCTATTGTGTTTTTAGATACTATAAGTTTTGAGTTGCCAAAAAATATAAATGTTAACGATGCGTTAATAAAATTGGATTTCAACAATGAATTTCCTTGGAAATGTTGTGCCAATTTAAAACTTATTTCAGGAGAAATTCTAAACTCAACCCCTATTTGCATCAATCATAGTCAAGTGGATAATTTAGGGAATTTCATTCAAGCAACAAACTCAATAAATGAACTGGATTTGGAGAATGATTTACTAATTGAACTTCAAAATGACAATAGGATAATATTAGAACTAGTAATCTCTAGTCCTGACTCTACAAATTATTTTCCAATTCTTGGAAATCATAACCTCTATTATAGTATAAATATGGATGTAAATTCAAAAATTAACTTGAATTGAAATATTTAACCATTTTATTTTTGATAATCATTCATATTAAATGTTACTCTTTAAACAGAGATTCTATTGCCAATAAAACAACCAAAGTTGAAGTAATTAGTTCGTTTTATGGTTCTGTTGGCTCCACCCATTTACCAGTTAATTTTTTCAATAAAATTTACTTTGGCGGATTTATTGATGAAAGTGAAAAAGGAAATTCTTATTCTATTGCTAAAAATCAAAGATCAGGTTTTGAAACAGATATGAGTTTTGGAGTCAATATATACAAAGAAAAAAGTGAACTAAATGGATGGTATTTTTCTTTGCAAAATAAAATAAGTGCAGCAGGAAAATACCAACAAGGATTATACGATTTATTTTTTAGGGGAAATAAAAATTTGAATCAACAAATTTCTTTAGGAAATACTAAGTTTCATTTTAGAAATCACCAACTAATTAATTTTGGGAAGTTTTATAAAAATTTCTCTTTTGGGTTAGCGATTGGTAATATTCTTCAAGAATACAACGGTATTTTTGGAGAAAAGGATTTAATTGATATCAACAATAACTACAATTGGAATGTAGTTGTAAATCCAAATATTTCTTTTGTTAGAAACAACAATAGTGCTGTTAAAAAAAATGGAAATAGTTTTGGATTAAATTTTAAAATAAATGATGCTTTTAATACCAATAATTTAAAATACGAAATAGAGATAAAAAATTTAGGAGTAATGCTTCTTCATAGTAACATTGAAACTATTAATTACGATACATCTTTTTCTTATTCTGGGTTGTCATTTGATCAAATAACCAATATCACCAATTTGAGTAGTGAAATTTCAACACCATTTCAACCATATACTTCCAATAATAAAATTATCTCTAGTACTCCATTTGAAGTTAAATGCAATGTTGTAAAATCAATAAATAATTTAGAACTATTTGCAGGATTATTTTATAGAAACAATTCACAATATTTACCTAAATCCTACTTTGGATTTAATTATAGAAATAAAAAGAAATTAAATTATGGATCTAATTTAAGTTACGGTGGTTACAATAAGTTTCAGTGGGGAATAAATACCTCCTACCATACTGAAAAAATAAATGTTCAAATCATTCTTCAAAATTGTGTAGGGTTAATACCTTCTTTAGGAAGATCTTTAGGAATAGTTTTAAATTTGAATTGGAAAATTAGATGAAAAAAAATATTTCAATATTCTTTTTAACGCTTTGCTTTTTGAATGTAAATAGTCAAAGCACCTTCTTTCAATCTTATGGAGGAAATGGAAATGACTATGGAGAAAATATAATTTCTTGTACAGACAGTGGATTTGCAGCAATTGGGGCTACAGAAAGTTATGGCAATGGGTTAACAGATTTATATATTATAAAAACAAACAATATTGGAGAAGTAATATGGCACAAAACATTTGGTGGGCCAAATATTGATTATGGAAAGAGTATTGTTGAAACTGCTGACTCTGGTTTTATTGCATGTGGATACTCCAATAGTCAAAATTTAAATTACGATGTTTTTATAGTTAAGATGGATAAAAATGGAGATTTAGAATGGTCTAAAAGATATGGAGGAGCAGATTGGGATTTTGGGAATAAAATAATTAAATCTACAGTCGACACTAATAATTTTTATGTGGTTGGGCAGACCTACAACTATGGAAGTATAAATGGAGATGGGTTTATTCTGAAAATTAATTCGCTTGGAGATTCTCTATGGATGAAAACATATGGTGGTAATTTAGAAGACAAGTTGGAAGATATTATTCAATCTGAAGATGGTGAATTGTTTTGTATTGGAAGTAGTTACAATTATAATCTTGAACCTACCTTATGGATAACTAGCTGTAAAGAAAATGGAGATACTTTATGGAATTTTTACAGTGACAGTATTTCAAGTAATGGAACGTCAATCACCAAAATAAACAATCAAATTATTTTTTGCGGAAGTATCCAACCAATGCAGCCAACCAATATTATTCCAAGAACTTACTATTTAGTTGGAGGGATTGATACTGCTGGAAATCATCTTTTTTATGCAAATTTTAATTACTATACAGAAAATGAACAATCCTGTGTAGAGTTAATTAAGAAACCTAATTCCAACAACTATTATCTAATCTCAAATATTCACCAATTTTCAAATAATAAAATTTTTTATGCAGAATTAAATAACCAATGGATTCAAGTAGGAACATCCAATATTAATGGAAATATAAATGATATTGTAAAAGGTCTGGATACTCTCCAATATAGCAATGGGTTTGTAGCAATTGGCAATACTCAAGAAACAAATAATGGATTTACAGATATATTCATATCCAAAACCAATAACGGATTATGGGACAGTAATTATGACAACAATCTCTTACTTAGCAATAGTGAAATTAATTTTAATAGGACAGAAATTTATCCAAACCCTACCAAAGATTTTGTAGAATTTAAAAATATTAAAACTGGAAGTAAAATTTCAATATATAGTTTAAGTGGGGAATTAGTTGAAAAATATATTTACAACAGTTACAAACACAATTTAGGAAATATTAAAACTGGAATTTATTTACTAGAAGTACAACAAAATTTAAAGAAGGAATACTTCAAGATTATCAAACTTTGAACATCGCAAGAAAGTAATATTCTTTGTTTCTATGATAAAGATCATTGAATTTATCTTTTGGCAAAGGATGAGATTCTCCAATAAATCCTTTTAAAGTAAAAAGAGAATATTTAGAATTTTCAAAAAAATCAAAAATATCTTCTGAACTTGTATTGTAGTAATCAGAGGCTCCTAGCCCATGCTCAAATATAATGACAGGATGAAATATTTCTATTACTTTTTCTGCCCCTTTTAATACACCAAACTCTCCACCTTCAACATCTATTTTTATTAAGTCAACTCTTTTCTCATTAAGTAGCTCATCGTCCAAAGTAGTGGTCTTGATTTTAATCTTACTTATCTTTTCTTCTTTCGGGTAAGATCTTTTTTTAATTCCACTATATGCAGGATTGGATACTACATGATGAAAATCAGAATTTCCAGAACTATCAGAAATAGCAAAATTTTTCACAACACATATATTTTTGTACTTCACTTTTAATTCATCGTATAAATATGGAATAGGTTCGTAAGCAAAATGACTACCCATAGGAGATAGCTTTAATGCTTGATCCATTACTTCACCCTTGTGACAACCAACATCTATAAAAGTTGATTCATTTTCCAAAACAATTTTCATTATTTTAAATGTCTGTAAATCATAACGCATATTATGAGTAAAAGGAAAAGTTTTTTTAATTGTGTTTTTAATGAAATTTAAAACCATTTAATAAATAAATTTAAAATTATTCAATAATAGTAAGTTCAGTTCTTCTATTCTTGGCTTTATTGGCAATAGAATTATTTTCTTCAATAGGTTTGGTTTCTCCATAACCTTTAAAAGAAAGTCGATTTTGATCAATATTATTTTCTATCAACCAATTCACAACAGATTTTGCTCTATTAATAGATAATTCAAAGTTAAAATCATCGTCTCCATCACTATCGGTATGGCCGCTTATTTGAATTTTCAAATGTGGATTAAATTGTAGTAATTTTAAAACCTTACTAAGTTCAACAAAAGAAGATTTTTTAAGGCTGGACTTACTCTTTTCAAAGAAAATATTTTCTAATACAAAAGTTCCTGGTTTTACTTTTTCCAATTCGATTATTAAAAACCCATCTTTTGAAAGACTTAAATTATCTCTATAAATATTTCTAGAATAAAACATATATCCTTCTTTTTCAGCATGTAAGGCAAAATCTATACTTTTTGGTACAGTTATTAAAAATTCACCATTTCCAGGTTTAGATTGCATTTGAGATATTACATTGTCTTTTTCAAGGTCTGATAATTGAAAAGATGCAGTCAAAGGTAATTTGGTTTCTGCATCAATAATTCTCCCTTTTAAATATGTAATTGGTTGTGGTTTAAATTTATCACTTAAAATAAAACTATATAAATCTAAATCTCCAAACCCTCCTTCTCTGTCTGAAGAGAAATAACCTAAATCACCCTTTGGAGAAATTAATATAGAATTTTCATTTAAAAAAGTATTTATAGGGAAACCCAAATTTATTGGCTTAGACCATGAATCGTCCTCCAATTTTCTAGACATATAAATATCCAATCCTCCCATGCCAGGATGTCCATTACTAGCAAAATATAGAGTCTTTCCATCGGGATGAATCTGGACAGATTCTTCTCTGTATGGTGTGTTTATTTTAGAAGATAATTTTCTAGGGGTTGACCATTGGCCATTTTCTAAAATTTCAGTTACATATATATCTTGATTATTGGGGTTTCTTCTTTGCCGATCGTAATTCATACCTCTTATAAAATAAAGTGTCTTTCCATCTGATGCAAAAGATGGTTGTGTTTCCCAATGTTTAGAATTAATTTTTGGCCCTAGATTAACTGGTTTCGACCAATTTGTACCATTATTTTGACTATAAAATAAATCACAACTTCCATAGCCTTTTCTATCTCTTCCATATTGATAATCTCCTTTTGCACCTGTTTCACAACCGACAAAGATTATATACTGACCATCAGAACTAAAAGTTGGAGCTCCTTCGTTATACTCACTATTAATAGCATTGCTCACCAGATAACTTTTTGACCAATTATTATTTGAATTCCTTTTAGATACAAAAATATCTTCTTGTTTCCCACCAGTTGCTAAGATATCATTTACTCTTCTTGTAAACATCAAAGTAGAATCGTCAGCAGTTATTGAAGGAAAATATTCAGGTTGTTCGGTATTTATTGAACCACCTAAATTTATGGGATTAAAATCTGTTGAATTTTTAATAGCTTTAATAGCAAATTGACAATTTTTAATCATTTTGTTAATTCTTCCAGTATATCTCTCGTCAGATAATGGGGAATTCTGGTATCTTAAAGCATTTTCAAGACATTTTTCATAACTACCTACAGCCATGTGCATTCCTGCTAAGTAAAAATATTCGATTATAGGAATTTTAGGATTAACGGTCATCATTTTTTCTTTATAAAAAATCGCACTATTAATATCTCCTTTATTTACTTTAACTTGTGACAATAGCAAATATGCTTCTGAAAATGTTGAATCCTTTAATAAGGATTTTAGAAGATATTCTTCTGCACCGTTGAGGTTTCCTTTTCCATTTAAGGGACTAATATCTCTATAACATACTATCGCTTTTTCGTAAAGCTTAATTGCTTTCTTATTGTAAGAAGAATAAAGTGCACTTTGAGCTGAATAGGATATAAATAAAAAAAAGGAAATAATAAGTAATAATAATCTATTCATAAATTAAGAAATATTTAAATATTTATGAGACTGAATCGATAATCTCCAACTAGGATTTTTCTCTAAAAATGCAAGGATAAAAGGGAGGTTCTTATCTTTTTTTGACCATTCTGGTTGAATATATAAATTGCAATTTTTATTTGTTATTTTTTTTTCATGTTCTAGAGCCCAGTTCAAATCACTTTTTTGAAAAATAATTACTTTAAGTTCATCTGCTTCTTGGTAGATTTGAGGAATTGGATCTTTAAATTTCTTGGGGCTAAAACAAACCCAGTCTATATTATTGGGTAGTGGGTTGGTTCCTGCTGTTTCTATAGCAATATAAAAGTTTTTTTCTTTGAGTTTGTCTACCAGACCATTTATATTGTGTAGGGTAGGTTCTCCACCAGTTATAACGGCAAATTTTGATTTGTAATTTAGAGCTTGTCTTACAATACTCTCCTCTGAAATACTTGGGTGTAAATCCGAATCCCAGCTTTCTTTTACATCACACCAAAAACAACCTACATCACACCCTGCCAAACGAATAAAAGTAGCTGGTTTTCCTGTGTGAAAACCTTCTCCTTGTAAAGTGTTAAACAATTCCATTAAAGGAAGTTTCTGATCTTTATTTTTCATCTTCAACTTTCTCACCCTTATTCTTTTGTTTTGATTTCTTTGCTTTTTTTCTTTTTAATTTTCTTTTTCCATTTCTTGATTGACTGGCCTCAATAGATGACTTATTTTTTAGCATCTCGTTAAATTTAACTTCTTCTTCATGGTCTTTAGCAACTCCGAACCTGTCAAATTCTAAAACCATCCAAAGATTACCTTTACTAAACAATGCGAAGTCAGTTTTATTGCCATTTTCTAGATAATGCTCCCACTTTCCATCTTTCAGTCCTTCTTTCCATGCTCCATTTTTTTTTATCTGGCCATTTTTATAGAAATACTCCCATCTACCAGTTTGCTGTCCATTGTCCCAATGTTTTTCAAAAGATTTTTGACCATTATCATGAAAACTCAGCTCTTCACCATTAACAATACTATTTTTATAAAATTTGGTCATTTTAAGGACACTATCTGGATAAAAAGTAGTGTATGAACCATTAAACCTTCCTTCTTTATAGTTAATTATCTTCTTTGGTTGTCCATTGTCGTAAAAATAGCTTTGAGTACCGTGTAATAAATTGTCTTTATATGTTAATGATTTTGAAGATTTACCATTTTCATGAAAATACAACCATTCACCTTCTCTGCTTCCCATGTCGTAGGTATTTCCCCAAGCAACTTGACCATTTTCATACCAGTATCCCCATGTTCCATTTTCGATACCTTCTACATAAATAGATTTTACTTTAACATTTCCATTTTTGTGGTAAGTGAAACATTCTCCATTTTCCTTACCTAAAATAAAGTTTGTCTTTCTTTCTAATTTTCTATTATCATAATAAGCAATACAAGTTCCCGTGTAAGGTTTTCCAGACTTTTTATGAAAGACAATACTAGTTCCAGGTGACCATTCCAAGTCTTTATTACAATCCAGGGCCTTTCGTTTAGAAACATATCCCATGTCTTTCATCTTTTTAGATCCCTTTACCATAAACTTTGGCTCCCCTTGACTATGAATTGAGTTAAATAAAAATAAAGAGATTAAAAACAAGAAAGCTTTCATATTTTAAAATTAGTGGTTTATATAATAAATACGATAAAAAGCTACATATATTTGTGCAATGAGTAATGATTCGTATAAATCTGAAAGTATTTGTGCCATTTCAAGTCCACCAGGAATTGGAGGAGTTTCATTAATCCGAATTTCTGGAGCTGAATCTTTTTCAATAGCAGAAAAAATATTTTCTAAATTGCTAAAAGATACTAGTGGCTACAAAGTTCTTTACGGTAAAATAATTGAGAAAAAGCAAATAATTGATGATGTGATAGTCACTATTTTTAAAAATCCTCATTCTTTCACAGGGGAAAATACAGTTGAAATTAATTGCCATGGATCGACATTTATACAACAAAAAATAATTGAATTACTAATTAATAATGGTGCCAGACTGGCTCTGCCAGGGGAATTTTCTAAACGTGCTTTTTTAAATGGGAAATTAGATTTAAGTCAGACGGAAGCAATTGCAGATTTAATCAATTCAAAGTCAAGTGCTGCTCATGAAATTGCCATAAAACAATTAAAAGGGGGAATTTCTTCTGAGCTAAAGGTCTTAAGAAATAAACTAATTGAATTTGCTTCGCTTATTGAGCTTGAACTAGATTTTTCTGAAGAAGATGTGGAGTTTGCAGACAGAAAACATTTGAATGAATTAATTAAGGATTTAATTGCTCATATATACCAGCTAAAGAAATCTTTCCAATATGGAAATGCTATTAAAAATGGAGTTAGTACAGTAATTGCGGGTAGACCTAATGCTGGAAAATCAACTTTACTTAACAACATTCTTAATGAAAACAGAGCTATTGTATCTTCCGTTGCTGGAACTACAAGAGATACTATAGAAGAAGTAATTACTATAAATGGGATAGACTTTAGACTAGTGGATACCGCTGGTATTAGAAATACGGAAGATGAAATTGAAAAAATAGGGGTTGCTAAAACCTTAGAAAAAATCAACCAATCATCTTTGGTTATTTATATATATGATAGCTGGTCAACTACTCAGAAAGAGGTCGATGAAGATTTAAGCAAATACATTGAGAATAAAGTCCCTTGTTTGGTAATTGCCAATAAAATAGACTTGGTAAAAAGTTCTAAAGAAATACCCAAAGACCACTTAACAACTTCTTTAAAAACCACTCCAAAGACATTGAAAATAAAGGAAAGTATTTTTGAGTTATTTGAAAAAAACAATGTCCATAACGAAAGTGTAATAATTAGTAATATGCGACATTTCGAAGCTTTAGGACTAGCTTATAATGAGCTGATTAAAGTAGAAAAAGGACTTTCAGAAAATATACCTGGAGACTTAATTGCTATGGATATTAGACAGGTTTTATACTATATTGGAACAATTACCGGAGATATTTCTAGTGATGAGTTATTGGGTAATATTTTTGCTAATTTTTGTATTGGAAAGTAACCACTACAAAAAAATTACAACAAATTAAATTATTAGTCAATAACAAAGTTGACTTATTTAAGAAAGCAAGGTTAGAAATTAAAGGATTTAATTTTGAACTTTCCTTCAAAAAAAACTCCATCCTTAAAGGTTATCTTATGGATAACATAAGGTACTCCAAAACTAAATTTACCTTCAATTATATCCCCATCCTTAGTCGTTTTCCCTTCACCATTTAGCACTCCATCTTTATATTCCCCCTCATCTGTAATGCCCTGTTTATAGGTTATTTTCCCTTGACCATTGAGATTCCCATCTTTCCATTCTCCTTTATAAACATTTCCATTTTCCCATTTAAAAGTTCCTGTTCCATTTTCACAATCGCCTTCAATACATTGAGTATATCCAAAAATGAATTGTAGAAAAAAAATATTGTAAGAAGTTTCTTCAT
>Ga0115572_10005105_pt1 | contig 10130 bp, 15 predicted proteins | sample COGITO_mtgs_1206_FD_88681 | JGI IMG/M metagenome (GOLD analysis project Ga0115572, IMG submission 88681) | Pelagic marine microbial communities from North Sea - COGITO_mtgs_120607 | ecosystem: Environmental > Aquatic > Marine > Epipelagic | place: Germany:Helgoland, sampling site Kabeltonne... | reverse complement strand
CTACTTCCTCTGGTTGGGTTATACCTTCAGGAGCAATGTCTACAAGAGTTGGATATTATGGGGGAGATTTTACACTTAATGGTCAAGCTGCTGAAAATGGAATGCAACGGGGTCTTGGTCCTTTTAACGATAGACAATTGCTTTGGACTACAACGGGATCTACTGACAATGACGCAGACGGTGGCTGGAATAAAACTTTAACAAACTTAGATATAGACTCGTCTTATTTAAGTGTGGTTTATTTTAAAAGAGTTTCATCAAATACTGCAGGTTCTTTTTACCATGGAACAGGTAATAATATACTAAATTTAAACGGAACAGCCAATACAAACCCTTATTTCACTGTTCGAACTTTATCAAGTCTCGATCAAAATGTTTGGTACGTAAGTATTGGAGTTATACAAAGTAATAGCGACTCTAATACTACTGCATATACGGATATTTCAGGTTTATATAGATTAGACACTGGTGCTAAAATAGCAAACGTTAATACTTATAAATTTGATACTGATGGAGCAACGTTGAGCAGAGGCCATAGAGCTTATTTATATTACTCTACAGACGTAAATGTGGTTGCTCAATTTGCAAACCCTGGTTTTTATAAAATAGATGGTGATCAACCTAAACTTCACGATATACTAGGCAGTGGTACTGATGATGCTTTTTGGTCAGCTAATGGAGATGACATATATAATGATAATTCCGGAAACGTTGGTATCGGAACGACTAGTCCTAGCCAAAAATTAGATGTTAATGGAAGGGTTAATATAGGTGATGTAAATTATACATACGGAGAACAAAACTTTCATATAGTATTAGCTGAAGATACTCAAGACGCTTATATTAGCAATATAGAAGGTTATAATATTATGTCAGCTGGTGGTTATTATTATGGAGCAAATCTAAGGCAATTAAACTCTAATAACACAGCTTACTCATCTATGAATTTAAGGACAAATGGAGATATAGTTTTTGAAAACATAACAGGAGCAACTGCTGGATCTATAGCAGCTGCTACACAGAGAATGATTATAAACTCATCAGGCAACGTCGGTATCGGGACTACTAGTCCTACTGCAGCTTTAGACGTAAACGGTGAAATTGCAATCAGAGGCGGTGAAGGTGCTGACGATGCTAGGATGCATTTTAGAGCATCCGACAATTCCAACAGATTTACTATTGAAACAGATTTAGACGGATCAACTTCTAATGATTTATTAGGCTTTCGAGCAGCTGGTACTGACAACATACTCGTTTTAAAAGGAAACGGCAACGTAGGTATCGGGACGGATAGTCCTGGTGAGAAGTTAGGAGTACTTGGTAATATTAGACTAGAAAATGGAGCGCAAAGAAATATAATTGGTCCAACAAACGAAAATTTAGGTATTTTTGCAAATCCAAATGGTAGTGACGAGGGTATACTGTTCTCAACCGACAATGGGGTTACTACTGAAATGATTATATTAAACGGAGGCAACGTCGGGATCGGGACGACTAGTCCTGGTGATGCTTTAGAAGTTAATGGAGCTATTTCAACAACTAGTTCTAATTTTGTTTCAGCGTCAACAGGCTCAATACTAACATTACAAACAGCAAGCGCTCCTTATTCGTACTCATACATCAATGCAGCAGCTGCTGGAGGGGTTATGATTTCTGCAGCATTAGCGCTTCAAACAGATGCAGGTAACGTAGGTATCGGAACGACTAGTCCTTCAGCTAAGTTAGATGTTAATGGAGACATATTGATAAGTAATTCTGGAGATAAAGTTTTTACAACAGATTCTGTAAATGGTGCTTTTGCGCTAGGAGATATAGATGCTTTAGGTGACGAAGCTATCGTACAGGGTGATGGTAGCTCTATTTTCTTAAAAAACGCAGGAAACACAACTTTAACCACGACTGTTAATAATCGAGTAGGTATTGGGACGACTAGTCCTGGTTCTAAGCTAGATATACTAGGAGCAACAAATACCTCTAACTCCTCTTTACTTAGAGTAAGAACAACTCGCTTCCCAAATGCTCCTGAAAAAGTTGTTGGTTTTTACGTAAATACAAGTACAGAAAGAGGTTTTATATCTGTAAACCAATATCAAACAACTTATAGTACTTCTTCTGACTATAGATTAAAAGAAAATATTGTACCAATACCTAACAGTATAGAAAGATTAAAGGAATTAAAGCCTTGTAGGTTTAACTTTATACAGGGCGACCCTAATCATGTAGTAGATGGGTTTATAGCTCACGAAGCAGCTGAAGTAATTCCTGAAGCTGTAACTGGTGAAAAAGATGCTGTAGATGAAAATAATAATCCTTTACATCAAGGTATAGATCAAAGTAAAGTAGTACCTTTATTAACAGCAGCTCTACAAGAAGCAATAAATAAAATAGAACAATTAGAGAAAAGAATACAAACATTAGAAAATAATTAAACAATGGCAATTACTTACAAATGGGATATCCCAGCAATGAACGCTCACATTCGAGCAGAAGGTGAAGAAAACGTAATCTACACAGTGCATTACAGATACACAGGTTCCGAAGAATCTAACGGTAAAACTTATTCGTCAACCACTATTGGTACTCAAGGTTACACTTATGTAGCTGGAGCTCCTTTTGCTCCTTACGAAAATAGTGAAGCTTTTGAAGCTATAGTTATCGGGTGGTTAGAAAGTTCTTTAGATGTGGCTCAAATGCAAGCTAGTATAGCTGCAAACATACAGTCTCAAATTACACCAGTTAATGAAGACTTATACTTTACATGGCAAAACCCTGTACCACCGACTGAAGAATAAAAGGTAATTTATACATCAAACGTGTAATAATAAAAACCATACAAAGCTCTGAGCTTGTTGTAATTAAATTAAATTAAATCAAATTAAATATGTCAGACAAAATTGTCAAGAACTTAAGCTTTGGTGATGACGCTAAAGTTAAGGTCTTCGAAGGAATTAATAAACTTACAAAAGCTGTTAGCTCTACATTAGGAGCTAGCGGCCAATGTGTCATACTAGAAGACGGTAGCGGAAGACCTATCATTACAAAAGATGGTGTAACAGTTGCTGATTCAATAACATTACTAGACCCAGTAGAAAATATGGGTGCTACGCTTTTAAAGGAAGCTGCTAGAAAAACTGTGAAAGAAGCTGGAGACGGAACAACAACAGCTACAGTACTAGCGCACTCTATTCTAAACGAAGCTTACGAAGCTTCTAAAACAGATAACATCAGAATAATTAAAGATGGTATTGGTACTGGTGTTGAGAAGGTAATAAAATACTTAGAGAGAAAAAGTATTGAAGTTAGTGGCGATATGTTAAAAGATATTGCTACTATTAGTTGTAACAACGAAAGAGATCTAGGAGAAATCATTGGCGACGCCTTTGAAGCTGTTGGTGAAAATGGAGTTGTTATGATGGAACCTACAGACGTCGAAGAAACAAGCTTTGAATTAGTAGATGGAGTTCAATACGAAAAAGGTTTGACGAACTCTCATTTTATAACTAGTCAAGAAAAAAGAATTGTAGAACTTGAAAGACCAGTTGTACTACTTTTAGAATCACCAGTTGAGACTATAAGGAAAATACAATCAGTTCTAGAACATGTTATACAAAACAACATACCTTTATTAATTATAGGTGATTTAGATCCTCAAGTAGTTTCTACGTTAGCTATGAATAAAGTTAAAGGTAATATAAAGGTAAACGTAATCAACGCTCCTACGTACGGTATTAATAAAAAAGATGTATTATCTGATTTAGCTGTATTAACAGGTGCAACAGTAATAAATGAAGATCTTGGAGACGACTTAGATGTTATAAATCCAGATTTATTAGGTACGTGCTACAGAAGTGTAACTGATGATTATGAAACTATACTACAAGTAGATAACGAAACAGAAGAAGTTAAAAATCTTATAGACGAGGTTAAAAGCCAGATAAAGGAAGCTAGAGCTCCTGGAGATGTTATTAGATTAGAAAAAAGACTTTCAAGGTTATCTGCTAAAGTAGCTATAGTAAAAGTCGGAGCTAACTCAGAGATTGAGTTAAAAGAAAAGTCAGATAGAGTTGAAGACGCTATATGCGCAACTAAAGCCGCTATTAAAGAAGGTATAGTTTCAGGTGGTGGAATTGCTTTATTAGATGCATCGACAAAAGTTAAGCCTAAAAACAAAGGTGAAGAGATACTATTAGAAGCCATTAAGGCGCCATTTAAGAAGATATTAAGTAATTCAGGTGTTGAGTTTCAGGTATCAGGTAAAGAAGGCGTAGGAATTGACGTAGTAACAGGCAAGATGGTTAATATGATTAAGAAAGGAATTATTGATCCTTTGTTAGTTACCAAGAGCGCACTTAAAAACGCTGCCTCAGTAGCCACAACTATATTATCAACTGATTGTGTAATTAATAACTTAAGAGTTGGAGATGAAAGCAATAGGTAGTAATATAATTATAGAAAAAATAAAAGAAGCGCCTGTGTCTAAAACAGATGGAGGCTTGCTTCTTACAGAATCACAAAGACAAGATGTCAGGTACAAGAAAGGTTCAGTTGTAAACTGTGGTGATCTTGTTAAAGGTGTTAAAAAAGGTGATAGCATATTTTATGATAAACACGCTGGTCATAGAGTCGAAATAGGTAACGATATTTATTATGTTATTAAATTTCAAGACGTTGTAATTGTTTTATGAGAATAGAGGCTAGTGATATTAAAGATTTAAACTTATTAAAGCATTATAGAATTATAAGAAAGTGGGCGTGTAAAAACAACGATTTAACTGATGCTGATTTAGAATTATTAATATACCTAGACTGTATTGATCTTTTTACTAAAAAAGATTTTATGGATGGTTCATATTCTTATAGTTGGGACAAAAGAAGGTGGAATAAATTATTAAAAGAAGACTGGGTGCAAGTATGGAGGCCTAGAAATAGAACTACACAAAAGTATCATATATACAAGGTTTCTTTTAAAGGTAAACAACTTATACAGAGAATATATAGAATTATGCTTGGCGCTGAAGACATACCTACGAGTATGAAAAGAAACGTCATAATGAAGGGTAAGACATATACTGATAAGGTTTTAATAACCTCCATAAACAACGTTAACAAAGACAAAAATAGATAACTATGAACAATCAATTAATCAATGAGCAAGTAGATCCAATGACTGGTGAGCCTGTTCAATTTACAACTGTTCCTCCAACTCCATCAAACGAGTTAGGTTCAGCTAAGCCGCTTTTTAACGACGGCTCTAAGAACTATGCACAATCAATATATGGTGACGTAGCTCAAAGACAAAACTCTTTAGGATCAAACGCGCCATTGTTTAAAAAAAGCTGTGGTTATAAAAAATAAAACTATGAAAGGAAAAAACGGAATTGTAGGAGAAAATACTTTATGGGACGGACCATTAAGTCAAGACGGTAGACCTCACGGAAAAGGATCTAGCTCAGGTATAAACGGTATGAAGCTAAAGTTAGCTGACTGCGGTTGTGATTCATTAAAAGGACCTATAACTCAGAGAGCTAAAGGCTTATAATAAAAAAAGCTATGAGTGATTTGAAATTATACGCAATAAATACTTTAACTTTAGGCGTGACAACTTTTACGAATATAGAAATGGGTTTAAAAGTAATACTACTATTACTTTCAATAGGGTATACGCTAAGTAAATGGCTTAACATTAAAAAAGAAAAATAATGGCGAAACTAGATAAATCTAAAATGGCTTGTAACAAACCCAAGGCTCAACGAAGCGGAGGCAAGTCTCATGTAGTTAAAGCTTGTTCTGGTGGTATAGAAAAAATAATTAGGTTTGGTCAAGCGGGTGTAAGCGGTGCTGGCAAAAAAACAGATTCAAAGTCTAAAGCTAGAAGAGCTAGTTTTAAAGCTAGGCACGCTAAAAATATTAAAAAAGGCAAAATGTCTGCTGCTTACTGGGCGAATAAAGTTAAATGGTAAAACAAAAGCTATGAAAAAAAGTAAAGCAAAAGTAGAGCAAGATTACGCTAGAAACGCAATCCACGATTACGAAACTGGTAAGAAAAAACAAGGTAACTACGAAAAGAAAAAAGAATTAGAAGTTGCTGCTGGTGAAGGATTCAAAATGAAAGGTGAATCAAAAAGCCCTTTGTATTCTAAAGGATCTTTTATGTCTAAGCATTGTAAATCAAGTTTTGGATCTCCGTTAAATAAAAAAAGCTGTAGTAAATACTAATATGGCTTTCAGTATGAAGATGGGTAAACTGTCTATGGATAACACTCCTATATACCAGGTTGATACTGAGAAAGGTGTTATGGGTCAAGCTTTAAATAATGGCTCTATACTGATAGACAAATACTTAAGCGGTAAAGATAAAGAAGAAGTTATAAAGCACGAGAAAGTTCATTTAGATCAAATGAGTAGAGGAGATTTAGATTATGATGGCGATAACGTTTATTGGAAAGGTAAGAAGTACCCTAGATCAGTAATGAATGAAGGAGCTAAAAATCTACCTTGGGAAAAAGAAGCATACAATAAAACTAAAAAATGAAAAAAATCCTAAGCCTTTTAACAGGTGGTCTTATCAAGGACGTTGGTGGTGTAATAGACAAGCTAACCACTACGGATGAAGAAAGATTAGCTGCTAAGCATAAAATACAAGAATTATTAGAACAAGCTGATAAAGACGCTCAAGCTCAAGTAACTGATCGTTGGAAGGCTGATATGGCTAGTGATAGTTTTTTATCTAAAAACATACGCCCACTAGTTCTAATATATTTAACTATAGTTTTCACTGTGTTATCTTTTTTTGATGGTAATATTGGTGGGTTCAAAGTTGCTACGCAATACATACCTATATTTCAGTCATTATTAATAACGGTATACGGTGCCTACTTTGTAGGAAGGACTTGGGAAAAGTCTAAACAATCAGGTAATAATAAATAGTAATAAATAAAATGTCTAAAACAATTAAATTAAATCAAATGGAAAACAAGATCACAGAAGAAGAATTAACATTATTAAAAGAGTTGCAAGGTAAATTAAACCAATCTGTTTCACAGGTAGGATTTTTAGAAACTCAAAAGCACTCTTTATTACACGCAATTGCAGAAATCAATTCTGATGTTGAAAAACAAAAATCTGAACTAGAAGATAAATACGGAAGTATTACAATTAATCTAGAGGACGGTAGTTTTGAAGAAGTTAAACAAGAAGAAGCTTCAGCAGAGTAATTATGTCATCTATTATAAGAAAAATTAGTATAGGTTCTGATTATAAAAACGACGCGATGCATTACGCATTGGGTCAATCAGTATATGGTGGTCACGAAATATCACATATACTTTATGATGAGTCTAAAAATTCTTATAGTATACATATAAAAAAAGACAATGAGATATTGCCATGGAAGAAATTTAATTCTAACATGGCTATATCCGTTGAATATGATTTAAAATACTAATGAGAAGTGTTTTTGACTTTATAGTTAAACCTATAGAAGGACGATATAAAAATGATATAGATGTTAATGGTAAAAAACTTATACTTAATTCTAATATAGAAAATTTTAAGTTTATAAGTAGAACAGCAGAAGTAATAACTGTACCATTATCACTAAAGACATTAATACAACCTGGTGATATTGTTATAATTCACCACAACGTATTTAGAAGATATTACAATCAAAAAGGAGAAGCTGTAGACAGTAGTAAACTTTTTAAGGAAAATCTTTATTTTTGCCAACCAGATCAAATTTATTTATACAAAAGAAATGGTAAATGGAAACCTGTAGGTAACAGATGTTTCTTAATGCCAATAGAGAATAACGATAGTTTCTCAATGGATAAAGAGCGTAAGGATGTTGGTATACTAAAAATTGGTAATAGCTCGTTAGAAGCGCTAGAAATAGCTGAAGGAGACTTACTTGGATTCAAAAGCAATAGAGAGTTTGAGTTCATAGTTGATGATCAACGACTTTACTGTATGGAATCTAATGATATTTTATTAAAGTATGAATATAAAGGAGACGAAAAAGAATATAATCCTGGCTGGGCAAAAAGCAGTTGAGGAATTAATTCAAGTAGCTAAAGAAAAAATAGTTGACTCAGACGATGATATATCTGCTGATAGATTAAAAAACGCTGCAGCTACAAAGAAGCTAGCTATTTTCGATGCTTTTGAAATACTTAGTAGAATAGAAGAGGAAGAAAAGCTTTTGGAAGAAAAACCAAAAGATGCTAAACAAGAAAAATCTTTTAGAGGTTTTGCTGAAGGTAGATCTAAGTAATGTATAAGCAAACGCTAGTACGTACTGTAAAAGATCATATAAAGCCGGCAGTACTCAAAAGAAATAATAGATACAAAAAGTGGGAAAAAGGCTATAACCCTGAGTATGATGTAGTTATAATAAGTAGCGATGGAACTATAGGTGAAATCATAGAGATTCAAAACTTAAAAATAGCATTACCGTTAAAACCTAAGAACGTTCATAAATGTTCTCAGGATAAAAAAGATCAAGTTTGGAAGAAGTTGGAATATCCAAAAGAACTATCTAAGATAAAGAGTGTTTTTGATTGGGAAAAATATCCAACTGATTTTAAAGAAGAGTGGTACGAATACATAGACAAAGAGTTTGAAAAAAGAGAAAAAGGTTTTTGGTTTTATAACAATGGCAGTCCGACTTACATTACTGGTACTCATTACATGTACTTGCAATGGTCCAAGATTGATGTTGGGGCAGCAGATTATAGAGAGTCAAACAGACTATTCTTTATATTCTGGGAAGCTTGTAAAGCAGACAAGAGGTGTTATGGAATGTCGTATCTCAAGAATAGACGTTCAGGATTTTCATTCATGGCATCTGGGGAGACAGTTAATATGGCCACAATATCAACGGATTCACGGTTTGGGATATTGTCCAAATCTGGCGCCGATGCAAAGAAAATGTTCACAGATAAAGTTGTACCCATTTCTAGCAATTACCCCTTTTTCTTCAAACCAATACAAGACGGAATGGACCGGCCGAAAACGGAGCTCGCCTACAGAGTACCCGCGTCAAGGCTTACCAGACGTAAACTTAACGAAGGTGAAACCGAGGAAGAACTAGAAGGATTAGATACGACTATTGACTGGAAGAATACGGGAGACAACTCCTATGATGGTGAAAAATTAAAACTATTAGTACACGATGAAAGTGGAAAATGGGAACGACCAGATAATATATTAAATAACTGGCGAGTTACAAAGACTTGTTTAAGACTAGGTAGTAAGATCGTTGGTAAATGTATGATGGGTTCAACCTCTAATGCTTTAGAAAAAGGTGGTGGGAACTTTAAAAAACTTTATTATGCCTCAGATGTTACAAACAGAAACCGCAATGGGCAGACTAGCTCAGGACTATATTCTTTGTTCATACCTATGGAATGGAACTACGAAGGATTCATTGATGCTTTTGGATTACCTGTATTCGATAACCCAAAAAAAGAAACTAGAGACCCTGGCGGCGATTTAATAACTCACGGGGTTATAGAGCACTGGGAAAATGAAGTTGATGGATTAAAAAACGATCAAGACGGTTTAAATGAATATTATCGTCAGTTTCCAAGAACAGAGAAACACGCTTTTAGAGACGAAGCTAAATTATCTTTATTTAATTTAACTAAGATATACGAGCAAATAGATCACAACGAAGAGTTTGCTAATAACAAGACAGTTACTAGAGGAAGCTTTCAGTGGGAGAACGGTATAAAAGACACAAGAGTTATATTTACACCAAATAAAGACGGTAGATTCCTTATTAGTTGGATTCCACCTATAAATCTTCAAAACCGTGTGATAGTAAAGAATGGGGTTAAGTTTGCCGGCAATGAACACGTCGGTGCTTTTGGCTGTGATAGTTATGATATTTCAGGAACTGTAGACAACAGAGGTTCTAAAGGTGCTTTGCACGGTTTAACTAAATTCAGTATGGAAGACGCTCCAATCAATATGTTTTTTCTAGAGTACATAGCTAGACCTCAGACAGCTGAGATGTTTTTTGAAGACGTACTAATGGCTTGCATATTTTATGGAATGCCAATACTAGCAGAGAACAATAAACCTAGACTTTTATACTATTTTAAAAGAAGAGGTTACAGAGGCTTCTCTAT
>Ga0115572_10005104_pt1 | contig 10132 bp, 6 predicted proteins | sample COGITO_mtgs_1206_FD_88681 | JGI IMG/M metagenome (GOLD analysis project Ga0115572, IMG submission 88681) | Pelagic marine microbial communities from North Sea - COGITO_mtgs_120607 | ecosystem: Environmental > Aquatic > Marine > Epipelagic | place: Germany:Helgoland, sampling site Kabeltonne... | reverse complement strand
CAAAAGACAGTGCGCAAATGATTATTCAGCACGTTTTGGATGGAATTGAACTCGCCAAAAAGTATAAGTTACCCGATCGTGTCATTGATTTTATCCGCACCCACCACGGAACATCAAAGGTTTACTATTTCTACAAGAAGCAGCAAGAGCTATCAGATGACTTTGATCAAAGTGATTTCTCCTACAAAGGCCCAAAGCCCTTTTCAAAAGAAACAGCGATTGTGATGATGTCTGATGCTGTTGAAGCCGCTTCAAAAAGCTTGAAAGAGCCCTCAATAGAACTGCTCGAGGGTTTTGTTTCAAAGATCATTAATCAACAAATGGATGAGGATCAATTTGTCAATTCGAACATCACATTTGCTGAAATAGAAACAGTTAAAAAAGTATTGATCAATAAGTTGGTCAATATCTATCACTTGCGTGTCGAATATCCCGAGTAAAAAAGGTAGAAAAGTTCACGAAATCATTGTGTAATTAGCATCTTCGGAGTACATTTGCAAACCAAATCACGATTAGACTAGGAGAGGTGCCAGAGTGGTAATGGAGCAGATTGCTAATCTGTCGACGTGTAAGCGTCGCCAGGGTTCGAGTCCCTGTCTCTCCGCAACTTTTAAAAAGGTGTTTATTATCCTTTTTTTCGGGGTGTAGCGTAGCCCGGTCATCGCGCCTGCTTTGGGAGCAGGAGGTCGCAGGTTCGAATCCTGCCACCCCGACATATGGGTCGAGTAGCTCAGCTGGATAGAGCATCTGCCTTCTAAGCAGACGGTCACAGGTTCGAATCCTGTCTCGATCACTGAAACATAAAAAACCTCTGTTGTTACAGGGGTTTTCTTTTTTAGTTTCGAAGGCAAATGTTCAGGCATAGCCTTTTATTATTTAAAAGCTTAAATCCCTTGTTAATGCTTTATTTAATTTGATATATTTAACCTTTATAAATTATAACTATTATTTTAATTATGAACTACTCACGTATACTTTGTCCAATGTTGTGTTTAGTTTTTGCGAAATCGGTTGCACAGGTTTTGCCTAAAAATGCATTTGGAAGTTATACCATTAAATCTACGAAGCCTAGCGTTTCCGTCAGAATGCACTTGGATTCCGTTACCCGTCGGTGGACCATTAACAGTGAGAAAAATCGTTTTGCAAAAAAACCAGTAAACAGTATTTCTATTGTGGGTGTTGGGTATTTTGGTGAGCATGAATATGCTGGCTACAAACCTTCAACCTATGCGCGAATTGTTATTGAAAATGAACCTTTATCTGGTAATATTCGTGCCTATTTCCCGAATATGTTTTGGACCATACAAGATTTTAATGATGATGTTCCTGTCAATATTCGTTTTCGTGTGGACGATAAATATATTTTCCAATATGCTGCGAACATTGTAAAGAAAACAACCATGGTTGAGGTAAATCCAGGGCAAGATTTAAAGAGCATGATTTCAAAATTGGAAATGGCACAAAATTTTTATGTGCAAATGCTGGACGATGAAGATTTGGTGAGGTCATTTGATCATACGCAATGGCGTTTTCAAACAGATAATGCGAAGAAAGTTATCAAAGATTTCCAAAATATTATTAAAATTCAGTGGGTCGTTGAAGACCTCACAAATTAATTGCTACAGGCATTGCTTTTTTTGTTGAGACTAAAGTTAAACCAGTATTTACTGTTTTTCAAGTCGCATCAAGATAGATGCTTGAGGACCTAAATTCAACGCATCTAGTTCTTGCACAAATCCACCCGTTGCTCCAATATTTAGTGTGCCCATGTTTTGGCTGTTTTCCACATTGATTAAATGATATATACCTATATCAAGTTCACTTGTAATGACATTTATGGTTAATCCATTTTGGTTGGTTGAGGATAAATTGTGGAGTATCAAAACACTTTCTTGATTCACGTTGTTTATGCGCATGAATGGGAATACACTATTGATACTGATTCCAACCCCTTTGTAACTGCCTGTTGTTAGTGCACTGACTGTTTTTCTGTGACTGATCCATTTTTGGTAATGCCGCCAAAGAGAGTTAGGATCAGCTTGTTGGTGGGCAACATTAAATTTGCTATAATTTTGATTGAGGTCATGCCATGGAGCTGCAGTACTAAAACCCGCATTGGCAGACATACTCCACTGCATGGGTTTTCTAATATCTTCGTCAGGTTTAATTCCTTCCATGCCAATTTCCTCACCATAGTATAGGTAGGGTATCCCGGGAAGGGATAAGAGAATACTGGCAGCAAGCTTAGCTTTAGCGGTGCTTTTGTTCAATTGGTTATACACTCTATTTTGATCGTGATTGGTCAAGAATGTACCATATTGAAACGGTTTGTAGTTGGAGGTGACTTGATTTATTTTGGCCCGCAGTTCATCAATGGATTCGCTATTAATGGAATTGATAATGCTTGTTGCGAGATCAAATTCAAAACAGTAGTCAAGTCGATTGTCACTATACGGAATGATGTTTTGTGTAGAAGTCCATGCCTCACCTACAGTCATTAGAGAGGGGTTGATCGATTTTTGGTACTGATAAAAATCTCTCCACCAAGCCAATGTTGCGGGCGAGTTGTCTTGCTGATTGCCTTCTTCTATCCAGTGCTTGACTGCGTCTATTCTGAATCCATCTACTCCGATATCTTCATACCAATAACGTACTACATCTTTTATTTCAGTGGTGACTTCTTCATTTTTAAAGTTTAGATCAGGCATGCCATGCCAAAATATACCATAGTAGTAGGAACTGTTTCTGAGGTGCCATACATTTTGTCCCCACGGACCATTGAAATTGGGATGTGAAGATTCCCAAACATACCAATCTCTTTTATTTTGATTTTGTGAAGAAGCAGCAAACCAAGGATGAAGATCGGAGGTGTGGTTGGCCACAAAGTCGATGACGATTTTAATTCCTCTGGCATGGGCTTGTGTAACCAGATTCCTGAAATCTTCAAGTGTCCCATAGTCGGGGTTTATAGCGCGATAATCTGTTACATCATAACCGTGGTAACTTGGAGAAGGGAAGATGGGCATGAGCCATATTGCTGTAACCCCTAGATCTGTATCTGTCGCTGGATTCCCATCGTTAAGATAGTCAAGCTTATTTATGATTCCATTCAAATCCCCAATACCATCGCCATCTGAATCTGAAAAACTGCGGACAAAGATTTCATAAAAAACAGCATCATTCCACCATATATTTGTTGGAATAATTTCTTCTGTAGGAGCTGGTGTTTCTATTATTGGTTCAGGTTCGTTCAGACTATCATTCAATTCTGACTCTTTGGAACAGTTGATAAATAGGAGGATGAAGAAAACGGAGATAATACTATTTCGCATGATATAAAAGCTGTATTAAATGTTAAAGGATAATGATAGCGTCCTTATTCTTCGGTGATTAATAAATTTAGTAGACCAGCAATGATAAGAGATATCCCCGCAATGACCATTGCATAAATTGGTTTGTTGTCTAGAAAAGAGAGCAAGAAATTGATCCCTCCACTGGCTGCAATGATCTGTGGGATAACTATAAACATATTAAAGACCCCCATGGTCATTCCCATGCTTTTTTCATCTACTGCTCCAGCTAACATTGCATAGGGCATAGACAGGACACTTCCCCAAGAAATTCCAATTAGTAAAAAAGAATAGAGTAAAAATTCATGATTCCCGATAAAGTAAATAGAGATGAAGCCAACACCGCCCAATACAAGGGAAAAAAGATGAACCAACCGTTGGCTAATTTTTCTTTTTGCTGTGTAAAGGGTTAGCAATAAAGCAAAAACCATGGAAGACAAACCATAGATTCCCATGTAGGACCCCGTAAGATTTGAAGCCTCCTGAAAAGCCGTATTTTGTTGTTGAAACAATTCACTTTCTCCTATTTCTGCAAAGTTGAAATTGGCTTCAACGGGGAAAGGAGCATTAAACACATGCTCGGTTATCGCTGGGTTCGCCATACTCCACATGCTAAAAAAGGCAAACCAACTGAAAAATTGGATGAGGCCTAATTTTTTCATGGTCGTTGGCATTTGGGTGAAATGCCCCAAAAACTCCTTTAGCATTAATTTAATTCCCTGTTTCTTTTTTGCGCGAAACGCAACTAAATCATCAGGTGGATACTCTTTAGTTTTAAAGACTGTAAAAAGAATGGATAAAAGAAAAACAAATGCCCCAATGGCAAAAGCTACTTTGATGGACATGGGAATCTCACCCTGTATGGCCTCATTACTAACTCCGATTTTTGTCACAAACCAAGGTAGGTTACTCGCGATCCAGGTGCCAATTCCGATGATCAAGGTTTGCATGACAAATCCATAGGTACGTTGTTCGTTAGGGAGCTTATCTGCAACCAAAGCACGAAAAGGTTCCATGCTTATGTTTATGGAGGCATCCAATACCCACAGAAAACCTGCAGCAATCCATAAAGTGGGTGAGTAAGGAACAAAAAATAAAGCGAGGGAGCTCAAGACAGCACCAATCAGAAAATAGGGTTTACGTCGTCCCAATCTTGGGTGCCATGTATTATCGCTTAAGTATCCAATAATGGGTTGCACAACAAGTCCTGTTAGTGGCGCGGCAATCCAGAGTAGAGGAATATCAGACTGATCTGCACCAAGGGTTTGAAAGATACGTGACATAAATCCCCCCTGCAGGGCAAACCCGAATTGAATCCCCAAGAAACCGAAACTCATGTTCCATATTTCCCAAAAACCTAATTGTTTTTTTTTCATGTTAAATGCCGTTGATTTGTAAACTGAATTAGTGTATTATGCGTTTTACACCCAATCAAATATATTATAATATTTTAAACCGAAGGGCTTTTATGATGATTCACGTTGGACGATTGTGCACTCAATGACTTTTGTGGAATGGCTATAGAGCGGTGTTTTATTGGTTAGTTTATCAATTAGCATTTGTGCGGAAGAAGCACCAATCTTCTCTCCGTGCTGGCTTACAGTTGTTAGTGTAGGAGAGGAGTATTTTGAGATAAACCCATCGGTAAAACAAATTATTGAGATGTCGTTTGGTACATGGATTTTTCTTTTTTTGAGCACTTTCAGAGCTGCGGCTGCATAAATTTCATTCACACAAAAAATTCCATCGATCGCAGAATTTTCCCCAATTGCTTGATCAATCTGTTTTTCCAGTTCAAATACTGCTTGTTCTGGGTTTTTTAAATCTTGGGCTTTTATCATCAATCGATTGTCGGCAATCATGTGATTTTTTTTCAAGGCCTCAAGATATCCTTGTGTTCTAAGTTTGCCAACATTTATGTAATCTTGTGTGCTCACAAGCAAGATGTTTCGACATCCCTTGTCAAGGAGATTTTGGACTGCTTTTTCTGCTCCAGTTTTATCATCCACAATTACTTTGTCGCATGCAATATCGTTTAGTACTCGATCAAATAAAACAACTGGAATGCCAAAATCAATGGTTTCTTGTATGTGATGAAAATCTTGTGTTTTTAAAGTCTCTTTTGCCACAGACATAATTATTCCGTCAATGGAACTGTCGGCCAAGGTTTCCATGTTTAGTACTTCTTTTTCAAAAGATTCATTCGATACTGCAATGATTACATTATAGCCCATTTGATTGGCATATTTTTCTGCACCGTTAATTACTGTGGAAAAGAAATAATGAACGATTTCTGGAATAATAATTCCAATGGTCTTCGTCTTTCTGTGTTTTAAACTAAGTGCAATGTTATTTGGACGATAATTGTGCTCTTTTGCAAAAGCAATGATTTTATTCCTTGTCTCTAGGCTAATTTCAGCACTGTTTTTCAAAGATTTTGAGACAGTTGAAATCGATACATTGAGTTCGTATGCAATTTGTTTGAGTGTAATCCTTTTTGAGTTCACAGTTTATGTATTCAATATGTTGTCTAAAGGTAAAATTAAAAGTTATTAACACTACAACGTTGTAGTTCCTTTTTTTTGGGTTAAATACTTGGTCAATTATGGAAAATGTAGGTTTTGATGTTTATTTAATATATTTTAGTAAAATAACCGATCATTTTTTTACGATTAATCAAAATCAAGCAATGTCAAAATTAATTAAACACACGCACTTCTTTGTTCTGCTGTTGATTTCCACGGGGATTTTCGCACAACAAAAAGTTTCTGGTTTGGTAACAGACGCCGAAGGTACTCCCTTACCCGGTGCTACTGTTGTTGTCCAAGGAACTCAAAATGGTGTAACAACTGACTTCGATGGGATCTACTCCATCGATGTAGAACAAGGGGCTACTCTTGAAGCAAGTTACATAGGGTACAAATCTGTGCTAGCTGTCATAGGCAGTCAAGACAACATCAATTTCTCTTTGCAATCTGACAGTGAATTGGATGAAGTTGTTGTTACTGGATATGGTTCAGCAAGAAAAGAAGATTTAACCGGAACACTAGATGTAGTTTCGAGTGAAAACTTTACCAAAGGCTCAGTTGTCTCTCCTCAACAGCTTCTTCAGGGAAAAGTAGCTGGTGTTTCCATTGTATCAAATAGTGGTGCACCTGGAGACGGAGCCAATGTATTGATTCGAGGTATCGGATCACTTAACCTTAACTCTAATCCACTTTATATCGTTGATGGCATTCCGTTGGACGCTGGTGGTGTTGGTGGGTCTAGAAATCCGTTGAATGTCATTAATCCAAATGATATTGCTAGCATGACGGTTTTGAAAGACGCTTCTGCAACAGCTATTTACGGATCACGAGCGGCAAATGGTGTCATTATTATCACAACAAATAGTGGGAAACCTGGGGAGTATAAATATGAGTTTAGTTCCCGTTTTACCACTTTCACGCCAATAAATTTTGTTGATGTTTTAACGGCCGATGAATTTACCAGTGCTGTTAAGGTAACAAACAGTAACGATTTCATTTCCCGCTTAGGGACTAGTGATACGGATTGGCAAAAAGCAATTTACAAAACGGCTGTAGGTACTAATAATTCATTTTCTGTTTCAGGGGGTGAAATACCATTTAGACTTTCTGTTGGGCAGACCCAACAAGATGGAATTTTAAAAGGTGATGGTTTTCAGCGAATTACTGGATCTCTATCAATTTCACCAGAGTTTCTCAACGGAGATTTGAAGGCAAAACTTAATGTTAGAGCCGTGAATACAGAAAACGACTTTGCCAATCAAGGGGCCATTTCTTCTGCAGTTTTATTTGACCCCACCAAGCCCATCTATGATGTCAATTCGCCTTTTGCTGGCTACTATACATGGTTGGATAATGATGGAACTAAATTAGCATTGTCGCCAACAAATCCATTGGCGCTATTAAACCTAACGGAAGATAAATCGACCGTAAACAGATATATTTCAAACCTAAAGCTTGATTATGATTTGGCCATCGATGGGCTTAGTGCAACAATTAGCACTGGGATAGATCGTTCTGAGGGAGAAGGTTTTAATTTCAGCAGTGCAGATTTGCCTACAGATTCAAGTGGGTTTAATGGAAGCCGAGGTGCTTATAAGAACAAGACAATAAATTTATTGTTTGACGCATATTTGAACTATAAAAAATCTTTTGGTAAGTCTAATCTGTCAGCCACTGCGGGTCATTCGTATCAAAGTTTTGAATATGACAATATATCTTCAAGTTACACCGAGTTTCTTAACGATGACGGTACTATTGACACTACGGCATCATTGGAAAGATCTAATATTGACAAGTCAAAAAATGTATTGATTTCTTATTTTGGGCGCGTTAATTATGGTTATGACAACCGTTACTTGGTCACCGCTACACTGCGTTCAGATGCATCTTCAAAACTGCCTGCAGATGATCGATGGGGGAATTTCTTCTCTGGTGCTATGGCATGGAACATTCACAACGAAAACTTTGGCCTAGAAAATATGTTCAATATTTTGAAACTGCGTATTGGTTATGGTGAAGTTGGAAATGTAAATGGACTAGCTGATTATAACTTCTTGACTCGATATACAGGAAGTAATCCTCAAGCACAATACGGATTTGGATCAACCTATTATACTACTTATCGTCCGGCTCCAATCAATAAAGACTTGCGTTGGGAGGTTGGACAAACGGCTAACATTGGTCTAGATTTTAGTTTTTCAAAAATTAAATTCAGTGGTTCAGTTAATGCCTATATCAAAAACACGGACGATTTGATTGCTTCTGCAGTTGTAGATCCTTTCACCAATTTTGGAACAACTATTAATGCCAATATCGGTGATATGGAAAATAGAGGAATTGAAGTTGAATTAAATGCAACCTTTGTAGAAACCGAAGATTTTAAATTTAGTTTAAGCTATAATGTTGCTTTAAATGAAAACAAAATTCTGCGTCTTCAAAATGAACAAAATGTTGGTGGACTTGGATTTGGGAATTCGTTACAACGTCACGAAGAAGGCAAGGCTCCCTTTTCATATTACGTCTACAAGCAAATTTATAATGCTGCAGGAGTTCCAATTGAAGGTGCTTATGCTGATCTAAATGGAGATGGCCAAATCAATAATGACGATCGTTATTTCTACAAAGATCCATATGCTGACATCAATATGGGTTTAACGGCTTCTTTTGAATACAAGAACTTTGATCTGTCAGCAGTCTCGCGTGCAAGCATTGGAAACTATAGTTACAACGCTATCTCTGCTTCCTCCAATCAGTCACAAATCACCAATTTAGGCCGTTTGTCAAATGTGCATACAGATTACCTTGACACTAACTTCAATTTCTTCTCCGATAAGAATGCAGTAAGTGACCATTACATTCAAAATGCATCTTTCTTTCGTTTAGACAACATCACACTTGGTTATACCATCGAGAATTTTGTAAAAAATAACCCAATGCGTCTCTACCTTACGGCAGACAACTTATTGGTTGTAACAGATTATGACGGTATTGATCCTGAGATAACAGGAGGAATAGACAGTAACTTTTATCCACGTTCACGTGCGGTTGCTTTTGGTCTAGACATTAAATTTTAATTCACAACTATGAAAAAATTAATATTCTTAATTGCAATAATGACGATGATTACCTCCTGTCAAAGTGATTTGGATCAAAATCCAATTGATCCAGATTTATTTACAGAGGTAGATGTATATAGTGATGCAAGCCAAGCCCGAGGTGCTTTGGCAAAAGTATATGCAAGTTTAGTTTTAACAGGTCAACAAGGACCAGCAGGAGATCCAGATATCGATAATAGTTTAATCGATGAAGGTTTTTCTCAGTACACACGTATTCTGTTTACCCTCAATGAAATTACAACAGATAATGCAGTTGTAGGTTGGGGAGATCCAGGTTTGCCAAATATTCATGAAATGTCATGGGATGTAAATAATCCTTGGACCAAAGGCATGTATTTCCGTTTGGCTCAGGTGGTTTCTTTTTCGAATTCATTCATTGAAAATGCTGCAGATTTAGCGGCTGGTGACTCAGAAGTTGCTTCTTACATCGCTGAAGCGCGAGTGATTCGCGCCTATGCTTATCTTCAGTTAATGGATATGTATGCCAATGTGCCACTGGTAACAACAGTTACTACTGAGCTTCCTGAGCAAAGCAATCGTGCAGAGATTTTTGCCTTTGTTGAGTCTGAACTTACTGAATTGGCTGGCCTATTGAAAGAACCACGTTCAAATGAATATGGGCGTCTAGACAAAGCCGCGGCTTGGTCATTGCTTACACGTTTGTATTTAAATGCACCTGTATATATTGGAACAAATAAATATGCGGAAGTGGTTACCAATGCTGAAAATGTTATTTCAAGTGCTTATTCACTAAACACTGCCGACGGAAACTCAAATGGAACGGCCTATGATGAATTGTTTCTTGCAGACAACTCTACCAACGGGGCACAAAACGAATTCATTTTTGTTCTACAATTCGACGGCATCAATAGCCAATCTTGGGGAGGGTCAACCTTTATGGTGCATGCACCCATTGGTGGAACTATGAATCCTTCGCTTTTTGGCGTCAATGGAGGTTGGGCAGGCCTCAGAACTACCAAAGCATTGGTAGATAAATTTGGGTATGCAGTAACTGCTACAAATGCGGATGGTGAACCAACCGCTTGGTCAGATTCCAGAGCTATGTTCCATACCGATGGACAGAATTATGAAATGGCCAAAATTCCAAAATTCACCGAGGGCTATGGTGTTACTAAAT
>Ga0115572_10005081_pt1 | contig 10163 bp, 3 predicted proteins | sample COGITO_mtgs_1206_FD_88681 | JGI IMG/M metagenome (GOLD analysis project Ga0115572, IMG submission 88681) | Pelagic marine microbial communities from North Sea - COGITO_mtgs_120607 | ecosystem: Environmental > Aquatic > Marine > Epipelagic | place: Germany:Helgoland, sampling site Kabeltonne... | reverse complement strand
GTGCCGGGCAGCTTAACGTATGGCAGCCAGTGAGCGGGGCCCTGGAACAAATCGACGAGTTCATCCTCCGTTGGACCAGCCGCCTCGCTGCCCTCCTCCTCGCCACTCTCGTTGTTGTCATCTTCATCCTCGCTGTCATCGTCATCGTCATCCCACGCGCTGTCCGCCATACCCGCGAGCGAGTTGGTGGATCCCTTCACGGTCACGCTCTCCGTCTCCGTCGTCACGCCAGTCGCGGCGTCGTCGTCGTCGTCGGAGTCGTCCCACGCGTCGGGGACGTCCGCGTCCCGCGTCTCCTTCATCGTCGGCCCGAGGTCGGCGGCGGGCTGAATCGCGCCTCCGCCTCCGCCGCCCCCGCCGCCCCACATCGTCGGCGAGAGCATGGCGCCCATCGTCATCACCTCACCCGCGCCGCGCCCGCCAATCTCCTCGAGCGAGCTCATGCCGATGGTCGCGAGCCTGGACGCGGCGTCGGCGTCGGCGGCGGCTAGGCCGCAAATCAATCCGTTATCGCCAGCCCACTGCAGCCACGGTCCCCACACCTCGGGGTCACGTCGCAGGGTGCCGAGGTTACCGATGATGATCAGGCCGCGGCGTGCGCGGGTGAGCATCACGTTCACGCGCCTCGGGTCGGCGAGGAAACCCACGTTGCCGTTCGGGTTGGCTCGCGTGCAGCAAAACACGATGACCTCCTTCTCTCGGCCCTGGAATCCGTCGACGGAGCAAACCTCGAGGGCTTGGATGGTGTTGGGATCCGCGGGGGCGTCGAAACGGCTTCGGATCTCCGGCTTGTTGCCGTTGAGCAGGCGCTTGATCGCGCGGACCTGCGCGCTGTACGGGGTGACGACGCCGATCTCGCCGAAGATGACGTCGTGCCCGGCGGCGAGCTTCTTGACGATGTTCACAATCTTCTGCGCCTCCACCGGGTTCGTCTGAGACGAGCCGTCCGATCGCTCGTACCCGTCGGGGACGTCCACGAACGCGAGGGGTACCGCGGGGACCGGCCAGTCGAAGCCCATCGGCGCGCGGCGCGCCGAGGGAGGAGTCCCGGAGAGTAAGGCGCCTGCGTAGAAAGCCTTGCTCGGGTAGGCGGCGATGGCGGGGTGCATGCGGTACTGCACCTTGAGCATGAACGTGCGGATACCCCTGGAGAGCATGCGCTCGAAGAGGGAGGTGCCGAGACCCGCGGCGTCCGCCTCACGCGAGATGATCGTGGGCGGGAGCTGCTTCTGGTCTCCGATGAGGACAACCTGCGAGCACCCCTTCGTGAGCGGGACGACGGTGGCGGGCTCCGTCGCCTGCGTAGCCTCGTCGATGAGGCACGCCTGGAAGGAGAACCGTTCCAGGATGTCCGACCCGGCACCCGCGCACGTGGCGCACACAACCTCCGCGCGTCGCAGCACGCCGTTGATAGCCTGGTACTGCTGATCTTTGCTCATCTTGGACCCGGGTTCGATCCCCGCGATGGACTCAACCATAAACTGCATCAAGTCCTGTCGCACAGCCTCGGGGCGGCCGATGCGCGCCACCCTGACACCCGCGCGGGACAGACCGTCCACCAGGTTATCCACCGCGATGTTCGAGTCCGAGGTGCACAGAATCGGGGAGGTGCGGTTCCGGAGCCACATCTGCACCAGCGCGACGGCGGTGTGCGTCTTACCGGTACCCGGGGGACCTTGGATGAGCGTCACCCTCTGGAACAGCGCAGCCTCGAGCGCGTCCGTCTGGGACTTGTTCATGTGCGCCATCGCCTGCAGGTCCATCGCGTTGTCGATCATGCGCTGGCGCTGCATCAAGGTGAGGTTGGGATCGCGCTCGGCGCTGCACATATCCGGGATGCCGTTGATGGCGGCGCGGTTGTGGTCCCAACCCGCGACGAGAATGTCGCGAATGGCGGGATCGACGCCAGCCTTCTGGCTCGTCCCGGGCTTGACCTCGACCATGTCCTGGAGGGCGTTGAGCTGGCGGAGGAACGACGTGCGGTTGGCGAGCTTGTCCACCCTCCACCCGCCTCCCCGCACCGTTTGCGCCTGCGCCTGCGTACACCCCACGAGCTTCACGCTGAGGTTGGGAAACATGGCGCTCACCTCAGCCTCAAACTCGTAATCCGCGCGCCACCCACCGCCCCGCGCCCCGCCCCGGCCCACCGGCCCCGTCGTGTTATCCCGCCTCGGGCCCGTGGGCATCACCAGGTTCTCCTCGTCGAACACGTGGACGTCGCCGCCGGGCCCCTTGGGCATCTCGCCCCCCATCTGCCTCGCCGCCTCGCCCGTGCGGGAGAGCAGCACGGTGTCACCCTTCATCAACCCGCGCTGAAGCTCGGAACCGAGCGCGGGGATGTTCAGCGCGAGCTGGCCACCCTTGTGCGACGAGTTCATCACCACGTCCATCGCGGCCAATCCGCTCTCCTGCAATCCAAACGCCGGCGCGTTAGCCACGCGGTCCAGCGTCTGAAGCGCCTCCTCCAAAAACTCCTGCACCACGAGCTTGGCGAAGTGGAAGTGGTAGTTGTGCACAGCCTTGGACTCGTAGTCGATGATGTGCTCCAGGGCGTTGAGGAACTCGAGGGCGTCCATGGGGTTGGCGCGCTGCGACATGCCGGTGATGATGGCGGTGAACTGTCGCAGCGGCATCTTCATGCCGCGCTCCTTGAGGTAGTCGGCAACCTGGATAGCCTCCGCGAGGTGGCACGCGCGCACCAGGCCCATGATCAAAGTCGTCGCCGTCTGCAGGTCGATGCCGCCAACTTTTTGCTTGGCGTCGAAAACCGTCACGGCGGCGTCGACGTTACCCGTCTCCAGGTGTCGGCGAATCTCCTTCCCGGTGGCTTGCGCCAGCGTTCGGTTCACGCCGCTGCCGTCATCCTTCTTCTCCTTGATCTCCCGCTTCTTCTTGGGCTTGGGCGCGGCGGCGGAGGACGGGTCGGAGGAGGGATGGTCCGCGGCGGCGTCGTTGGAATCGAGTCCGTTGGAATCGAGTCCGTTGGCGTCGCCGTTCTCCTTGTCCACGCGCTCAGCCTTGGGCTTCTTCTCCTTCTTAGCCTTGGGCTTCTTCTCCGCGGCGCCGGGGTCCGGCTTGGCGACGGCGCCGTCCAGCGCGGGGTGGCCCTTGGGCAGGGGAATCACACCCTTGCGGGGATTCGCGCCTCTGGACTTGGACTCCTCCTTCTCGTCCCCCTCCGGCTTGGGCGCGACGAACGAGCCGCCACCCTTGGGCGCCGGGATCGCCTTCTTCCCGTCGGCTTCAACCTTGTGATGCACCTCAACCTCGACGACGTTACCCACGTCCGCCTTGTCCTTACCGCCACCCTTACCCCGGCGCGACTTGGGCTTAGCCGTCGCAGGTTTGGCATCGCCGTTCGGGGCGTCCGAGGCGGAGCCGGGGCCGGGGCCGTCAGCCTTGCCTTTCCCTTTGCCGCCGCGGGGCTTCTTCGGCTTTTCCCCGGAGGGAGCGCCGTTGCCGTTGCTCAGCGGGGCAGGGATGGCGTTCGGGGTGGGGATGCCGCCCTTGAGGCCGGACTTGCCGCCGACGGAAACGTCGGCGAGAGTCAACCTCGCAACCTCCTCGACGACCATCTCCGATCCAGGCTTCTTGCTGGACGTCGTCGAGTTGCGGTGCGGGCGGTGACCTCCTCGTTTGCTAAGCTCCGGCGCCTTGCTCGTCTCGCTCTTTGTCATATACTCACGTAGCCTGCGATCGCGCGGGGAGGGCGGGCGGGTACCGTGAGCGAAAGGGACGTGGGCGGGGCGGCGGATCGCGGGAAAAAGAAAGAGGCGGCCCGGTTGACTTGCGCGCGTTTTTTGTGACGGCGGCGGCGGCGTTTGGCGCCGACGACGGCGCCGAAGGACGTCCGGCGGGCACCTCGGATGGGTTCGGTGCCAACGACGAGTGATGCCGGATGCTGATCGAGACTTTTCGCGCGTTCGCGTTACCACCCGGGTCGGATCCGAGACGCCAAGATCCGGACGGCGCGGCTTGAAACATGGGTGTTTTTGCAGCCAAAAAACGAGGGAGGAGTCGCGAGGCGCGCACCTTCTGTGTGTGAAAGCTCGCGTCTGTCACCTCTTGGCTCGCGACTGTGTTCTTGCTGTGTACGTCTCCTAACGTCCGGTCGCGCAGGAGAGTCTCTTACGCACTCATCCTTTCGGTCAGGCGGCTGGTGTAGCCCCCGCGGTCCGTAGTGGCCAGAGCCGAGAAAGTCCACAGGAGATGGAGTGCCGCCTCGGAGCGATTCCCAGCCCCCCGATTTCGCCGATTTCGTGTGCGGCTGTGAGACGGTCTATGACCCTGGAAACCGACCGACTTATTTTCTCTCGTATGCGGGCCAGTATCGGAAATGGCGTATTTGAGGTTACTACGAGGTAATTGGACATTTGGAGTCCGACATCCACGCGTTTGCCACGCTGGCACCTATTTGTGACAAAGAGCGCGCGTCGCGGGACACTCTTATCAACGCGGATTTTCCACCGATACCGATGGCGACCATGCGGGCCTCGACGATGTGGGCGCCGGTGAGGCGCCCCCCGATGCGTCCGTCGAACCGTCGCGCGTGTCGCGTCGTGAACTTCGCGGCGGGCGAGCCCGGAAGTAAGATCCCGGAAGGACTCGTCGCGCAACCGCCCCCGGTTCCGCTGCCTCCGGAACTCCAGGCCAAGCGCGATGAAGCGGCCAAGGCTGCCGCGCTCGAGGCCAAGCTGAAGGTGCAGGCGGCGAAGGCAGCGTCCGACGCGGCCAAGGCCAAGGCTCGCGCCGAGGCCATCGCCGCGGCGGAGGCTGCGAAACGCGCGGCGGACCCCGAAAGACCCGCGAGGCCCAGCATGGAGTCCGTAGAGGCGGAATTGGAATTACAATCCGACGATTCAGTCCCAGCCGACGCCTCGGGCAGCTGGGACGAGCTCATCCCGGAGAACGAGACGGACGAGGAGTACCTCACGCGGGTTCGCCTGCGGCCGATCCACGGCAGGCTCGCGCTCTGCCGCAACGAACCCTCGTTGATGCCCTACGAGCAACTACTCTACGGCAGGTACCAGAGGTTCGAGGGCAGGCTCGAGGAGATCGAACAGAACCACGGCTCACTCCAGGCCTTCGCCGAAGCGTACAAAGAGTACGGCTTGCACCCAAAGCCGGGCGGGTCGCCAGGGGACGTCCGCTACGTCGAGTACGCGCCGGGTGCCAAGCGGCTCTCGCTCATGGGCGACTTCAACGGGTGGAAGGCGTGGGAATTCGAAGGCGTCGTCGACGAGTTCGGCAAGTGGGTAGTAGACGTACCAGCCGCCGCGGGTCTCACCCACGGCTCGCAGGTTCGCGTCGTCATGGAGTCACACGACGACCGCCAGTTCGACCGCGTGCCGGCATGGATCCAGCGCATCGTCCAGTGCTGCGACGAGGAGAGCGGCGAGGCGCGGTGCTACCACAACGGCGTCTACCACGACCCGCCCCCAGGGGAACGACACGAGTTTGTTCACGAAAAACCAAAGATAAAACCCGCGTCGCTTCGCATCTACGAGGCGCACGTGGGGATGTCCTCCGAGGAACAGAGGTGCGGAACCTACCGCGAGTTCGCCGACGAGGTCCTGCCCAAAGTACACGAGCTCGGGTACAACTGCGTGCAGCTCATGGCCGTCGCAGACCACGCGTACTACGCCTGCTTCGGGTACCAGGTTACAAACTTCTTCGCCGCCGCGCACCGAAGCGGCGGGCCGGAGGACTTGAAGTACCTGGTGGATAAGTGCCACGGGCTCGGTATGCAGTGCTTCATGGACGTGGTGCACGCGCACGCGAGTGATAACGCCATCGACGGGTTGAACGAGTTTGACGGGACGGGCGGGCACCTCTTCCACGAGGACCCGGGACTTGGATGGCACGGCCTCTGGGGGACGCGGATGTTCGACTTTGGCAAGTACGAAACCCTGCGGTTCTTGCTGTCCAACATACGGTACTGGTCCGAGGAGTTCAAGTTTGACGGCTTTCGGTTCGACGGCGTGACCGCGATGCTGTACACACACCGCGGGATCCACTGGGACTTCATCGGCGGTCATTCCGAGTTTTACGGCGATCACGCAGACAACGACGCCTGCGTTTACCTCATGCTCGCGAACCAGATGCTCCGCGACGACCCAAAGTTCGGCCCCGCCGCGGTGACCATCGCCGAGGACGTGAGCGGTCAGACGGGCGTGTGCAGACCGGTGTGGCACGGCGGGTTAGGTTTTGACCTGCGGCTGTCCATGGGGCCGCCAGATCACTGGGCTCGGCTGGCGCACGAGCCCGATTTCAACTGGAGCCCGTCGCGGGTCGTCTCCCTCGTCACCGGGCGCAACCCCGAACCGGCGGTGAGTTACCTCGAATCCCACGATCAGTGCCTCGTCGGAGATAAGACGTTCGCGTTTACGTTGATGGACGCCGCGATGTACGGGTGCATGAGCAAGACGCGGGAGGAGGGCGTGCACCCCGCGGTTGAGAGGGGCGTCGCGCTGCACAAGATGGCGCGACTGCTGCAGCTCACGCTGGGCGGCGAGGCGTGGCTTAACTTCATGGGTAACGAGTTTGGGCACCCGGAGTGGGTCGATTTCCCGCGCGAGGGCAACGGCGAGTCGTTCAACCACGCCAGGCGCCAGTGGTCACTCCGGGACGACGAGGACCTCTTCTACTCCGACCTCGCCCGATTCGACGGAGCTCTGATGCGATCGGATGAAACGTGCGGGTTACTCGCGTCCAACCGCGGCGGGTTCGCCCCGACCGTGCACCACTGCAAGGACGACAGCGGCGTCCTGGCGTTCCACGTCGGACACAACTGCCTCGTCGTCGCCAACTTGCACCCGCACGAGTCGTACCCGTTTTATAAAGTCGGCAGCGAACGCGCGGGACGGTACGAGCTGGTGTTGGACACCGACGCGTCTCAGTTCGGTGGCTGGGGCCGGATCGACCCGACGGTGACGACGCCGGAGACGGAGGGTGGGCCGTGCGACTGGCAGGGTACCGGCGTTCCCCTGTATTTGCCGTCCAGGTCGGCGCAGATATACAGGCTGTGTGAAGAGTGGGACGCGCCCGAGGTTGATTTATACGCCTATCACAACGATAGCGACCTCGGGTACGCCGGGGACTACGACGACGACTACGACACCGGCGGGGGCGGGGACGATGCGGTATGGTACTGAGCCGGCACGTGTTTGGTTTGTTCGATTCTTTTCCCATCCTTCGCTTCGTCGTGTAAAAGTACTTGTACGTAAACGCCTTCGCGCGAGTGAAAAGTCGTCCACGTTTGAGAATCTGATAGTTTCAGTAGACTGCACAAGGGCTTCAGGATCACTCGAAAGCTCGCCGAGACGGTCGGATCGGGTGTTCGGTTTTGATCGACATGTCAACCGCGTCGATCTGTGCGTCGTCGACGACGCGGCCCCGCGTCCCGCGCGCGGCTCGGACCTGTGGCGCGACCGCGGCGCGCGCGAGGGTTTTCTCCGCGCCTCCGACTGACAAACGAAAAGATGGCGGGGGCGTCGCCAGGCTCGGCCGGTGCGCGGCGTCTGGGGGCTTCGACGATGCCTCGCGCAGGGTGTTCAGCGATGCTGGTATGTCCGGGGATGAGTTCGGGGACCCGGCCATGAGCGGGGACGGCGACACGGACGACGTTCAGTTACCCCCTCCCCCGCCCTCGTCATCCGGGCGCGAGCTGGAGAAGCAGGAGAACGCGTTCAAGGATGTGCAGAAGGAGATCACCAACAACTGGGGACGGCGCATGTTGAACACGTTCTTCTACATCGTGCTCATACGCCTGTGCTCGGAGTTCCCGATGAAGTACTTCGCCACCCCGGCCGGCGCGCAGGTGGGAGGGAACGTGTTCAGCCAGTTTGTCAACTCCATCGTGCCCGTCGCCGCGTCCACGGGGCGGGGCTGGGGCGACAGCGCCATCCTCGGCAGCGGCATCCCCTTCTTCCACGTCGGCATCGGGCCCATCATCGCGGCGTCCATCGCCATGCAGGTCATCATCGCGCTCGTGCCCAGCATGAAGGAGCTCACCAAAGACGCGGTTGGCCAGCACACGGTGCAGCAGTACACCCGATACCTCATGTTCGCGATTGCCGTCGTCCAGAGCTTCCTCACCGCGTCCGAGCTGAGGCAGTTCTACGTCGCCGGCATCTCGCCCCTGGGGTATTACTGGACCATCGTGCCCATCTTCGTCCTCGGCTCGTGCGTCCTGGCGTGGCTCTCCGACGAGATGACGGACTTTGGTTTGGGCCAAGGATCCAGCGTGCTCATCACCATGTCCGTGTGCGGCGCGTATTGGAACTCCGCCAAGTACTACGCCCCAGCCTTACTCGAGGCGTCGCTCGAGCAGGTCCTTCCGTTCTTCGGCGCCGGGTTGGCGCTCATCGCGGGAAGTGTGCTGGTCCAGGTTGGCACGTGCAAGGTGCCGCTGCTGTACTTTCAGGGTCCGTCGATCCCGGGTCTGCCGCGGGTGGTTCGAAAGGACGTGGACCACATCCCGTTCAAGGTTAATCCGCTGGGCGTGCAGCCGGTGCTGGTGGCGGTGTTCATGTGTGAGGGGATGGTGTGGCTGATGAACGTCATGGATCCCCCGGGGTTTATCCGCGCGGCGACGGAGTTTGTTTTTTCGAGCGCGTCTCCGATGTATTACCTCACTTTTTTTCTAATCGTGTTCGGGTTCAGCTACCTGGATCTGCAGGACACGCCGAAGGACGTGAGCGAGTACATGGTCAAGATCGGCGCGAGGATCCCGGAGGTGCGGCCGGGCGAGGCGACCGTGCGGTACCTCACGACGCTGCAGAACGGGAGCAGGTTCTTCGGCGGGTTGCTCCTCGGGATCGTGGCGGTGGCGTGCACGATGATGGACCAGTGGATGAAGGCGACGGTGGGTATCTCCGTGGGGTTCACCAGCATGCTGATCGTGGTGTCGACGATCTTACAGATCCAACGGCAGGTCGTCGCTCTGGCGCAGATGCCCAAGCTCGACAGGGTGATCAGGTCGCTTTAACGTCGAGGACGCGTTTCAGTCGACTTTGGATTTGTAACGTAACGTATCGTATATAATTAAAATTCAGTCGCTCAGTGAACAACTCGGCATTGAGTGCCTTTCAGCCAAATCGTGCTCCTGAGTTCCTCATTGATGGGGCGGAGGTCGAAGTAGTGCTTTGTGATGGGCGCCACCGAGGCGAACACGCGGAAAATCTCGTTTTCCTTCTCCTCGATGGCACCCTTGCCGATGCAACGGTGCAGCTGCTGCCCGAGGCGGCAGTGCGGTTTGCCAGTGTCGTCGATGTCGCGGGTGCTGTTGGTCAGGTGGGTTTGGAGGTAATCCTCCTTGCCGCGGCAGTTGTGGTTGACGATGTCGCCGACTCCAACCTCCGCGCACCAGAAGCCTAACTCGTCTTCCGCCTCCTTCATCGTGATAGTCTCTCCGGTCATGCGCTGGAGGACTGGGCGGTTTTTCTCTAATCCCGGGAGGCTGCTGCCGCGCTGGGTGAGCCACCTCAGCCATTCGATCTCGAGTGTGCGCCTGGTTGTGCCAAAATAAATGGCAAACAACCCGCTGACAATCGCTTGCCGCCAGGTGAGCACCTCGCCGTCGCGACCGACCAATCGATCATCGGTCTTGTCCAGCCACAGCTCGCACTGAGCGGCGATCTGTTCCTTGGTGAGCACGTGGTTGGCGATCTTTGGGTTCTTCCGTAGTGTGACCTCTCGATTTACGCTGTACGAAATAAATTAGGTAGATTCACGTCGGGATGGAGGAGAGGAAACCTGCGAGAAGATGCGCGAAATGGGAGCGTACCGTGAAGTCTCTTTGAGCTTGGCGGCCTGATTGCTGTTGTGTACCGCTTGGGAACCGTTGGCCTTGTTTATCGGGTTGTGTATGTCGTTGCTTTTTTTGTTGGCCTCTTTGCGGCGGTCAGGCTTTTTGAGTCGGAGGACTATATTCAGAAATGCCGATCGAACCTGTGATTGAATCGACGACGGTGAAGTGTCAAAAAGGCGAGGAAAGTTTTGGGAGCCATTGGGTGCCAATCTTGCTGGGACATAACTCACCTTTTTCAACGAGCATGCAATTCCAATGATTGCCGCGCCCCTCTTCACGAACTCTTACATGGTGAGCTTCTGGGCAAGGGTTTGGTGACCCCGTGGTATGTTGTGCTTCGCGGCAATGAATT
>Ga0115572_10005079_pt1 | contig 10165 bp, 10 predicted proteins | sample COGITO_mtgs_1206_FD_88681 | JGI IMG/M metagenome (GOLD analysis project Ga0115572, IMG submission 88681) | Pelagic marine microbial communities from North Sea - COGITO_mtgs_120607 | ecosystem: Environmental > Aquatic > Marine > Epipelagic | place: Germany:Helgoland, sampling site Kabeltonne... | reverse complement strand
GGCTCCTGTGCCTGTTGGATATTCAAACTCAAACTGACTTGCCTTTGATTTGCGTGTCTCAATCAGATGTTCTATTGTCAAGAATTGATATTTTTCATTATCTTCGTAGAATATATAATCAGAACCTTTATGTTCTTTTGACACCGCTCGTTCACAAATTAAATCTATTACTTGAAAGGGTCTGGTACGATTTACAGTGTAATCAAAAAATCCATTGGTTCCATCCGGTGTTTCTATTGTCTTACCACTACCGAGGTCTTTCTGAACAACCTCCTTTAACGCCGCAACATATTCCATGTCCTTATATCTTTTAGTAAACAGACTATAAGAATTTTTCATCGCGTCCATTGTCACGCACCGAAGAACATATGACTTCAGTGAGGACATGTCATTTGACTGCATGTTCGTGATGCTCTCTACAAAGAAATTATATGAAATCTCCTTGCCACTCGCGGGTGTTTTTATTTTAAAAGTAACTTTCTCTTCAGCGCCTATGGGAAGAAAGTTCATAAGTTCAATGCCTTCCGTCACCATAATGTCACAGACTATAGTATAATTATCTAAAGACTCAAAGATATCTACAGCCGTTACAAGATGTGATATCTCTTGAGGGTTACCACCAGTAAAGGTTGTGATTTTTATACTATCAAGTTCTACCGAACCCGCGTCAACTGTTTCCGCCATACTCTAGATTACCTCATAGATTCGGTGAGTTGGCTGCTCAAGGTCTTTGAGTTGAGCTTGTCAACTAAAAAGATTTCTTTTTTCTTATCATTTAATTCAACTTCATAATCATAATAAGAAACTGCCTTTTGATAGACAACCTCGGCCGCGGGAATTACTTGTCTATCTGTCTTAACCGAGGCAGCATTTACTGTTGCTGTTACACCGGCATCGTTGGTAATAGTATAGTTACTACCGGATGTAAAATCACCTAATACATTCTTAACATTGCAAACAGATGTATTCGCAAAAACAATTTCGCCGTGATTATATTCGTCTCTCTCAACTATGTCACCAAGTGTAAATGCTGTTGTCATTGGAGTCGTAAAACCAAACGACATAATCTTATTTGTGTTATATAAAATGGTTTCCTTGGATCGTTCGTAACCGACAACTCCAATTGCCGATACTAAAGGTGCCCAATACTTTTTAACATTACTAACTGAATCTGGGTCAATATTTTCACCTAGACTAAATGTCGGTGACAGTGCTTCATATCCGCTTTTAGATAAGATTGTATCATCAGATTGATAATCACTCTTATAATGAATAATTTTTCTAATCGCATTGCGGCGAGAACCATACTTCTTAACGATATATTGATCAAAGTCAAGTCCAGACATAGAGGTGTCATAGTGTGGATCAATAATGTCATTTGCCAGATAAACCAACCAATCGTAGTTAACATCGTCGTAGTAGTTAAAAGCAAGTTCATCAACCGTTTCATCGCGCTTCATTGTGTGAGTGTAAAATGCCGTCAAGTATTTTTTGACCGATGTTGACAGTCCAACTCTCTTCAAAATATTAATTGAAAGTTGTCCCTTATATTGCGTCAAGGGAAACTTACTGAAATACGATCTTTGCTTGTTAATCGCCATCGTTAGGAACCCTCTCTAACATCTTCTCTGGTAAACAATTCAGCTTCTCTCAACTGCATTGACAGAGCGATTGAAACCGGTGACCCATCATTAAAGAATGCGGAAGTGCCTTCTCCTGTATAGTTAACTGAAAATGTTTCAACGAACATGGTTTTGAATACTCCATATTGTTCTGCTCCTCTACCCTCAATCTTAATCTCAAGCAAATCGGGATATACCATAAAATCGTCTGACACACTTGGGAGAATCTTGAACTTGATTTCATCAATAATCTTTTTTAAGTTTGATGCATCATCCTTATCAAGAGGCACAAGTTTCCATGAAAAATTAAATGATCGAAGCGGTAAACCTTTGAAGAACACAGAAGGGTGTGGATTATAAATTTGACCCATTTCTTGTTGTATTACACTACCCAAGCTTGGTAAAGGACCGGAGTCTGCGGCCGCAAAGGCAGCGCGACCCACCACTGCCGCGCCGCCACTGAGCGCCGTCTCGAGCCCGGCGAGGGCCTTCTCACCCGCACTATCAGCACCTTCGAAAGATTCCATCATTTGTTCTCTGATTGCGCCAGTAGCACCTGTTTCCTGAGTATCATAAGACACATTTAAATCTTGTTGGAAATTTTCCGGTAAAGGCAAATAAATGTCTCCAGCCGGTCCGGTAGTTCCTTCAGATTGCGCGTCTGTTCGTTTATACGCAAGAAATTTTAATTTCAAGTAAGTGTGCGCTGCATTTTCGAGATTAGCGGGAAACATCATGGATTCCCCCGCCCCCTCACCTTGTGCTTTGCGTGCCTTCTCTGCTTCAGTGTCGGGATTGCTTTTACTACTCTTGACATTTGATGTACCAGATTTACCAGTCCCCGCCGTGCTGTCGGTCGCACTATCAGCTAAAGAATTCTTCTTATTAACCGCATCTGATACAATATTGTTTGTGAGGCTGTTTATTTGTGTAGAAGTGAATCCCGCATCCGCCAATCCAGAAGATATGGTAGACTGTATGGCATTCAAACCCGACTGAGTACTATTAGTGTTTTTCAGTGCGGTGACACTTGTTCCGTTGGTTGAATTTGGTGAATATGTATTGACACCAGTAACACCCGATTGTTGGACATTGATATTATCAATACTTCTTTGTAATGAACCAATCTCAATTGACGTTGGTAACTGTGACATCTATATTTCCTATAACTATAAATAGTGTAACTGATTACTTTATTTATACAACTTATCAGATATGGCACGGAGAAAGATGTAGATATGCCTAGATATTATCAAGGTGTTTTTAAACCTTATAACCCGCATAAATACAAAGGCGACTCATCTAATATTGTCTATCGTTCGCGGTGGGAGTTTCGTTTAATGGAATATTTAGACAAACATCCTGATGTAAAACAATGGGCAAGCGAAGAACTGATCATACCATATCGTTCACCAATCGACGGCAAGGTTCATAGATACTTTCCTGACTTCTGGGTTCGTAAAATTAACCGAGAAGGAAAAGAAGATGTCGTGGTTATAGAGGTAAAACCAAAAGCACAAACAGTTGAACCAAAGATTCAGAAAAAACTCACTAAGAAGTATTTATACGAAGTGCAGACTTGGGGAGTAAATAAATCTAAATGGATTGCAGCAGAAGACTATTGTAGGAAAAAAGGATGGCAGTTTTCCATTATGACAGAACATGATTTGGGGATAAAATAGTGGCATCATATATCTTTCAGAAAATCGCTAAAGAAGGTGAGGCAGCAGGTGTCAAAGCTGGGTCTGAGGAGTCGAAGGATTGGTTCCGTGATCAGGCAATGACAGTTGGCCAGGTCAATGTTCAGAAAGAGATGAGGAACAAAGAACGATTATCAAACAAACTGACGCAAACTGACATAGGTCGCATGTATCATTTCTTTTATGATCCAAAACATAAAAACACTTTGCCATACTATGATAGATTTCCTCTTATTTTTGTAATGGAAAGATATGGCGATGGATTTCTTGGTATGAACTTACATTATCTTCCTCCAGTATATCGCGCACGACTGATGGACGCACTATATACTATTGAGAAAAACGATGCTGTTAGAGACTCTAAAAAACTGAAGATGTCTTATAGTCTATTAGCAGGCGCAGCAAAGTTCAAATATTTCCAACCGTGCGTGAAAAGATACCTTGAAAATCATGTTAGGTCGAGGTATTTGTATATCCCTGCTGAAGAATGGGATGTGGCATTGATGTTACCCACAGAGCGTTTTAAGAAGAAGAAAAAGTCATCGGTCTGGAAGGATTCAAGGAAATCAGTTATTAGGAAATAAAAAATATGGCATTCAGTATTCAAGACATGAAAGACACCATCAACACCGATGGATATTTACACGCAGCAAACTATGAGGTGATAGTCATACCTCCTGCTGCTGTTGGTGGCGGCGAACTCTTGAGAATAAGAGCGGAGTCGGTATCATTACCAGGAGTTTCTTTTGCTTCTGTTGATGGTTATAAAGCATACGGAACAGGAAAAACTTACTCAGTACCCCATACATTTACTCCGGCAGCAGTTGCGGTAAATCACTTAATTGATAACAGCGGTGAAGTTTTAAAAATTCTAAACGACTGGAGTAATAAGATTGTAGATTTCAGAGGGGCTGGAGATGGCCGTTACACAGCATCATATTTCAGTACTTATGTTGTTGATGCTGATATAGTTTTATATGGTTCTGATCAGCAAATAGTCAAGACGATTAAGTTGTATGATATGTATCCATCAACCGTTGACCAAGTACAGATGTCTTGGGGCAGCTCCGACGAACTTGCGAAAGTAAGTGTTCAATATCAATTTGTAGATTATACTATTAGTTAAATTAAGGTGGAATATTATGTTACCCAAACTTGCCGTACCAACTTTTGAAATGAAACTCCCGTCAACTGGCGAGAGAATTTTATACCGGCCGTTTCTGGTCAAAGAAGAGAAAGTCCTGCTGTTTGCCAAACAAAGTGGTGAACGAGTAGATATTATAAATGCGATTAAACAAGTGATTACCTCATGCGTTTTAAATGATGATTTTGATATAGATAAGATCACTGTATTCGATATGGAATATTTGTTTATTAAAGCACGATCAGTATCCGTTGGAAATGAAATTTCATTCACTGTCAGAGATAGTACTGATGAAACAACATATGAGTTTAAACTCAATTTGGATGAGGTTGAAGTAACTTTTCCAGAAGACGCGAATAAACAAATATTACTCACGGATGATATTGGCATTATGATGAAGTATCCGACTATGGAGTTATCTGAGAAAATCGCAGATATCGATGATGTTTTAGATATAGCATCAGAGACGGTTAAGCATTGTATTGATTATGTCTTTGATAAAGAAACCACTTACCCTTGGAGTCAAGAGCCCGAAGAAGACAAGGATGAATTTCTTAATCATTTAGATCAAAGTCAATATGAAAAGATCACGGACTTCTTTACGCGAGTACCCAAGATAGAACACATTTTTGAGTACACGAACGGCAAGGGGGAAGACAAGAAAGTTTATTTCAGGAAAATAGAAGATTTTTTTCTATTGGGCTGAGTTATATGAGTTTACAAAACTTATATAAAATCAATTTCGACATAACTCAGTATCACAAATTTACATTGACAGAAATTGAAAATATGATTCCATTTGAACGGGACATATATGTTATGATGTTAGAAGAAAAGATTAAAAAAGAAGAAGATGCCAGAAAATAAAATAAGGTACTACGCATGATCGGACCATTAATAAAAATTATCATGAAACTGGGTAAAGGTACCTCAGCAGTGGGAAGAGGTGTTGCCAAGGGTGCCCGCGCAATGGGCAAAGGCAAAGGCCTGATGAAAGGCGCTATGAAGAAGGGTGGTCCTTTGGCCGCTATAGGTGCCATAGGTTCTTTATTTGGTGGTGACGATGAAGATGATGCGGCGGCGCCGGGTGCCCTTGGCGCGGCCGGTGAAATCGGTACTCCTTCATCGTCGGCAACAGGATCAGGTTCATCTTTAGTTTTAGTTGACTTTTCAAATGTTCTTGAGCTCAATATGCCAACCGTACCTGAGTTGCCGTCACTCGATATAAATGTAAATGATTATAATGAAGTCGAATCAACACTAAACAAAGATGTTGAAATACCTTATGACATAGAAAAAATGTTCGATGAAGAACAGGGTTCGTTGATCATACCCAAGAATACTTTCCTCGACTTTTCTTCTGATAAATTAAAGGCGTTGAGCGCGTCTGTTCTTACACTGTCATCAAACTTAAATCAAGTCAATCAACAAATAGCTTATCTCAACAGTAGAGTTGGTGGAATTGAAAATGCGGTTGCGCTGGCAGATGATGGTAATCGCCAAGCAGTCTTAAACCATGAAAGAGCGAAGGATGAAGAAGCGATAGAAGGATCAAAACCTAGTTTTAAAGATAAATTAATTGGAAAGGCAAAGAATGCAGGAGAAACAGATAAAACAGTAGCGACGGGCGGGTTAATGGCACTTGGCGCTCAAATAGGAGCGGCCGCACTCGGTGTTGGTAGTATGTTATACTCTGAGCAAGTGGAAGCCGAATCGGGCGACGGCGAAATTGGTGCTGCCGAGTTGGCTGGACTAACAGCGGCCGCTGCGGGAGTTGGCATTGTAGCTCATAAAACAGGGAAAGTTATTGGTAAAAAGATTGCCGAAAAAGGCCTCGCTAAGGCCGCTGGGACACTTGGTCAAGAAGGCGCAGAAGCAGCTACGAAGGCAACCACGAAGGCACTTGGTCAAGAAGGCGCAGAAGCAGCTACGAAGGCAACCACGAAGGCACTTGGTCAAGAAGGCGCAGAAGCAGCTACGAAGGCAACCACGAAGGCAGCTACGAAGGCAGTAAGTAAGGCAGCAGTAACATCGGCAATCGAAACAGTAGCACCAAAGAAACTGGCAGGTTTAGCAGGCAAGGCAGTTCCGGGAATTAGCTGGTTGGTTGGTGGTGCGATTGCTGTCACACAATTGGCGAAAGGTGACTTCGCTGGTGCTGGTTTATCTGTCGCCGGAAGTGTAGGCGGGATTGCCACTGCTTTACCGGTTGTCGCCATAGAAATCATAAGAGAAGTTTATAATGCTGTTTATGGTAATCCTGACGGCGAAACGACGTATGAAAAATTCCCGCATGAATGGGATGCCGCGAACCCAGAAGAATCTGATTATGCTGAGAAACAAAGTGAGATTTATGAACCTGTACAGGAATATATCGGTTCATGGTTTGAAAGCAATGCAGAATATCCAGAAGATGAAGAGTCTTTAAAGTCTGCTATTGAGAAAGGAATATACGATCACGACTATGTTGGTGATTCAGAAGTAGATTTAAACAGAGTCTCAGAACTAACTGTTCCTGAGATGAAAGCAATTATCGGTGATGACGATATCGATGACGAGACGAAACAAGTTCTACAGAAACAAATAGACATTATCGAAGACCCAGTACCACCAATACCAGAGTCGGGAGCGGGTGTATTGGAACTTGATTTTCTTGCTGGTGCAGGTGCTTCAGGCACTTCAGGTGCTTCAGGCACTTCAGGTGCTTCAGGCACTTCAGGTGCTTCAGGCACTTCAGGTGTTGCAGGTGTTGCTGGTGCTTCAGGTGCTTCAGGTGTTGCAGGTGTTTCAGGCACTTCAGGTGTTGCTGGTGCTTCAGGTGTTGCTGGTGATTCAGGTGTTGCTGGTGATTCAGGCACTTCAGGTGTTGCTGGTGCTTCATCTGATATATCAGGCGAAGGAGAAATGAATCTCGCAGTCGGACCTAGTACATCAATCGCAAATAGTATTTTAGAAACCCCACCGGCCGCTTCTGAAAACAAGGTTGTTGTAGTGCCTATGCCTATGAATAAACCGCGGTCAATCCGCGTAGGATCAAGACCTACGCCGATAGGAATGATGTCCAAGTCTCAGTCACATCCCGCAAATGGTGGTCTGAAGACTAAAGATGCTTTCTTAGCAGGAACTCTGTTACAACAGTCATAAAAAACCCCACCGAAGTGGGGTAGGGGTAGTAAAACTCAACGAACCTGAAGTTTAGTCTTCAGCGAGTTTCTTAAAGAAATCAAGAGAGTCATCATCGTCATCAAATGAAGGTGCCTGTTTTTCAGCGGCAGGTTTAAGTGTCATTACAGGTGCCTCATATTTAATTTCAGGAACTTCTTCAGCAGTAGATGTTGTGTTTTGAAACTGTTCACCGAGAACCTTAGCAAGTTTCTGTGACAGTTCATCATAAGACTTGAAGTTACTTGGCGACACAAACTCAACGAGTCCGTGTTCCAGTTTCCAAATCTTTTCAAGTTCTTCCTCATCAGTTGATAAAGCCGTTGGTTCATCAAATGAGGATTTATCATAGTTACGATAACCTTCTACTTGACGAATACGGAGTCGGAAATTTGAACCTTCCCAGAGGTCAAAGGGATTGACCGCTTCTTCATCTTCAAACTCAGGATGCATCGACGAGTTGATCATGTCGAAGATTTTCTTACCGTATTCGTATAGAAATACTTTACCTTCATTATCTGGATTGCCAGGATCCTTGATCACAAGAACATTAGAGATGTAATGTAATCGTCGCTTTTGCTTCCGCGCAGTTTCTTTATCTTCGTCTCTACCAGAGTTCCACAGTTTACTATTATACTCGCTCACAGGATCATCTTGGCCAATTGTAGTCAAAGACTTCTCGATATACCAACCACCTGGACCTTGGAATCCATGATCCCAGTAACGAACAAATGGAACATCTTCGTTGGCAGGTGCTGGTAAGAAGCGGATGATTGCTGAACCGTTCTGCGATTTATCGACAGTAGGTTTCCAGAATCGTTCATCAGCATTCGACTTCTTGTTATTGCTACCAAGTTTCTCTGCTGCTTGAGTAAGTTTCTCGAATTGAGACTTACGGTTATTTTTAAGTTGTGCGAAATCACTCATATTTTTTCCTCGTATGTTTTATATGCAATGTATTACAGTTTGTTCACTTTATTCATAATCACAAATCATAGTATAGTATAAATCTCTTTCAAAGTCAAGAGATTTAATCATCTAATTAAATAGGTAGACGAGCAGTTTGCTCCAGATAATTTAGATTCTCAGCTTCTAATCGAATCTTCGATTTCATTGCTAAGTTGGTGTTGATGAATTTCGCCGCCACTTCGACATCCATTCCTTTGGTTTCACAGTAATCCAGAATAGCATCCATGTAATCGAGATTATCTTTTTCACAGATGCGTTCTATTTCTTTGAAGAAATTTTTATAGTTAGAATCCTGAACTTTATCCTTAATGATCTCCTCCATTACTTGGAGAACTCTTCGAACAACTGATCAATCATGACAGACTTCTTCTTACGACTGTCGAGATAAATTCCATAGTTATCTAAAGCCATCTCATCAATTTCTTTCTTAGTCATTGCTTCCAATGCCAAACGCGAAGGTAATACTTCGACCGAAAAAGAATTGTCGGATTTATCGACATCAATTGAAGGCAACATATTACAAAAAAGATTCCAAACTTTTAAAATAAAGTCACGCATTTTACTTACTCCTGTATCCGTTAATGGATTGATATTTATATCGTTTAAATAAGGGGTGCATTACACACCCCACTCTCTTATGCCTTCTCAGCATACTCAACAGCAAGACCAAGCGCATCGATGTTTCGATCCTTGTTCGTGCCATACCAGACTGACTGCATACGAGTGTCAGGGTTATGACCCATCTCGTGATTCGTCATGTAAGTAACGGCGTTATATGCCGCCCAAAAGGTGCCAGCACCAAACTGCGATCCTGGTTGTGTGTCAACAACTTCCATTGCTCGTTGAGCATTGCGAGACACAACCTTTTCACCTTTCTTAAACTGCTTCATGAGTTCATCGAAAGATGTAGCACCCTTGCGATTGGTAGTCTTCGGGAATACTCGGTTGAAGTATTCAAACAAAGTGTCCTGTGTGAATCGTTTCTCAGTCAAGAACTGCGCCATTGATCGATAAGTTTCCATCTTCTGAGATGCTTCATCAAGTGCCAACTTAACTTTTTCGGGATCAAACTGTGAACTGTGGTTCAAAGAAATACCCAACGATGCCTTGCCTTCAAGCGACAGTGACAGGGTGTTATTGCACACTACACGAATTGGTGTAAATCGTACATCAACTCCTTTGCCGTAGTTGTGAGGGTTAGACAACAAGAGATAAGATTCTACCTCATCTTTGCCGCCAAAGAGACTGAACGACTCGTTGACTTTCGCCAGACCCCAAATGATCTGACCGTCTTTGAGAGAACCAGCGGTGTGCATTGACATGCCTCCTGCTTTCACATACTCATCAAAGAACTCAAACGCTTCTTCATTCTGAACAGGCACCCAGTTATCGCTAACGATGTCGAGATACTTGTTATCAGAAGAACGAATCAATGCTTGACGTTTCGGTGCGCGTACCATCTCTCCAGCGCGATTGTAGAAGACATCCTCTTTCTCTACAGTCCAGTCAAGGCCTGCTGCCTTCATCATCTCCTTGGGGGTTAGATCGTCTCCTACGGGTGTTCCGAG
>Ga0115572_10005078_pt1 | contig 10165 bp, 19 predicted proteins | sample COGITO_mtgs_1206_FD_88681 | JGI IMG/M metagenome (GOLD analysis project Ga0115572, IMG submission 88681) | Pelagic marine microbial communities from North Sea - COGITO_mtgs_120607 | ecosystem: Environmental > Aquatic > Marine > Epipelagic | place: Germany:Helgoland, sampling site Kabeltonne... | reverse complement strand
ACGCTATATGAACGGTCATAAAAATTAAAAATTTCAGTCATTAACAGTACACCAATTTTTACATACTTGAGGGGCAGTATCCCAAGTTTTACGAGACTCTTCAAGTTTAGTATACCACTCAGAGTTTACGATTTCAGTAATACTTTTATTATCTAAATTATAATCAGCTTCATTTTCAACGTACTCTTTATATATTGGATTATTATCTATGACTCCTACGGCTATAGCTTCAGAGTTTTGCAATCCGTTTTGAATATGATTACTATCTACTTCTTTAAGATCTATATCACCCCTTTTAGGATAGCCGAATTGTTTTGCTAAAAAAAGAGTATTAGCAAAAAAGCAGCATGGATATACCTGACCATCCGGATTTATATTTAATTCGTTTTTTTCAAAGAAAGAACATCGTATTTTTTTCATAGTTTTATAGTCTCAAATTTAGTGTATTTTGTAGGTGGTTTTAAGTGTCGTATTTTTCCTTCTTGGATATATCTAAATTGCTCTGGATTTTTATCAAATCTATTTGACGGTTGAATATACATACTTATTGCACCATTTGCTTTAGCCAATTCACCTATTTTTTCAACATCATCTTGGTTGTGTTCAAATACGATAGTGAAACATTTAGCGATTGATCCAGACTCTGTATAAGCGCGCATATGAGTTAAAACTTTATCAAGTTCTGTTCCTACCCTATATCTGGCATGCTGCTCTTGTGTAACTCCATCAACATCAAATATGACCTCAAGTCTGTGATGATATTTGTAGCCTATCATGCCAAGTTCCCACCACCAAGTTTCATCTCTTAGGCTTGCGTTTGTGTTAACAATAACAATAGTTTTGTTATTACTTGATAAAACATATCTTATAATTTCCATAATATCTTTATTCATCATTGGGTCACCCCAAGTACCGCAAAAAATTATTTGCCTGTATCTATAAAGAGATTGTGCTGGAAATCTTTTTTTAAAAGTCTCAAACGACCATTGAACTAAAGGGAGCCAATAGTTCTTTTTAGAAATATCTTCTTGGTCTGTTCTATGACATTGGGGACAAGACGCGTTGCAATACGTCGAAAGGTCAACCGTCGCGGTCAGCTCATTATCTATATAAGGCATTTACATTAATGCGTCAATAATTGCTAAGCCCTGTGAAATACGTGTTGCTTTTCTAATAGAGGATTTAAGCTCTTTACCTGCATCTTTAACGGCGTCCAATTCAAGTGCCCATAATTTAAACTTAAAAAGCTCTTCTTTGTTTTCATTTATTTCCCATAAATGTTCAAAATAAGCGCTATCAACTTGGTTTGTTTTAATTTTAACCTCTTTGTCAAGTCCAATTAAAGTTTCTTCTTTTGAACTGACTTGCTCTCCCAGCTTTTCTTTTTCTGCAGCAAGACGATCTCGCTCATCCTGAAGAACTTTCATACCAAGCATTTCTTGGGCAAGCGCTCTTGCTGCCTCATTAACTTCAATATTAAATGCTGCAGACTCGGCTTTTTTGTATTCAGCTGTGGATTCAGCGATCTTTTCTAAATCCCATCCTTCAGACATAAGCTCTTTATAATCTGGATGGTCTGGATTTACATCTAAGTTATATACATGTAGTGATCCATCTTGGTCATATAAAACCTTAATGATAGAATGTTCATTATCTATAAATTGTGCGTCAACGACTTTTCCACTAAATTCTGCCATTTTGTTTTTCCTTATCTGTTAAATGTTTTCTACGTATAGTCGTTTTGTATTTGCTGAAATAGTACTCGCAGTACCTGTTGGGAATTCTTGAGTACGATAATCATCGGCGTTAACAAAGCGAGTAGTATAGCCGGTACCAGTTGGAGTACGTCTCGTGTCAGTATAAGTTGTACCGACCTGCGCGCCAGTACCGCTCAAGTTATAATCTACAGTATATCCAGTACTAAAATTACCTGTGTAATATCTTAAAAATGGATTAAGAAGGCTTGCCCACGATGCTGGAGTATGAACTCTAATTGTTTCATCACCAGCGTTAAAATAAACTGGCAAATCATAAAATTCTAAATCAGGATCATATAAATCAAAAGATGTTGGATCTGGTACACATTTAGCAATATAATAATTGGTATTCGTATTTTGCGCTTGTGTTTCAGGTATACCGCCTGAGGTGTAAGCAGATAAGTCTGATATACCGTTTACTGCAACCGGGGTATTAGAAACAAGCACTCCATTTGTTGGACTAGTACTTGTGGTCATAAAATAAATTCCGCCATTACCTTGCCCGGTACTTCCGTCATAATAACTAGATGTTAATACTCTTGGAAGTACTGGAGTAACAAAGCTATCAATAAAATCTTGACGAGTCATTGTCCTAAGTTGAGTAGTACCGTTATCGTCATAAAGATAAAGTGGATACTGTAAATTATTTGTATCGCCTGTAGGTAAGGACGGCGTGTCTCTAATAATTCTTAATCTACTATAGTTGTCCGTTGACATAGAGATGTTTGGTGTTTCTGCTTCTGTTGAATATCTATCAACACGAGTAGTATAAGCACCAGCAATATAATAAGTATCAACAAATGGTTGTCCACCCATTTGGGATCCATTTGCGGTATTTACTTCTAACCTTACTGCCGGATTCGTAGATAAAACATAACTTGCAAAGTCATGTACACTATTCATACCGGCTGTAGGCATTTCATTAATTTGTGAAAAGGGGTCCCCAGCGGGAGCCGCCATGAATAATCCTAGTCGAGCTGTCATGAATTACCCCTTAAATTGGTGTTTCAACAGCACAGTATAAGGTACGTACTTCGTTTCCAGCAGAATCAAATATTCTAAGAATATTATTCTGAGTTTTAAGTGAGTTGTTAATTGCGCGGCCGCTTACTGTGTCTGCGCCTGAAATGTTTGCCAGCGCTCGGGTGTTATCAATTACATCTTCGCCATTTACTCTGATTGCCATCTTCGTCTCCTCCTATAAAATTGACTATTAGCATATTCTTATTTATAATAAATAGATAGTGATTTCTTCGTTATGTATAAAATTTTAAATTTAATGGAGATAAAAATGGCAGATAAGAAAACAATCGATGCCGAAGCGGCAGCTGAAATGGATGTAAATGGCGATGGCCACATTTCTGCTGAAGAAATGGCTATGCATCTTGAGTTTAAACGTAAAGCTTTAGAAGACAAAGATGCTCAACGCGATGCTATTCGTAAAATGGCATGGTTTTCATTAATTGGATTACTCGTATATCCATTAGCAATTATGTTAACATCTTGGTTGGGATTAGATACAGCGGCTGGTTTAGTAGCTGATATTGCTCCAACATATTTTGCATCTATTGCAGTATTAGTTTCAGCATTCTTTGCTGCTGATGCTGTCGGCAAAAAGTAAAAATAAAATAGGGAGACCAAATAAATGATCTCCCTATTATTATCCTGGCAAGGGTGGTAGGAATCGAACCCACGCCAACGGGTTTGGAATCCGTTGTACTGCCATTATACTACACCCTATCAAACTCCTTAATACTGAATAGTAGTCTTAACTTAGTCCCTCACCAGGATTTTACGGGTTCAGTTGCTAGCACCTACCTACCTGTTACGTTTCTTTGCTCGTACTATGCAGTATTAAGAAGTTTTCGTGGGAGGGACTTTCTGCAGTGCCCCTCCCCTTATCTACAATGTCGTTAGTAGCAAACGTCCGGGTTTCCGTTGGTACCGGCGAGTATACCAACCTAGGTTAGAGGGCCTCTTCCTTACCTAGGGTTTTTTGGGTACGTTTAACGTGATTGTAAGGCTTTCCCCGTTCGCCTATCTTTGGTCTCGATGGTAGGATTCGAACCTACGGTCTCCTGGTCCCAAACCAGGCGCTTTACCAGACTAAGCTACACCGAGTAAACTAATAAATGAAACTCCTACGATAACTCCGACAAGAGCCCAAGCTAACTGGGCAAGCTCTCCTTCAGGTGACCTAGGGCTTTTAACAAAAAACCCACCGATGTAACCAAATATGAGAGCGCCTACAATACTAGCAATTAAAATCATTTATATTCCTTTGTTTTACTTTATATAAACAATATAAACTATTTTAAATGGTTTGTCAACGGTTAATTTCACTTTTTTTAAAAAAAATTTGGCCCGCCCTATATGTAATAATAGGAATTAACATATTTAGATTTCATTCTGGGCCGACGGGCAGCACCAGGTATAGGCTGTTACCTATATCGAATAAGAGCTATAACAGCCTAAGTCGCCTTATTCGCTCCGATTAGATTGCCAGCTTAATAATAGCGGCGCCGACTCGGAGATTCTTGTTACCTTCCAGCCCTAGAACTAGTTAGCGGAAATTCGCTATTAGCCGCGTCAGGATGGGTTTCCATAGCTTCTTCAATATCGACCGCAGTTTGGTCTGGATCATCGTCTCCGTGATCGTATACAGCAGCGACCAAGTCGCCATCTTCATTTGTCTCAATAAAAAGACGGTTTTCAACAACCACGCCTTTATGTGTAGACATGTGCATAACACGATAAACGAACTCGTCAGAAGCATTAGTTTCAAGGTATTCAGCAGAATTAACTTCGCTAATTTCAGTGTCTTCGTTTAATGCTAACATAGCATTAAGTTCTTCCAATGTGTAAGATGTGCTCATTATTATTCCCCGTATATTTATGAATATTTATAATCACGTTTTCTGCTAAACTTTTTTCAAGTTTATGCGCTTCTATTTCCCAAGGTAAGTTTTCATAATCTTCGTTAGACTCTTTACCATACCATGTACTACCACCACCGAGTAAAGCTTTAAGCTCTTTACGATAGTATTGTTTAACATGGATCATCTCGTGGCAAACAGTCGTAACGAGATCATGAAAACCTAAATTTCTTTTGATTTCAAGTTCAAAAGTTTTATGATCGTCGGTATTTAAACAGTAACCATGTGAATCGCAATTTGTTAATGATACCTCAATATCAAGAGTACGAACCCTTGGCATTAAAATATCTATACAAGCTCTTACAGCACTAAAAACTATATCTCGCTCTTTTTTACGACCACCGGTTACTTCAACATAGTTCATTATATATCTCCGATCATTAATAATAATATATCATATCAGTAGCGGAATGTCAACTACTTTTTTTCATTTTCTTCGGCAATTACCATTTTTTCGTATTCTGCTCTGTCAACGACGCCTTCAGCAAGTAATTTTTGACGATTAACTTCGTGGGCTGCCTGCGTATCATCTTTAGATCCACCAAAATATGGAACACAATGACCTTCTTCAATCATAATTTCTGTAACCAAACGGCCGTCAGCTGCTCTGAAATCTCCTAGGACACGGCCAAACTTGCCTTTCATATCCTCGCCTGATTTATCTTCTGTAGTAATAAGCTTTGCATCTTTTGCTAAAAGCTCGCCAAGACGTTTGCTTGATGCCTTTCCAAATAGTTTTTCTACTCGGTCTGATGTTCTTGACTCGGGTGTATCAATACCCATAATACGCACACGCTCGTCTTTTAGGCAAATACCAAAACCTAGATCAATATCTACATCTACAGTATCACCGTCAACTACTTTAATAACCGTTACGTCATATTCGTTTTGTTGCATTTTATGCACCTCTTATTATTGTTTTTAATGCCTCGCAGTACAATATTGAAACTGCAGACCAACTATTTATAAATAGAAGGGAATAATAATGTTAAATTTGGGAGGAGATTATGAGACTACTATTAATCGCGTTTGCGTTGATGTCTTTTGCATCATTTGCACACGGTCAAGAAGCAGTCGAGTGTCCTGAAGGCTATGTTTGTACATTATCTGGGACTGATAGTAATATTACTACTTCTGGTACAATGAACACTAACATCACGCAGCCACCACCTACAGCAATATCACCGCAGTTTTCAGCAGGCAATAACAACGATTTATGTACGATCGGTGTTTCAGCCGCGGTTCAAACTCAAATATTGGGGATTTCTGGTGGAGGGACATTCACTGAAGAAAATTGCCAACGCCTTAAAAACGCGAAGGTGCTATATGATATGGGTATGAAGGTTGCAGCGGTATCCACGATGTGTCAGGATCCAAATGTTTTTGACGCTATGATGAACGCCGGTACTCCATGTCCATACAATGGATTAATTGGTGATGCTGCTAAGTTGGGTTGGGAAACTCACGTTGAAACAACAGAAGAAGAACTTAAACTGATGGGACCTATAGATGCGGAAAAAGCTGCTCCTGCTATTGGCGCTGGGCTTTTGGCCTTCTTACTCTTACTCTGAGAGTATAGCTCCATATTGGGGAACTACAGGGAATGCTATAGCTGACCAATCGTTAAATTGGTCAATGAATGGTGTTTTGCCTGAGCCACCTGGTTTAGATATACAAAACGTGATATACTCCTATAAGATACAAAAAGAAACAGGCGAATGGGTAACTGTTCACGTACAAAATGAAAACGCCAACGGAACTGGTTATATTTTTAGAGAAACTGATGAATGGAAACCAGGAACAAGTACAGGGATGGGAATTAATAAAGTAGTCCCAGTTGGTGATTTACCTAGGGAACTTTGGGGCCCAGGTAGTATTGACGTAGAAGGAAATGGATCGGTATATGATGCAAACGTAATTTACACGTACAAAGTCACACCGTGTTATGATCCACAATATGATCCAAATTGTCCTGGCTATAAAGTGCCAACGCCAAATATAGTTGAAGTTAATTTAGATGACTTATACGATGTTTTTGATGACGAAAATGTGGACCTTGAGCGAAATAAAACTATCGAACAAGATGATATAAACTTAGAAGAAAATGAACGCAAAAAGAAAGAGGAAGAAGAAGAGGCTAAACGAAAATACAGATTAGAAAAAGCCTTAAGTGCTGCAGATGCTGCATCTCTTTTAGCAGAAAACGCAAGGATCCAACAGATGAATTTGTTTGCAGCACGAAAGCTTCAAACATATGTCATTGCAGGAATTCCTGGCGGAGTATATAATGATGTTGTTGATTTACGCGACAGTAAGTTGCCTGACGCAAAAACTGGTTTACGTAACGGTTTAGCTCAGCAATTGCTTCATAAGCAAATGGTTGAAATGCAATATAACTTAAATACAAACTAAGGAGACGTAAATGTTAAATTTTAAATCGGGTATCGGTATCGCACTTTTAGTTGCAGGAGCAACTGCCGCCCATGCCCAAGACACACCAATTAATGGTACAGTACAAAGTCGCTGTATTATTCAAACAGACCAACCAGGTATCTATGGTAACCCTAATGCCTATACTTTGTCAACTACAAATTCTGACGGTGGTTCACCTCCAGTAATTCGTGTTGATGTAACTCTAGCTGCTGCATATTACGTAGATATTACAGCACCAAGCGAGTTTTCATCTGCGCCAAGTTTGCCTGATGTGGTAACATGGGCTGGTGACACTACAGTAAAAACTATGTCTGACTCAACAACTATGAGTGGATATGAATCAGGAAAATTAGAAACTGGCTACACAGATCGTTACGACCTTACAGCCACAGGTTCAACCTGGTTTGAAACAACATCAACTGCAACACTTGGAGGATCACGCGCATTCCCTGGTGGTAATTATACTGCATTAGTCGAAGCGGCGTGTATTGCAAAATAAGGATTAAATTATGCTACGTTATGTTTTAGTTATGTTATTATTGTTTGGTCATAGTGTTTCCGCACACGAAATGGTTCCTACATATCCAAAGTTAGAACCTGCTTTTGTGGATGGTTTATACAAAACAACTATGACAATGTTTAATAAAAGACCTGAGGTTGAGTATTACGAAATCGGTGTTTTTACGCAAGACTGGGAACCTATTAAATTTGTTTCCAATTATAAAGTTTACAAAATACCATACTTAAGCACAGTGTCTTTTGACATTTACGTAAGATCTGAAGATAGATACAGAGTTACTTATATTTGTTCTGTATCTAAATTAAGGAAATCACCGGCGCCGCGGACAGCTGTGTCTTCTAAGATTTGCTCTAAAGTGAAAAGGTTAGGTGAATGAAAAAATATATTATATTGCTGATGCTACTACCAACAATAGCACAGGCGGACAACAGTCAAATTGGTTTGACTCTGCCTGGCGCTTCAAACTCATTTGGACAGGACAGCATTAGAGCTGGCGATTTAGATTGTAAAAACTCGATCGGCGGCGCAACACAGCTTGAGTTCGGCTTGACCGGTATTATTGATAATTACAACAGTCCATTTGATAGCGGTAATGGTATGGACTCAGCAAAAGATGTCGGTGTGTATGCAAGAATAGTTATACCACTTGATAAACCGAAAGAAAGAATTAATTGTAACTCTTTGTATGAATTGGAATTGAGAAAAAAGAGACTAGAGGTTTTAAAATTACAAGAAGAACTCGAAGCTCTTAAACGTTTAAATGCATCCGGTGGCCAACAATTTGAAAACTAGGAGAAAAATATGGCCGATAAAGATCTTGGTGAAGGAATTGAGAACTTTGAGCAGGAAGTAGAAAATTTAAAAAATACCAAGATGAAACTCTTTGGTATTACCATGACGCCGACGACAATTGGTATGCTCTTTGCACTGATCAGTTCGATACTCGGTGGTTTATATGGCGCTTTCCAAGTATATGATGATTACATGGGCATGAAAGAAATTGTCCAAAACATCGATGTTGACGTGATAGAAACACGCAACCAACAAATAGAAGCCTCATTGACAAACGTTAATAAGGAAATTAGTATTCAACTTGTTGCTCTTCAAAAACAATTGGACGACGCAGCAACGCGTAACCGTGAAAATAAAGTAGACACAAATTCACAAATTGGTTATCTCGAGGATCAAACACGTCGAGTTGAAAAACTAGTACGAGACACCGAAGCAGACATAAGACAAATTATTCAAAATGCTGAAGAGCGCTTTGATAATAAAAGAGATGCGCTTCAAAACCAATATGACACTAAAGCATCCGATTTGCGCGAGTCAAGTGGTCAGCGTATGACTGACCTAGAAGAAAAAATGATTCGTCAAATGAGGGAATTAGAAAGTCAATTAAACGACAAGCTGCAAAGGGCACTTGATAACCCGCTTGCTAACTAAAGGAGTATAAACATGATTTCAGAAAAAAGAACATGCAAGAGTTGCGAACACGAATGTCATTGTTATTCACCTGACTGCAAAGACTGTGTTAATGATGTATGTACTAAATGTGATTGCAAATGAAAAAGCTAGATCATGGGACAATTATTTAAAATAATTGCTATATCATTTTTGTTATTACCTATTACTGTAAGCGCAGGATATAACGAAGAGCTCAAATTTTGCGTAGATGAAGCAAGATTAGAAGTTGAAGACTTAGATGACTTTGATAGGTTTGATTGGAATAGATTATCAATTTGTGCAGATAGGGCAAGAGTTAAAATTGAAAAAGCGAAAAGAGCTAAAATACAAGATTTCCTTAAACACAATCCCCGCTATCGTTTTCCAGGTCAAAGTCTTAACAAGTGTTTTGGTAAACCACGTGAAATGCCTTTTGAAAGTAGTTATATAAAAGTAGGTCCAAACGGAATGGAAGCAGGTGTAAACTATAAAGACACATTGCCTGCCGGTTGCTTTGAAAATGCGCCTTGGGATAATAGGGATAACATAAAATGAAGATTGCATATATTATAACATTTTTGGTTTTCATATCAGCCTGGATTGCTATTATACCGTCAAGTAAAGAATATTGGCAAAACGTAGGGCCTCACGTAGACGAGACTTTAAATCCTAATAAATATAAAGAAGACAAATGAAATATTGGTTTGAGTTGTTCTTTAAAGCGTATATTGATGAATTAGTAGATCAGCGGTTTAAGGAAAACATGATTGAAAGATATTGGGAACAAAAACGAAACGAAACAGCAAGACGTCTCCAAAGAGCAAGAGAACGCCATAAGGTGGATAGTCCCGAATCGTACGAAAAGTCCCCAAAGAAAGACCACGCGGTATTGTCCAGTGCTGACATTCGATGGGAAGACGCTAAATCCAGGGTACAAACAAAAACCTCTGCGTCTTCGTTAAAAGATAAATTAAATAGGATACATAAATAATGTGGGTGTTGACGTTTATATATTTTTATGCTGGACAGCCATATGTTGAAGTTGTAGATAGTTATCCAAACATGATGGATTGCTT
>Ga0115572_10005075_pt1 | contig 10171 bp, 6 predicted proteins | sample COGITO_mtgs_1206_FD_88681 | JGI IMG/M metagenome (GOLD analysis project Ga0115572, IMG submission 88681) | Pelagic marine microbial communities from North Sea - COGITO_mtgs_120607 | ecosystem: Environmental > Aquatic > Marine > Epipelagic | place: Germany:Helgoland, sampling site Kabeltonne... | reverse complement strand
TCTTGATACAAAGCAGGCAAGCCTTGCTGCTTACGCCACAGTTCTAATACCGCTGCTGCTTTAGCATGAGGTGGGATATTACGCTGATACTCACTAAGCGGTTGACGTAAACGTTTACGATAAATAAGAAGAGAGTCTTTCTTGCCTTGCATTAGTTCAGCTATTTCATCTTTCATCCATTGTTGGAATTTTTGCTCGGAAAAAATACGTTGAAATAATTCCTTTTGGAACTGTCGAGCGAACGGAGTCCAGTCGCTACGCACAGCCTCTAAACCTTTAAATACAGTTTCTATTTTTTCTACTGCGACGCCTTCATTATTTTTCGAAATTGAATGAACCGTTCCCGCATAACGTTTTTTACTACCCGTTTCTGCACCGCGAATAGAAGGCATAAAAAAACGTTGATAATGGGTTTCATATTCAATTTCTAATTTACTATCCAGTTGATGTTCTTGCTGAATCGTTTGCTTCCACCAGCGATTTAAATCAACACTTAGCCTCTTACCAATTTCATCTGCTTGGTACTGGTTTTTCTTTTCTTTTAACCAAACGAATACAGAGTCAGTATCACCATAAATAACTTCATAACCCTGAGTCTGAATCCATTGGGCTGAGCGCTGTATAATTTCATGACTTCGCTGGGTGATTGAGCTGGATAAACGGATATCAAAGAAACGACAACCATCACTGCCAAGCACACCATAAAACGAACTCATGATAATTTTAATCGCTTGCGCAAGATGATGGTTTTTTTCCTTTTTTGCTTGATCTCGCTGCTCGCCAAGCATGGTAATTAAATCTGGCAGACAGTGTTTTTCACGATCAAAATAGCCGCCATTAAAACCTTCAATTCCACACTCTATTTTTTTTAGACCTTCTATTAATCCCATCGGATCAATTTTAAAGGTACGCATAATCGAAGGATATAGGCTTTTAAAATCGAGCACTAAAATACTATCATACAAGCCTGGGCGTGAATCCATTACAAAACCGCCTGGGCTTTTTATATCCGAGTATCCTTCACCATAATTCGGTGCTACATAACCTGAACGATGCAATAAGGGTAAATATAAATTTTCAAAACTGGCGACTGAGCCACCCATACGATCGAGTAACAAACCGGTTAAACTTGAACGTTGAATTGCAAAATCCATCAACTCTGTTTTTTCAAAAATATCTAAAACTAAAACACAGTCTTCTAGATTATAAGCAGCTAATGCCGGTTTATCGTGGTCAAATAGATATTCGATTTCATGGTTATAATCTTTATGACTAAAGCCACCAGACAATAATTTTTTACGCCCTAATAATTCTTCAGCAACATTATCTAAAGCAAAACTTTCGAAGTGATATTGCGCTTGGCGTAGCATTTCGATGCCATCGATTATGCATCGCCCGGGCACATGAACATAGCTTCTTGTTATTCGGCTTTGGTCATGGCGCCAACTCACTTCTTGTTGATTACGACCTAAGATAAAAGGAATATTTAACTCATCGCATTTACGTTGAATAAAATCCATATCAAATTGAATAAAATTCCAACCAATAATCACATCAGGGTCTAGCTCTTTAATTGCAGAGAAAAAGATTTCTAAGAGCTGTTGTTCCGTTTCAACGTATTGGCAGTGGTCAGCTTCAGGGCTGTTATCACTTCCTACCATCCAAATTTTCTTTATTCGTTGTTTTTTTCGTAAACCTATACCGCCTTCTATAAATACATCACCTTCTAAAGCAATAGAAAATAATCGGTCGGGTAAGCCTTGTTTTGGAAAAGACGTTTCGATATCAATCGACAGAATACTTAGATCGGCCTGCTCAATGGCTTCTTTGCTGGGTTTCATGCGCCCTTGCTGGCAGCTTAAAAATTTAGCTCCCTGTTGCCGCTCCTCTTGAAGCCATTCGCCTTGGATTTCGGCTCCTCCACGAATAAAACGCTCCATTAAATAACGATCCGTCGGCCTAAGATCGTATTCCCATACGTTAATATCCCAATCTTTTAATAAATAATGGAATCGATAAATATCTTCTTGGCGTAAATAGCAGGCGATAAGAGGTTTGAGACTAAAAGAAGTGAGTTCTACAGAGCGGCAAGTAAGACCCAAACCCTCTGCCCCCGCCAGCTTCATCGCTTTTTCTTGCTCTTCAAGAGGAATAAAGCATACGGAAGGCTGCTCAATGCAAACCCGAAGCGGCCCAGATGGACTAGTGAACCAGAATTCAAGCTCGGTTGTGTGTTCTGCTTCATACCAGCGGCTGGTTAATAAAAAGCCATGTTGACTTGTTGTGCTCATCAAATAATTGCTATTTTAAGGTCTATACTAAAATGAAAATACGTTTGCAATGTAACAAGCCTGAAGGATATAGCAATGAGTGGCCCAATAATCAGTGATGATCCCCTCTATCAATTACTTAGAGATGATGATGTTGCTGGCTTTAATCAAGCCAGAGAAGCAGGTCAAGAGTGTGATTTATCAGGCTGTGACCTCAGAGGCTTAGACCTTCGTAATTTAATCATCAAAGGGATGAATTTAGAAGACACATACTTTCGAGGTGCTGATTTACGTGGCATCGACTTTAGCGGTTGTAATCTGAATGGCGCATCATTAGCCGATGCTAAAATAAGTGGCTGTTACTTCCCTATTGAGCTGACTCCGGCTGAAATTGAGCTGTCCGTCACAATGGGAACTCGCTTACGACATATTTACACGAAAACTTAGAATTATTCTTTTAAGCTCATGCATTTATCGGTATCTTTTATTCATAGTTAAATAATGAAATAGTTGGAGCAATAGATGTATTTACCGGGTAAGCCGAATGAGCTCATAGAAAAACTAAGCGCCCGCATGCAGAAGCTCACAAAAGCCGTGCTAGAGGGCTTTCCACTAGATGACGAACCTCTATGCTTGGAGGGCATTGATGATATTTATCAACACTTCGATAAAAGCAAGGTTTTCTTAATCACTGATGGCATGCTACACCTGAGTCATGATGGGCAAAATGGTGTAAGTTTTGATGAAGGCGACTTGATCGGTTTTTCCCATTCCTTTGATCTACCTTTTCCAATACTTAAAGCCGATGAATTTGTCCAGCTTCATTTAATTGATCGGGATAAGCTATTACGCCACATATATAGTGATAAACGCCGCCAGCACCACTGGAGCCATTATCTACTGTGCCAGAATGCTATGCTCGTCCATCAATTAACTGAATTAAGTAAAGACCAAGTTCGACCTACAGCCGGATTTCAAAATGTACAGCCTGGTGATGTCATTATTAAAGAAGGTGATGAAGCAGAACACGTCTATACGATTATTAGCGGTGAAGCCGAAGTATTTGCCAATGGTATCAATGTTGGCCAAATTGGCGAAGATGAAGTTTTTGGAGCGATGGCAGTATTTACCGGTGAAAAACGTTCAGCGACTGTACAAGCCAAAACAGCTTGTACCATTATGGCTGTTCCCCAAGCAGATTTTGTACATTTGATCGAGGCTCAACCAAGAGCCGCGGTTAATCTTATCGAAAATCTCGCAAGACGAATTGTAACCATGAACAATCAACTGATCGAAGGGCAGAAATAAAAAAACATAAGAAATATAGGCATTTAACAACTAAGCACGAAATATGAACTAAGCTATAAACATCAATTATAATAACTGATTAAGTAGCTTATTTATGCCTATCTTTCACAATAAAACCGAACATGCCCGACTGCTAAAACAAGTAGCAACCTTAGAAGCAGAAAAAGCATCATTACTAGAAGACTTGGCTACTAAAGACTCTCTTCATCAAAAAAATAATGGTTTACAGGCTGCAGAAAAAGACAAAACTGATCTTAAAGCATTATTGTTTTCTAAGTACATTCAATCTCAAGATATCGTTGATGAAATACGATCTTCAATTGCAGAAGCGGCAACAGAATCTGCAAGTGAAAAGGATAGAATTGCGGGTTCAATGGAGAGCTTCTCACGAATTAACTCATTAGTAGATGACTGTACAAGCACGTTAACTGGCTTAAATGATCAAATGGGTGGAATTGCGAGTACAGTAGAACTTCTATCTAGCACGACAGTTAAAATCGAAACATTCGTATCTCAAATTCAAGACATTGCTGCGCAAACCAACCTATTAGCCTTGAATGCTGCCATTGAAGCCGCTCGTGCGGGTGAACAAGGCCGAGGATTTGCGGTTGTGGCCGATGAAGTTAGAGCGCTGGCTGCACGCTCTGCTGATGCCTCAGAGCAAATTACAAATCTCACAACAACAATTAAGACGCAAACCGAGTTAGCAACTAGAGAAATTTCGAATCAACAAGTTGAAACAGTAAAAGCCGCTGAACTTTCAGGGTCTATCAATGATGTAGTCGTGGTTGTTTCTGCTGCTGCAGAAAAAATGTTTGATTCAATTAAAAAAACAAGCCATGTGTCATTTTTACAATCTGTAAAGTTAGACCATGTTGCTTGGAAAACAGACATTTATAAAAATATTATTGAGCTAACACATAAAGACAATAATGATTTCTCATCGCATACACAGTGTCGTTTAGGTACTTGGTATTACGACGGTGATCACTCTAATAGCTATAAATCATCTGGGCCTTATACTAATTTAGAAATACCGCACCAGAAGGTTCATGATTCTGGTCATCAAGCGCTCAATCATTTTAAATCAGGTGAAATCGATAAGATGATTAATGCCCTCGATAATATGGAAACAGCCAGTGTTCAAACTACTCACTTAATTACAGATTTAGAAGAAAAGTACTAATGTATATTAATTGCGGCTAAGTGATCATTTCTGTATCAAAAGCCGAACTGAGCGAATAAGTCTCAGTTCGGTAAAAACCTCTTAACGGTGACTAACAACTACTTGGCAATCGCTTCCGCCATAGATCGATCAGCAATCTCTTCCAACCAATTCAAATCAACGTCTTTATGCGATTCACAGATAAACCAAGGTTCACGAGAATCAGGTTCAAGCATAATTCCATGTTTAATTAAGTTCATTGCGAACTCAGTATACAGCTCGCTATCGGTTTGCTTCCAATCACGGTAATTCGTAGGCACTAAGTTGCCAAAATGAATACCAAACATAGAGTCAGGGCCTGCAAAGCGATGCTCAACACCGTGCTTAGTGAATACGCGACTTAATACTTGCTGTATTTCAGCTCCTACTCGATTAATAGTGTCGTAAGCATCCGTTTCATTCAACACGGTTAGCGTCGCTTTGGCTGCACTAAGTGCAATCATGTTAGCGGTGTAGGTTCCACCGTGGGTTACACCTTTACTGCTAAAGCTAATGACATCCATTACATCCGCACGGCCACCAAATGCTGCCACAGGATATCCATTACCCATCGCTTTGGCATAGGTTGTTAAGTCAGCTTTAATGCCATACAGTTCTTGAGCGCCGCCTCTGGCAACACGAAAACCTGTTTTTACTTCATCCATAATCAGCAGAGTGCCATTGGCATCGCACATATCACGAAGCTTCTGCATGTATTCTTGGCTTGAAGCAATACTGCCGCAATTACCTAAGATTGGCTCAATTACGATAGCCGCAATATCACCACCCACTCGAGCAAATACTTCGTCAATGGCTTCAAAGCTGTTTAGCGGCACAGTTTCTAAATGCTCACGACTCGCTTCTGGAATACCAACACCAAATGATGCAATTTCAGGTGCTTCACCTGATTCTGCATCCCAGTTATCCACATCTGATTTCCACATCATTTCATCGTACAAACCGTGGAACCCACCTTCAACCACAACAATTTTGTTACGGCCAGTAAAGCCACGCGCCGTGCGTACAGCACCAATAACCGCTTCTGTGCCCGAGTTAGCAAAACGCATTTTTTCGATATTCGGACACATTTCCTTCACGAGCTCAATCACTTCAGAATCTAGATCCGTAGAAAACCCCGATATTGTGCCGCGCTCAGTAATTGCTTTAATCACTTCTTGATCGATACGTGTATCACGATAACCCAAAATAATCGGGCCATAAGCTAAACGAAAATCAACAAACTGTTGATCATCCGCATCAGTGATCGTACAGCCTTTACTGGTTTTAACGAATACCGTATTGTCTTCACCCCAATAACGATAGCTGTCGGCAACGCCCATAGGCATATTGGTATGTGACTGTTGCAATAAGCGATTAGTATTTGGCTTGGCTGGGTTCGTCATATTTCGATTCTGCGTTAATGATTCATGATCAAATTTAATTAATAACGCGCATAATACAGTGCTATAAAGGGCTTTGCATCAGAGATATCCAATTCAAGATCAAAGTCTGCAAGCACCTATCGAAGCGACCTTTCTTACATTCCAATAGATTAGATCATTGCTTTCAAGAATTTTAATCTTACGTGCTACACTCCTAATTATGCTCTTTCGTTATTATATTCACCTTTAATTCGAGCGTTTAATTAATGGATTTTCTCTGGATCTTAATTGCATTTGTTTGTGGTTTTGCTGCAAAACAAATAAACCTCCCCCCTTTGGTCGGCTATTTAGCGGCTGGCTTTGGCTTGAATGCGTATGGCGTACAGCCTCATGAAAACTTAGAAACACTAGCCAATATTGGTATTACCTTGATGCTATTTACCATTGGCCTGAAGGTAAATTTTCATACTCTGCTAAAAACGTCTGTTTGGGCGGGCACTAGCCTCCACATGATCAGCTGGGTCATTGTCGCTACGTTAATACTCAAAGGCATTGCTTTATTAGGTATCAATTATTTTGTTGACTTAGATTGGACTGCCTTGGCTCTCATCAGCTTTGCGCTTAGCTTTAGCAGTACTGTCTGTATCGTTAAGCTGTTAGAAGAAAAGAACGAGATGAAGGCGCGTCACGGAAAACTGGCCGTTGGTATTCTAGTAATGCAAGACATTGTCGCAGTTGCTTTCTTAGTGATTGCCACAGGTAAAGTGCCTTCGTTATACGCCTTAGCTTTATTATTGCTCTGGCCTGCTCGCCCTCTGCTTGGTCGAATTCTGAATCAAGCCGGACACGGTGAATTATTACCCTTAATCGGAATTTTCCTCGCCATGGGTGGCTATGAATTATTCCAGTTAGTCAATATGAAAGGCGACTTAGGCGCCTTAGTGATTGGTTTGCTGTTAAGCCCACACTTGAAAGCTAGTGAATTGGCTAAGTCACTATTAAGCTTTAAAGATCTATTCTTGATAGGCTTCTTCTTATCCATTGGCTTTACTGCTTTACCTTCCATCGAAATGATTCCCGCATTAGCAGTCGTTAGCTTTATCCTCATTATTAAAGGCGTACTGCTCTTTCATATCCTCGCAGCTATTGGTGTTGCTGGGCGCAATATGTTTCTTGGTAGCATGATATTAACCAATTACAGCGAGTTCGGTTTAATCGTTGCTGCTTTGTGTGTGAAGAACGGTTGGCTGAACCAAGACTGGCTAGTGATCATTGCTTTGGCTGTTAGCATTTCATTCATTTTCACCAGTATATTCTACGACTATGCACACCGAGCTTATGCCTACGCGAGAAACTGGGTGAAGTATTTTGAACGTAACCAACCTGTACCTGAATACCAAGAGCAACTCAAAAGTGCTGAAGTTCTAATCATTGGTATGGGCCGCGTTGGTTGTAGTTCTTATGATGTATTACATGCTCAAATGGATGAAAAAGTGTGGGGGGTTGAATCCGACATAGACAAGGTTCGACTTCATCGTGAGCAAGGACGCCATGTTATTTTTGGTGATGCCGAGGATGCCGACTTTTGGGAAACTCGCGAACTCTGGCATATTAAGCTCATCATGCTTGCGATGCCTTCAGTGAACGATATTATTGATATTACGACTCAACTTAAAATGAGTGGCTATCAAGGGCATATTGCTGCAATTGCCCGCTACGAAGATGAGCGTAAAAAGCTAATGGCAATGGGCATTGATAATGTCTTTAACTATTACGTTGAAGCCGGTACAGGTTTCGCCGAAGAAAGCTTGCACCTACTAGAACAAGACAGCCAAGCTAAACCCGCAACTTAAGACCATCGATTTAAGAAATGACCATGACTAAAAATACCATCTGGGTAGATGCCGATGCATGCCCAAACGCGATTAAAGAAACATTATTTAAAGCCGCTAATCGCAAAGAAATTCCATTAATTTTAGTCGCCAATCACTACATCAAAGTTCCACCGTCAAAATGGATTAGCAGTATTCAGGTAGAATCAGGATTCGACGTCGCTGATGATTATATTGTTGAGCAAGCAAATAAAGATGATTTAGTAATTACTTCAGATATTCCACTCGCGGCTGAACTAATAGAGAAAGGAGCACAAGTAATTACTGCTCGCGGCGATATTTTTGATAAAACAAACATCAAACAAAAACTCAATATGCGCGATTTCATGGATACAATGCGCAGCTCGGGTGAACACAGTAGCGGCCAAGCAGCGATGAATGCCAAAGATAAGCAAACCTTTGCGAATGCGCTAGATCGCTATTTAGCAAAATTAACATGAACCCAGAATTCTACGTATTGAAACTGAAAACCCTTTACGGCTTATCAGTTTCGCCTTTTACATTGCTTTCTTCGTCAATGTAAATCGTTTGCAAACCTTGCTTCTCTCTCTGTAAATCGCCATAGATAGCGATAACAAGTGAAATACCCATTAACACCATGACAAAGCTAAAAGGCAATGCACCGATCACCATTGCGGTCTGTATAGCACTTAAGCCACCCGCTATAATTAATCCCCCTACCACCAATGCAAGTGCGATACCCCAGAATATAATATGAGGGCGGGCTTTAGGACCATCATCACCTGCTGCATTAATCGTATTAATAATTAATACTGCGCTATCTGCAGAAGTAATCAGATACGTTAATAGCAAAATAATCATAACAAGAGACATGGCATAGGCTAAATTGTCACTCAATATAACGTCCAGCATTACAAATAACTTATCAGCCTGAGCGGCGTTAGATATTGCACCGTTGGCAACGCCAGAAAGTTCAAGATCAATGGCCGTCCCCCCCACTAAGGCGAACCAAATGAAGCACATAAGGGATGGAACTATCATTGCTCCAAAAATATATTCTCGCACGCTACGCCCTTTAGAAATTCGCGCTAAGAAAACTCCCACAAATGGCGCAAATGCAATCCACCAAGCCCAATAGAAAACAGTCCAAGCACTCTGCCAGCTTGCCAATGCATCACCACTCGTCGTTCCATCCGCAGTCCACACCCTGAACATATTGCCAGGCACCGAAATAACATAGTCGACAATACCAACAAAAAAACTACTAAGGCCAAAAAAAGTAGAGCCAAAAATTAAGAAGAAAATCAGAACAAAGAAACTCAATATCATATTAATATTCGAGAGACTTTTAATTCCCTTACCCACACCAGAAAGTGCCGATAACGTTGCCCCTCCCATAATGATTATTAGAGCAGAAACGATTCCAGCCGAAGAAACAGATTTATTGCCTTCTGCATCGATGTCATATAACCAATCACCTACGCCAATCGTAGATAGTCCAGAAATAAGTTGCTCTACACCAAAGCCCAATGCCTGAGAGATACCCAATACTGTTGCCACGACAGCAACCACATCGATAGAGTGACCAATTTTTCCTGAAAGTTTTTCACCTAGAAGAGGTGCTAACGAAGAACGAATCGTTAATGGCAGGCCACGACGATACGACTGGAATGCCAATGCCAAGCCCACAACAGAATAACAAGCCCAAGCAGCCAAGCCCCAGTGGGTAAAGGACCAAATATACGCATCTCGAACATTGCCTACCGTGCCGCCCTCAGTTAGCCCTAAAATCGTGCTTGGATTTTTAGCAAAATGATACATCGGCTCTGCCGTTGAAAATGTAAGCATGCCAATACCGATTCCAGCACTGAACATCATTGAAAACCAAGAAAATCTAGAGAACTCAGGGCGATCATCCTCAGTCCCTAACTGCAGCTTCCCAACTTTAGGCCACAGTGCCAACGTACAACAAAGGATGACGAAGAAACTCATGGCATAGATATACCAATAATTAAAACCCTCCATAATAAAACCATTCAACTCCCCAAGAACAGAGGCGGCATTTTCAGGAAAGGCTATCGCCCACAAGGTTAAAGCGCCAACCAAGATTTTCGCCGTGATCGTAACGTCTTTACTAAAGCCTTGGTAAAAACC
>Ga0115572_10005071_pt1 | contig 10175 bp, 11 predicted proteins | sample COGITO_mtgs_1206_FD_88681 | JGI IMG/M metagenome (GOLD analysis project Ga0115572, IMG submission 88681) | Pelagic marine microbial communities from North Sea - COGITO_mtgs_120607 | ecosystem: Environmental > Aquatic > Marine > Epipelagic | place: Germany:Helgoland, sampling site Kabeltonne... | reverse complement strand
TGCTAATAGATGCAAAAATTTAAAGACTATTTTGATATCATATAATATAAAAAATATATAGACTAATTTTTTTTTTTCTTTATTTAAGAAAAAAATAATTAATTATTTAATTCTTTTAATAAATATTAACTTAAAAAAAAAATATGTATAGTATATATAAAAATGGCGTCCGTAGTTTTACAAGAAAAAGTTGATAATTTAAGAGTATCTTATTTATTAGAAACATATACATTTGAAGAGTTTTATTCTGCTTGGGAGGGCAATAAAACTGATGCTAAAAAAGAGTTTGAAAAAACTATGAAATATTTAAATAATAAAATATCATCATCAAATAACTATGTAAAATATAATTATTGTAATAATAGAAAATCAGGAAGACTATATGGAGATTTTACTATTCAATCTGTGAGAAGAGAAGTAAGAGGGTTTATATGTGATAATATTGCAACCGATCTAGATATGGATAATGCGCACCCTACAATATTATTAACTTTATGTGAAAAATATGATATTCAAGCCCCAAATCTTACTTTATATATTAATAATAGAAAAAAATGTTTAAATGATATTCAAGAAAAAGATTGTCTTACTTATTTTAAAGCAAAGCAAAAAGTTTTAATATCAACAAATTTAGATAAAAAAATATTAACAAAAAGTGATTTTCTTAAAAACTACGATAAAGAAATGAAAATGATACATAAAAAGTTTTTAGATATTGAAGATTATGACTATGTTAAGGAGTTTGCTAAAAAAGATAATTTTGAAGGTTCTTTTATTAATCATATACTTTGTATTAATGAAAATGAAATTTTATCACATATGAGAACATTCTGCGATATTAATAATATTAATATTCATTCGTTAATGTTTGACGGGCTTATGGTTTATGGTAATATAAATGATTTCACACTCCAACAAATGCAGAAGTATATTCATGAAAATAGTATTTTTGAAAAAATGAAATTATCAATAAAACCACATGAATATGATTTTAAATTACCCAATGGATTTATCCCAAAAGAAAGAATTACTTATGAAGAAGTTAAAAAAGAATTTGAAAAATTTAATTGTAAAGTTGCTGCTGAATTTATAAATGAAAAACATAATGATTTTAATGTATATAACAGAGCAACATTTAATGTATTAAATGAAGAGATGACTTTTACAAACGATAAAGGCGAGGAATTGTCTTTTATGGAAAAATGGTTTTTAGACAAAGAAAAAAGGAAGTATGATAAATATGACACTATCCCTAAAAATAGTATGTGTCCCGATTACGTATATAATATGTGGGAAAAATTACCCGTTGAAATAATGCCGTCTTTAGAAGAAACTGAATATTATAATACTGCTTTAAAATGGTTTCAAAATCATATACGCGTATTAGTTGATTTTAATGAAATTCATTATAAATTTGTTGTTATGTGGTTGGCTCAAATGTTTCAATATCCTGAAAATAAATCAATACAATTAATATTTATAGGCGAAGAAGGAACTGGTAAAGGAACATTTGTTAAATTTTTAACAACTATCATGGGAGGTAGTCATCGTTGTTTTAATACAGAAGATCCACAAAATGATATTTTCGGTCAGTTCAATGATTCCATGAAAAAAGCATTTCTAGTTGTAATGAACGAAGCAGATAAAAGTAATACATATAATAATAATAATAAATTCAAAGGATTAATAACAGAACCATTTATTAATATTAGACCTAAAGGTAAAACTGCTTTTAGTATGCGATCTGTTCATAGATTTATGGGATTTTCAAATAATCCTGATCCAACCACTAAAAATAAACGCAGAGATTTTACAATGAAAACCAGTAATTGTAAAGTTAATAATACAGAATACTTTATTGAAGGTAATAAATATGCTAATAATATTGAGTGTTGTAAATACATTTATGATTGGCTTATGAAAGAACCAACTAAACCAAATATTAATGAGAAAGATATTCCAAAGGGTATATATGATGAGATGCTTAAGGAAGCCCAGAAAGATCCATTAATTGATTTTATGGAAGATCTTGTATATAGTTACAATGATGAGATTAAACCAAAGACTATTATAGCAAATAATTTATATGAAATGTATATTGATTATTGTAATAGAAATCATATAACATATACTCAAAATAAAGTTAGTTTCTTAACAAAATTAAGTTATAAAAATTTTGAAGGCATGGAGAAGTGTGTGAAAAAAATTGAAGGAAAAGCAATTAGATGTTATATATTTGATTTTCAACTATTAAAGGTATCATTAAATATTTCTGATTTTGATGATGATAGCGATTATGATGCTGATTGATTATTATATTTTATAAAATTATATATATATATTTTTTTATAAAGTTACAAGGTTCAGGTTACACCCTTTAAAAAAGTTAGTTTAAAAAATAAAAAATTTAAAAGATAAAAAAGAAAATATAAATTATATATTAAATAGAATCAAAATCATGGGCGTAACCAGTACCTGTAACTTTCCTAATTAGGCAATTTAAAAGTTTCGTCAAAAACAGCGAAGCCCAAATATAGAAATGTAGATAAGCAAACTATATAAAACTATATAAAAAAGAATAAAAACATAAAAGAATAGTTGCCTAATTAGGCAATTTAAGTATTTAAATTAAATATATTCAATATATATATATGTCGTTAATTTCTCCTTTATGTAGAACAGGTCGTAAAAAACCATTACAGAGTATAATTAAAGCATTAGCACCAAAAGATTTTAAAAAATATGTTGAACCATTTGTGGGTTCAGGTGATGTGTATTTTTATTTAAATATAAACCCTGACACTCCATCGGTAATTAATGATTTAGATAAAAATATATCAACTGCTTTTAAAATATTAAAAAGTAATCCAAGCATAGATAATATTGATAGATTTAAAGATAAGTCATTGGAACAAGTGCGATCATTTGTGAAACAAAGTCATACTTCCCCACTTGATAAACTTGCGAAAATTATTTATGATTTATGTGGGGTTTTTGCTGGTGCGAAATCGGGGTCTAAAATATATAATAATTCTAACATAGAACCAAAACTGAGAAAAATACCGAAGTATGCCGAATATATGAAAAATACGAAAGTATTAAATCAAGATTATAAAAGCGTGATAAGAAGTAATGACTCAAAAGATACATTCTTTTATTTAGACCCTCCTTATGAGTCATCAAAAGGACTATATAGTAATTCTGATATGAACTATAACGAACTTGCTAATGTTTTATCAAAGGTAAAAGGTAAGTTTATTTTATCACTAAACGACAGTGCTAATATTCGTGATATATTTAAACAGTTTAACATACAGAGTGTTTCTGTTCATGGTCATAATAATGTAGGGGCGGGTACGGGAACTCGCAAAGAAATAATAATTAAAAATTATTAAATAATAATAATAACTTTAAAAATTATATAAATCAATAAAATATATAATTTTTATACTTAAAGAACTTTAGTTAGTACTGAAACCTATCACTTCAACTGGTTCTAATTCTACTTCATCATCGCTAACAATAATTTTATTTCCTGCAATATCGTTAAACCAAGTTAATTGATAATATAAAAGCAGAGCATCTTCAAGTTGTCTTTTATTCATAGTGGAAGTATTTTTAATGCCTAATTGCCTTGCCTTAATGTATAATTCCTTTTTAGTATAATACATTTTATATTATATTTAGAAAAAAATATTTAGACTTCTATTTATCTAAATATAAAAATTATTATCTTTTTATAATATATATTAATGAGTGATAACGAAAATGATGAATTAGAACAACCTAAAACAATTGAAGAGCACTTATCAACTGATATAATAAAAACACAGACGCTAAATAAGAACGGCAAACCACGCAAACAATTATCACCTGAACACCTTGAAAAACTAGCCAAAGCTAGACAAAAAGCAAACGACGTAAGGAAACAAATGCAACTAACGTCACTAGAAGAAAAGGTAGTTAAAATAAAAAAAGATACTGAATATTTAAATAAATCAAAAAAACCAATAAAAGAACCAATAAAAGAAACCATTATAGAAGAACCAATAAAAGAAACCATTCCAGTAGAAGAACCCATTGAAGAACCCATTGTAGAACCAGAACCAAAACCAAAACAAAAATCTAAAAAGAAGACTAAGGTTGTTATTGAGCAGTCTTCTTCAGACAGTGACGAATTTGAACCAAACGATAATGTACTGTTTGTTAAAAGAATTTCAAGAAAAAAGAAAGAACAAGTAAAAGAATCAGAACAACATAATTATGAAATAGAAGAACCACCAAAACCAAAAATGCTAACACCCCAGCAGCTCTTATTAAGAGATAGTTACAATCATATGTTTGATGGGACTTTTTTAAAAACAAATAATCGTAAATTTTATTAAATAATATTTTTATTATATTGGTCTATATTAATATAATGAAAACTAAAAAAGTTAATAATTTAGAAATAATACCACCAAAAAGCGAATCAGGGTCTTATCCAACTGATACATTCTTACCGAAGATGCACCAAGTAAGTATTGCTGTTGGAAAACGCGCTTCCGGAAAAAGTACTGCCATAGTAAATTTAATAGAACGATTAAAATTTGATTATTGTATAGCGGTTAGTCCCACCATGAACTCTAATAAAGAACTGATGGAACGTTTGAAAATTGAACATATATTTGAAGATATAGATGATACTAGTGTTATAGACCAAATAAAAGATATTGTAAAAGATGAGGCTCAAGATCTTGAGAGATATTTAGAAGAACTAAAGGCGTATAATAAATTAATGAAAGATTTAAAAGACGGTAATTATTTAGATGATGATTTATTATTACAATTTTTCAGTGATGAAAATCATTTTCAAAAACCAGAACATCGATGGAATGGAGAGAAGCCACGAATTGCTGTTATTTTTGACGATATGTTGGGTTCAGGTATTTATTCAAAACCAAGAAAATTAAACGGACTATCTACATATTCTAGACATGTAGGTCAATTAAAAATTGGGGGAGCAATTGGTGTGTCTCTTTTTTTTATGGTGCAATCTTTTAAATGTCAGGTGGGTGGTTTAAATAAAGTTATAAGAAATCAATGCACTAGCATGTGTTTATTTAAAACAAAAGATAAACAAGAATTGAAAGACATTGCTGAATCTGTAAGTGGAGAGATAGATGAAGAACTATTTAATAAAGTTTATGATACAGCAATTAAAGAACCTTATGATTTTTTATTTATTGATTTACATAAGAAAAATGAACACCCTTCAATGTTCCGCAGAAAATTATCTGAATTTATTATCCCTGAAGAATTAGAAAATAAAATAATATAATATATATAAATGAGATTTGGACCACTTTCTGATTTAGCGGTAAAAGCCTCCCGACCAGAATTTTTTCCACTTGATATTGGTATGGCTGAAGAAAGCCAGCCTGTTAATCTGCATCAACACCCCTTTAAAGGTATTAAACATAAAATAAAAAAAATGAATACTTCTCGATTCCCTATGAGCGATTTAGCAAATTTTGCTACATTTACTGCACCCCAATTAAAAGAACAATCAAAATTTAATGCTGTTATGAATTATCGAAAACAGATCGGCAGCTCTAATTATTTAGACAATTTAGAAACTGCTTACAAACGTCGAATGACACACGGCGAAATTAAAACACAAACAGAAGTACCCACGAATGAACAGGTACAGGTTTATGAAAATTCTACAACACAAACAACCAGTAGTTTGCAAATGTTTAATTTCTCTAAAAATATTGGTTCAAGACAGTTTGATCAGTTTGTGCCTGAATACAAAAAAATATTTAGTAAAAGAATAAAATCTACTTTAGCTAATATAGTAGAACCCAATGAAATAAAAGATTTAATAGGTCAAATATACCCACATGAATTAAAACAAAAAAGAATAACAGATCATGACGTTTTAGAAAATTTAAATAAATTATATCGGAATGATAAAGATGAATTGGCTACTATACAGAGGGCTTTTGATTTTTCAAATGGTTTAACCGACAAAAAAATATATCCTCAAGACGAACAACAACAAACCGAAGAAGAACAACAAACAGAAGAATTTAATCGTGAATATTAATTTAAAAAATAAAATATTTAGTTATATAAAGAATATGGCTTTGAGAGTCGCTGGCATTGATAGACATCAAAAAGAAAATATTTTTAATTATAGCGATGAGCAATTAGATAAAAAAAAATTAGCATTAATGGATATGAAAAAATTATACCCAGATGTTAGTGAATATTATGCTGAACTAATATATGACATGTGTGTTAATAAAACAGATGAGGAATTAGAAGAAATTAAAAAATCAATAGAAACCACACCGCCAAAATACGACGGCTCTATCCCTACTTTAGAAAAAGAGAATAAATAAAAAAATAAAATATTCACTTATATAAAATGTCAATTCAAACAAGCAGATTTGAGAAACAAGATATTGTAAATTCATTTAATATTTTTGTAGATACTGAAAAAGCCAATTTAGTAGGTCATGAGCAATCTCAGGGAGACGATAGTCATTTACATTTTGAAGGCTCATCTGTAGTAGCAAATGATGGCGAAATGATTCGTGTCGGTCTCCAAGACTTCACTATGTTTAATAATATTTATATGATAAATGCTACCAATTGCAGATTCCGTTTAAAAGGAACAGGTAGCAGTGCCTCTGCTTATAACGATGTTTTATTTTTAAAAAATCAAAATTATGGTGGATTAAAAGATATAGCAGATGCTTTTGCTGACCGATTAAGTGCTTATTTAATACCTAAATCAGTAGCAAACGGAGCATCAACTTCTTCTTTTGAAAAAACAACAATTCTACCGACAACCAGTAATATGGTATCAACCGATGATAGATTACTAAGAATAGTTTTAACCGCAAAACATAGTGGTTCTAGTGTCGATCATAATTTAACAAATATCAAAATTCAATTTCAGGAATCTTTAGGAGATATATATCAAATTTTAGGTGGTAACAGACATGACGACCCGACTGATACAAATTTTCAAAGTCTAAATGTAACAATCGCAGCACAAACGATAACCATCGCTGGACTATACCCTATGCAACGTATGAGTGATCCATATTGTTATTTAAGATGTAGCAACAATGGAAATAGTTTAGAAATGTCTGTATTACAAAATGACCACGCAGGAACACAAAACAGTGATATTGTCAATTCAGATATTTTAGCAAAAATGCATAGACACGGCGAATTTATCTCTTTCACAGCAGGGACTGGTTTAGAATATTTTATTAATCTTCAACAGAAGAAACTTTCAAGTTTAAGACTATTTTTAACAGATTCAAAAGGTCGCAAATTAGGGCGTTTAGCAGTTCATCGTAATAATACACAAACAGGCTCGGGATTAATTCAAAATATATCGGCAACAACTGGAGGGCCCGTAAATTTTGAAACAGCTGGTCAAGGCTACTCTTCTAATTTCCAATCAACATTAGGAAATTTATTCTTTACTTGTGTTCTGCGTGTCGATATAATACGTGTGAGTAACCCCGTAAAATTAGAGTCGGCAAAATTACAGACACCAAAACCAGCCCGTCTAGCCCAAGGGGTTTTAACTTGGGCGGATCACGGAAGATCCAATACAATGCCTTTTTAAATAAAAACCTTTAGCATAAAATATTAATTTATTATTAACAATAATAATAATAAATTAATTACAAATTAGTTATAAAAAAATAATATTTAACTATATTATAAATAATGGCTTCGCTCCCGGCAAATCTCAGCTATTTCATGTCTCGAATGCAAGGTGTCTCTTCCTCGCATTTTAAAATATTTCCTCAATCGTCTGATAACGCAACAGCGGGTAAAATTATTAGATTTGAAATCCCGTCCAACGCGTACGTTAATATGCAAGATTTACGGTTATTTTTTAATGCATCAACAACTGGAACATGCGCTCGTCTTCCTGATAATATTTCTTCGCTCGTAGAACGTGTAGCCGTATATGCTGGCGGTGTTCTTATTCAAAATAATTTCAATGGATACAATACGTTAGTTAAAGCAAAATCGTCGCTTGGCGTTGGTAGTTGTGACTCGGTTCTTGGTCACCCAGAAATAGTTCGTGCAACATCTTACCACTCGGGTGCGGCTATTGCTTCTACTGACCCCGAAGCGTATGCTAGCCAAGATCAGGCTTTTTGCATTTCAAACTGGGAAGGATTATTAGGTTCTATTGAGCCTAAAATTATTGACACTGGATTAAAAAGTGGTTATAGTCCAGAACAGGTGCAGGTGGGTATGTAAGTATCCGTAGGAGCGAGTGAATTAACACTCCACCTTGGTAGCATCTAGTCGGCTCATAGTCGGGCTAATTAATTTAGTGGCTATGAGTGGTACGGGGGCGACAGTCCTCACCTACCCAAGAAATTGGGGAACAGGCAAGAAGAGTGAAAACGGTCAAAATTCGTGAAAGCGGACAAGACCGTCGGCTACGATATCTAGGAAACTGATATCTGGGGTCGCTAACGACTGGGTCACTTTTCGGTGTTCTAACCTCTTTAAGAGTATGAATGCTTAATGTTCAGTCTGACCACCATAAACCTTTTCGGTGAGTGGTGCTTTATGTGATTTGCTAGATTAAAAATTGAAGGCAGGGAAGCATAAGGGGTTTATCTCAAGTTTAGATAAATCGGTTAATGTATTACCACAAATTACCATAGAAATAACTTTAGCGGATAATAACGTTTGCACTACATCGAAAGGTACCGATTTAGCAGGCACAGCGACAACTGGTTTTAACCTAGCGCCGACCTCGACTGCGGTCACATATACCCTTTCCAACATAACCATGCAATGTGAAGTTATGGGTTTTTCATCGAACATCCTTGATCAAATTGTAGAACAGCGTATTTCGTCGGTTGGCTATTTATCGCTCCCATTTAAAAATTATTTTTCGTTCCAATCGACCCATGCGGGAAATACACGCTTCAATGTCAATTCGGCTTCGTGGGATCGCGTCTGGTTTTGTTACCGCCCCTCAACTTACACAAATGCTGGTTTCCCTCACCCGGTCAAAGGATATAAACAAACGGGAGCATTTGTTTCTATCGCGGCTGCAAATGCCGACGGCACAAATTTTGATATTGGAAAACCAACATATGATGTTGGCGGTGTTTTAAACACTAACGCTGAAAAATACGTATCTCCTTATTTCAGATTTAATAAAGTATCGGGATCCGATACCACCTATCAGCTTCAAATTAATGGAGCGAGCGTCCCCGCTTACAAAATGACTCTTCCTGAAGCATATGCAGTCACCATGAACTCCATCGATCATTATAACAAAGATCAAAAACTTACATTAGATCAATACACTGATTCTGCTTTCATACAGTGTTACCGTTTCTGCTTAGAAGGCTCGGATTTCAACCGTATGGCGTCTGGTTTAGATGTTCGCTCAACTTCGGCTATGGCGACCCTTGAAACGACAAATTTAGGATCGTGTGCTCTAACAATTTTCGCGGAATGCACTGCTGAATTACGGGTTGGAAATTCGCGAAATATTGAAGTGGTTAATTAACAACTTCGTAAATAAAAATTATTAATTTATTATTATTATTAATAATTTTAAAAAATATAATATATATGTATATAAAAAATGCTTGATAAAACCGGAATGTATGCTGGTATGAATCCTATTGTAGGAATAAATCAATTAAATTATAGTGACCTAACACCACCAATGTCTCAATTTGATAATATTAGTAATAATTTTGTAAGAAATATAGCACCGGATATTCTGAAACCAATTGAAAAAATGCCAAGAGATTTAAACCCAATTTTAGGAAGAGATCCAACCGATAGAGTTCTCTCTGGAAAACCTGAGAGAGAATGTATGATTTTAGGAAAAAATTATACTAGTTTAACCGGAGGTATAGATGTTAATCAAGGATATGCTCGACATCAAAAGTCGGGTCTCGCGATCCAACATGATAGAATACTTGATGGTCCTATCATGCCACTGGCTGGATTTTTTGATCCGGATATGTTAAATGGTTTGGGTGGTTTGGAATAAATATATAAATAGTATTTTAATAAAATAGAATTTATAAATAATAATTTAAAATTAAAAAAGTTTTAAAAAAAGAAGTTTGAGAGAAGTACTGATAAATTTGGTTAGATAAAGTAAAAGT
>Ga0115572_10005069_pt1 | contig 10177 bp, 7 predicted proteins | sample COGITO_mtgs_1206_FD_88681 | JGI IMG/M metagenome (GOLD analysis project Ga0115572, IMG submission 88681) | Pelagic marine microbial communities from North Sea - COGITO_mtgs_120607 | ecosystem: Environmental > Aquatic > Marine > Epipelagic | place: Germany:Helgoland, sampling site Kabeltonne... | reverse complement strand
CTCGCGACGCTCCCGCCGCCGCCCGCGCCGCCGCTCGCGGCGGCGCGCGAGTGCGCCAGGCGCGCTCGGTTGTCCCCCGACGCTTCGGCGTTGCAGTCGGAGCTGCGCGTTCACGAGACGTTATCGGACCGGCGTCCGTTCGACTCTGGTGGCGTGTTGGAGGTGACGGCGCGTGGTGACGCGGTGGTCGGGGTCCGCGCGTTGGGCGCGAGGCTTCTGGAAGCGTCCAGGCGTGTCTCGACGTCCAATAACCGAATCGGAGGCGGCTTCGGGTCCGGTTTGAACCCGGGGATGAGTCCGGGGTCTCACGGCGAAGAGTCTTCAAAGGCGGCGCACAAGGAGGCGATCCAGGTTGCCGTTCGAATGGCCCGCGCGTTCAACGCGTCCGTGGAGGAACACGCCGCGCACGTGCACGCGGTGTCCGCGTGGTCCGAGCTCGTCGCCGTCTGCGCCTCGCGGTGCCTTCCGGGCTCCGTCGACGGCGTGGCTATTAAATCCTTCGAGGATCCGCAGGAGGTTCTGTTTCGTCTGGGCGACGGCGTGCTGGCGCACCTCGCGTCGGATACGTTGGACCAGGCGGCGCGGGTGGACGCGGACGGGGGTGATGGGGGCGGCGGCGCCGGGTGGTGGGACGCGAGATGCCCTCCGTTGGCGAGGCTGTCCGCTACGCTGATGCGGCGACTTCGGGCATCCGCGCGGGGCGGCGGGTTCGGTTCATCCGGAACCGTTACTGAAAACGGCCGGAGCACCGCGGACGCGGACGCCATCGGCGGCGGGCCGCCGGGGTCCGGGATATCGACCGTCGAGGCGCGGTTCGGCAGCCTGGGTAACCTCGAATCCCCGCCATTACCCGCGACTAGGTGCAAGGCTTTACTTCGCGCCATCCTATCCGCGCTGCTTCGGCCGGGCGGGAACCGGGGCGCGTACGGGTATTCAGGCGGCGGTTCGTCTTATTCCGGCGGCGATCCGGAGGTGCGCGCCGCGCTGTACGCCGCGCTGCTGTCCTTTCTGCAGTACGTCAGGCCGGCGCGGCTGGCGCAGCTGCCGGGTTCGGTGTTGTCAGCGGCGAGAACAGGCGGGGGCGATTCTTCCAAAGTTGACGCGGCGCTGGTACAGGCGGCGGAGCAGAACGAGCTCGAGGCGTCCACGTCGTCACTGATCCGCCGGGACGCCGGTCCCCTCGTGGAGCTCATCGCGCGTGACGTCACCGTGGACGGCGTGGATGACGAACTGAAAGCCACAGCGCTGGCGACGGTGGAGGCGCTCGTCGCCGCCACCGTCGTGGCGAGCGGCGGGTCCTCGGAAGTGAGTTCGCACAGAAACGGTGGCCACGCGGGTGGGGCGCCCGGGACGCCGCTCGGGATGCACGGCGTGGGTAACGCCTTTGGAACGAACCTTAACGCCTTTGGGTCCCCAGCAGCTGTCGGGTCCGCGTTTCAAAGGGGCGCGGCGGCTTCGGCGTCGAGGCTCAAACCCAACGGATCGTCTTTCAACGGTGTCGGAACCGACACTTCAACCGGGACTCCGTACGGGCAATCAGACTCCTCTGCGCAAACTCACCTGGACCCCGCGGTCGGCGCGCTCGGTCAGTCTTTGGCCAGGAGCGGGATCGTCCGCGCGTGTCTCGCCGCGGTGGAGCGCGCGGCGCTCCCCGACCTCATCCTTCCCACCGCGGCGGCGGCGGCGAAACTCGCGTCCGTCCGCGCCGCGTTGTCGCTGCTCCTACGCCTGGCGCAGCTACCCGGCGGCGGCGCACGCGCGCTTGCGTCGTCGGGCGCGATGGCGGCGCTCACGAACTGCCGCGCGATCGACGCGTACACGTCGGACGGACCCGGCGACGCCGCCGCGGTTGCCGCGCAAGCCGCCGTTCGAAGTTCAAACTTTAACGACGCCGGCGACGAGTACGACTCGATGGGCGGTTTAACCTTCGACGGCGGTTCAACCTACGGTGGTCGTGACGAGAACGCGAATCCAAATGCGGAATACGAAGGAAACGGACGCGGAGCGTACGGAGGACAGGGAGGGTCGCGGGAGGGTTCGGGGTTGGCGAATTCGCCGATTGCGCCTTTGCCGTTGCCCCGGGCGCGACACCACGCGTTGTTGGTCCCCGTGTTGCGTCTGGCGGGTACGCTGGTCAACGCGCTGTGTGCTGCGGACGACGCGGGTGAGATGCACGCGTCCGGTATCGCGTTTCTCGAGGCGCACAAGTCGGTCATCTCCCGGATTTTGTCCGACAGGACGAGGCACGCGCACCTCTCCGACCTCGCCGAGCTGGAAGCGGCGGTGACGCTCGTCGCGCGGCTCGTCGCGCACAGGCGCGGAGATGTCAACGACGTCGTCAACCAGCCCGCGGGCTCCAACACCGGAACCCCCGGCGTGCCCGGCATCCAAGCGCCCATCAATGGGACGCCGGGGCAGAGCCCGTCCGCTCTGAGCGCCCATAGGTGGCGTATCGTCGACGAGTTCGTCCCGGCGCTGGACGCTCTCACCGCTAAGCTCATCACCGGCGACGGCAAGTACGACGCGTACATCGCGGCCGGGTCCCCGGATGGGTCCCCGTCCGCGTCCACGTCGCACGCGGAGATTGCACGCCGTCTAGCGCACGAACGCACCAAGGGTTACGCGGCGTTCGGAACAAATAATTCGGGTTCCGGCGGCTTTCCGGAGCTCGGTGGGCTGGAGCCTCCCGCGGCGGCTGCGGCGGCGGCGCGGATGGAACGATCGCTTCGCGCCGTGCGCGCCGCGCTCGTCTCCACGCAGCTCGCGCTCGCGGAGCAAGGACGCGCGACGTTTCGCGCGACGGACCCGAACCGCCACCTCGAGATGGACGCCGCCGCGAATCCCAAGCCGGCGTTGTCGAACTTCGCCGGGCTCGTCGCGCGCGTGTCTGAGGAGCTCGGGTGCGAGGTGCGGACGCGCGTGCGGCTGCTGCGGAGGCTCGCGGCGGACGGCGGCGCCGCGGCGGCCGCCGCCGTCGCCGCCGACGCCTTTGGCGGGTTCAGCGGCGGCGCCGAGTTGGCGGCTGCGGCGGCTGCGGCGGCCAACTTGAACGGCGGTTCTTTTCCGTTTTCGGGCGCCGCGGAGGCGAGCGCGGCGGCGGCGGCGGTGGCGGCGAGGGAACGCGCGGTACGGGTGTTGAGTCACACGTGCGAGGCGTCCCTCGAGCTCATCCTCGGACGGCTTTGGTCGCGCACTGGTACGGGTACGGGTATTCAGTCTCACGGGTATTCCGTCGGGTCGTCTTTTCCGAATGTACCCGCCGCTCACTCCCCGTACGGCGGCGTGGGGAGCGCGTTTGTTCGTGATGGATCGGCGCCGGCGCAGGGTTATGCGGCGCCCAACGCGTCCTACTCTTCGTCGGAGATTGCCGAGCTGTCCGCGATACTCACCCCGGCGATATCGGCTCTTTCCGAGTTGACGGATCTCGGCGGAAATCCCGAGGACGGAAAAGAGGGATCCGGCGGGCTCGGGCAACTGTCGGGTTTGGGCGACGGCGGCCGGCTCCGGGGTCTGATCAGGCGGACACGGGATACGCTGCTGGCGGCGGTGCCCGCGGGTGTCGCGGAGCCGCCCACGCTTTTATTGGCGGGTGATCGATCATCAATTGGAAATGAATTCGGAGTCGGAGGGAATTCATTCGGGGTGAATTCCCCGGCGCAGTCGCCGCTGCCCCCGCCGCGCTTCGGCCTCTTCAACGCGTGATCGTCAAGGGTACGAAGGAATATGCTAGCTTAAATGTGTAGAATGAATCATTGGTCTTACAGATCTGGTGACATCAGTTTTCTTTGTCTGCCGCTGCGAATGGGTACTCGTCGACCTCCCCCGGCCCCGCGTCGGCCACCCGCGCGGCAATCTCCTTCAGGTCCAGGCCCATCTCCGGCGCCTCGACACCGCCCCGACTCCACGGCCCTCGCTCGTGTTTTCGTAGAAACATCGCCAGCGGATCGAGCACGTCGCCGAAAAAGTCAAAGTCGTTGTGCGCACCCTGTAGTTTTAAAAACACGACGTCAGTCTAATTGCCAACACGTGCCGATTGCCAAAATAACCAAAAATTGCCAAAATAACAAAAAATTGCCAAAATAACCAAAATAATTGCCAAAATAAACTCACCCCCTTTTGCACGTGCAACGCGCACGACGCCTTGTACGTCTTGCTCTCTTTTTTAAGCCTCAACGCGTGCCGAAACGGAATCACCTCGTCCCTATCGCCGTGTATGAGCAAAATCGGGCACTTGACCCGCGCCAGGTTTCGTTTCGTCGGCCACCGTTCGGAGACTAAGAGTGACCCCAGCGCGCTGCCCGCTTTTTCCCGTGCGTAGTCTTGTATGGACGTGTAAGGCGAGTGGAGGACCAGCGCGGTGGGCGGTTTGTTCCTAGAACTCATCCTCGCCGCCGCCGCCGCCGCCGGGCCCGTCCCGACGCTCCGCCCGTACACGATGAGACGATCGAGCGGCGTGCCGAGCGTCTCCGTCGCCGTCCTTATACCCGCGAAAACCGCCTGTTAATTAAATGAACACGACGTCAGTCATTCCGAATTGCCCGTACGTAGTGCTAAATAAATAGACTCACCGCGTCGACGGAATCTTCGTTTGAACTCCCCTCCGCTAGCCCGTAGCCTGGGTACTCCGGGACGACGACGTGGCATTCGAGGTCCCGCGACAGCGCCTTGGCCTCCTCGGCGACGCCCCCGATGTCGGTGCCGTTACCGTGGAGGTAGACGACGGTGCATCGCGCGCGGCACCGGTTGCTCTTTCGCCTGGTGTTCGGATCCACCGTGCCGAGATCGGCGCTGTGATGAATAAAACACGACGTCATCAGACCAATTGCGTGTACGAGAGTTGAAAAATAAACTCACCGAAGGACGATCATGCACGGGACCTCGATGCGGACCGGGGGCGCGCACATGCCGCCCGGGACGTGTACCGGCATGTGCACGACGATGGTTTTGTACACCACGTCGCGGACCTGCAGCTCACCCACGAACGGCTTGCCTGCGGATCGATTGGGGGCACGGTCAGCGGCGTGCGTCGGGGTGGGTCGAGTGGATCTGTCTGCTGCTCGGGCGGCATCTTCGCGACGATGGGTGGTGCGTTGCGTGACGGGGGAGCTCCTGGTTCGGGGGATGCGCGGGCGTACCTTTGACGTCGTACGATGCCGTGCGACCCTGCGCCGGGAACATGATCCGATTTATGGGATCGTACTGCTTCCAGAGGCTCTGAGCCCAGCTCATGACGCCCCGACCGACCTCTCCTGTGCTCTATCTGCGTGCACTTAGATGCGAGGTGTTCGGCCCGCTACGTACCGGCGTTTGGCCGGCTCGGACGCCGCCGATCGGGGGGCCCTGATGAACACGCGAACGGACACCCGAGCACGCGAACGGGGTCTCCCGCGACGACACCCCGACCTCGACCGGCGCCTCACGCCGAGTCGCGCCGCCTCCAACTGCGATGCGACGCGTCTCGACTTCTTTCAACACCTCTCACAGCTGGCTGGCTCTCTCAACACCCGAGTGTGTTGTGACTTCTGCTTGGTATGGGCGCCAAATAAATTCAACCTGGTATAGAAGTAAACGGGGAGTTTTAGACCGCCATTCTTGAGTCACGGAGCGGGCCAAATCGTGCCAATTTGCTCCTCGATGAAAATATCAGGCCGAGTCGCCCTCGGATTGTCGTGCGCAACTAACAAAGCATCGCGCACGCGTCTGTACACGACGTGCTCTCCGTTCCACCCGGTCCGCAGCCCCACCGCGAAACAGCAACAACAATGACCGACAAGGTCACCGGCAAGGTGCGTCACCGCGATTAGTTCCCGCGTCACTCACCCGGGCGCGATCTACGGAGCGGCAATGAACGAAATGGCGCCAGTGAATTTCCCCGGCTTTCGCTCACGCGACCCTTCCCCGGCCTTCGCCCTCCCTCGCAGGTCAAGTGGTTCAACACCCAGAAGGGCTTCGGCTTCATCACCCCCGACGACGGCTCCGAGGAGATTTTCGTCCACCAGACCGCCATTCACAGCGACGGCTTCCGCTCCCTCCGCGAGGTGCGACCAATGGCCCGAACAACCTTCATCGGTCGCGTCCCTTTTCGCGCCCGTCCCGGGGCTTTTTCCGCGTCGCGAGGCGCACAGATCACGCGCCGTCGACGATGTCGAGGCGTCTCGACACCCCCCTCGACGACGCGCTCGCACCGATGCGTCTATCATCGACACGTCCGGCACGATCGATTCCGACGAACGACGCCGCGTTGGACGCGGCGGCCGTGATTCGGGAAGCGCCCGGCGGTTCGGCCCCGACACGTGAGCAGTCTCACTTACTTTTCCACGAACCGGCTGAGCGCGAAATAACTGTAATTAATTGCGCCTCGCGAGTCTCCTCTGACTTACATCGCCCTCCTCTCCCAATCTCTTCACAGGACGAGCCCGTGGAATACGTCATCGAGAAGAGCGAGCCCGACGGCCGCATGAAGGCCATCGAGGTCACCGGCCCGGAAGGCGCCTGCGTGCAAGGCGCGCCCCGCCGCATGACGTACAGCCGAGGCGGTCGGGGCGGCGGTCGCGGCCGCGGGCGCAAGGGCAAGGCTGACGGCGAAGAGGGAGGCGAGCCCGCGGACGCCACGCCCGCCGCCGAGGCTGCGTGAGAGAGTGTCCGGTGAGAGAGTCAGGCCGGCGCCGCGACGGTCCATCCACCCCACTGCCAAGTGACCGAACGTGAAGACTCAGATGATGAGAACTGAAATTGAACACATCATCTGTTGTCGCCGAGTTTAGTCACTTGGCTGTGTGTGGGTGGACTGTCGCGTCGCCGTCTCTCCGCCCGCGACGGTTTCCGCGCGGGACCCGTCGCCGGCGCGACGTGCATGAAACCTTGTTGTCAATCTTAATACTAGTGCAGCTATGTGTAAACCACCAATCGCGCCGGCGCTTGCGACGTGACTGGCCCCCACAGCCAGCCAGTCACGAATCCTCGGAAGAGCCATTTCCAGGCGGGAAACTCGTTTCAAATCCGCGCCAGAACCCATGGCACCACCGACCAAGCGCACGGCGCCCGCGTCACCGGAGCCGGAGGTGAGCGTCGCGTCCTGCGGGATCGTCCCGCGACGCACGGATGGCACGCGGGTCCCGGCGAAACAACGCCGCATTCGCGAGAAGGACGTGGACAGGCGCGCGCGATATGAGACCGTCTACGGCGAGGAGTTCGATGGGACAAAACTACGCCAGTTCTTCGAACGCGACGGCGCCGTCGTGCTTCGGGACTTTGCCAACGCAATGAACTCGGGGCTCGACGCGATGCAGGACGAGTGCCAGGCTGTGCTGTGGAACTACGCCAAGCGGAGCGGCAACAAGTACCCGACGCGGGACTGTTGCAACGGAAGGTTCAAGAAGACCGGATCTGCCCCATCGGACTTTTCATGGATGTCCAAAGACTTTGGGTGCGTGTTCGAGATCGCCAACGCGTGCGATTGCGCCCCGAAGAAGCAAGGGAAGCAGCCGAGACAGCCGAGGCCGGAGGACCCGCGATCGTTCGGTCACGACCACAAGCGGTGCAGGATCGGCGCGAGGTACGAAGGGTGCAAATCAAACGTCGAAGAAATGCTCGGCGTATTCGCCAACCTGGCCAACGTCGCGATGACCGGCGCCGACGCGCCGAAACCCGACGATCCCGCCGAACGACTCCAAACGCCGCAGGTCCACCTGTTCAACGACCAGTACATCGCTAAACCGCCGAAGAGCGCGGACGCGCGGTTCACGTGGCACCGGGACTCGCAGTGGTGCGACGAGGGCGAAACGCCGGGGCCGAATTACAAGCCTTACCTATCGTGCTGGGTCGCCCTGGACGACGTCGACGCCGACAACGGGGCGATACGCGTGTTACCGTACCCAAAGGCGAGCCAAGTGGTGGGCCACGTGGCGCGCGCACGTGAGTACGAGCATTCGGCCGATGAGTTGAACGCGTTGGCGTTGAGACGGTGGACGCGAATGGACGGAGCTCCGAGTGAACTCGACGATGAACTCGCGGATGAGTTCGAAGCGGAGTGGCGTCACGCGTTCAGGCGGGTCAAGACGATGACGATGCGCGCCGGGGACGTGCTGTTCATGTCCGACAGGGTGCTGCACTGCTCGGGGCCGAACGCGAGCGACAAGGTGCGGCGCGCGTGGATGCCGCAGTTCTCCTCGGGGCCGGTGGTGGACGCGAAAGGGGCGCCGGTGGCGGTGGCGAGGGACATGGCTTTCAACATCGGATATCACCGGAGGGAAACGGCGTGGCGGGAGAAAATGGACGCAACGCGCGAGCAGCGTATAGCTGAGCGGGAGGCGGAGGCGACTCGGAAGATGGAGGCTGAGCTGAGGGCGAAGGCGAAAGAAAACGCGCAGCCTCCGGAGAAGGAACAGCCGCTGAGGCGACAGCTCATCGACGAGTTAGAGACTGTGCGTTAGACTCCGCGTTGGACTGAAACGCTGAGCTGAGTGCGGAGCTCGAGAAGGCGACGGAGTTGCGGAACGAGCTGGACGATGTGCGCAGAGAAAGGCGTGGTTTAGAGGCTGAGTGGGATGGACTAGTTAAGACTCTAACGCTTAAATGACACGGTGCTACGTATGGGAACGCACTCACGCGTTGACGCCGCGGAGGCGCAATTCCCCGTTTTTAAGTGATTGCAGGTACGCCTCCTCCCCTTTCGTCCCTGGGTCCATCGAAGCCTCCATGGACAGCACCGCCGCCGCGTGATACGAACCGCCGCGCTCCGCTCTGAGAACGTCGTTGGGCACCGGAGTCGCGTCGGATTCCCTCAGGAACGCCAAGGCGGAGTCGAGGCACCCTTTCCCGTCCTTCACCCTCGCCTGCATGTCCCGGACCACGTGCGTGAGCCCCCCTTCCTTCTCGAAGCTCAAGCGCACGAGCTCGGCGGCGTCCACGACGCCGCGGCGCTTCGCGTCGCCGCACATCTCAACCGGCGAGGCTCTTCGAGTCGAGGACTGGTACGCGGCCAAATCGGCATCCGTCATCACTCCAAACGCCGCGCCGAGCCGGTTGGTATCCTCGACCGTTTTCAGCCGTTCTTTCTGCGCCTCCGCGACGACGAAGAGCGCGCCGTCGAGCTCGCCCCACCGGTTCACCGCCCTTCTGGTTTCCAACGGCAGTCCGCCGAGATCGCGGCTCGCGAACGCCCGGTCCGCCAGGTCACTTCCCGTATTTTTCTTGATCGATTTGACAAGCGCGATGGATTCATCCGCGTTTGGGTCCCTCAGCGCCTCGGGGCGCCAGTCCAGCTTCTCCGCGAGCCGTCGCAGACCTTCGTGTTCGTCCGATTTGGCCACGAGCACGACGTCGAAGTTGTTGACGAAGCGTTGGGTGATCTTGGCTAAAAGCGATTTTGCGAGATCGTACCGGGCGGATAACTTTCCGTTGTCTACGGTGGTGAGCACCCCCGCGAGTGTGGCGTGCGGTGAGTCGTTCGCGACGCGACGCTCCACCTCCTCGGCGACCGTATCGACAAACTGGAAAGCCTCCAGCGCCTCCTTCGCGCCCACGCCCGACAGATCGTCGTTCACGGAAGAAGAGTCTCTCTCGGCGGAAGAAGAGTCTTTTCCGAGTCGACCGAGCCTCGCAGTCAAGGCGGCCGCGGCGTCGGGGCTCTCGAGCTCCCCGGCGAACAGGAGCGCCCTCGTCTGCGGGAATAGCCGGGCGCCTTCCCCAGAAGGGAACCCCGGGGTCTTCTGAAGCACCGTGGTGAGCTCGCGGTCGATGAACAGGTCTTCGTCACTTGAGTGCGCATCGATCCACTCGCCCACTCGGTGTGCTACGGGATCTCGCACGGATGTCAAAACCACTAAGTCGCATTGGCGTTCGTTGAGGTCCGCCTTGAGCGCGGACACGAACTTCTCCATGGTGAGTAGCCCTGGTGCGTCGGTACCGTGCGACACGGTGAACGCGCCCCTGTGCCCCGCGTCGATGGCTCGAAGCAGTGGTTCCCGGATCGTTCGGGAGAGTCTGGCTCGGAAAGAGCCGTCGCCGGATGACTCGGTGAAGTCAAAGTCTTTTGGCAGCGATGGTACCTGTAGGAACTGGGGGACGCCGTACTTGACCTCGACGTTCCCGTCGGGTCGCCACTCTTTATTGGCGGCGACGCCGGTGATTCGCTGGAGGTCGCGGACCGTCTCCTCGAGTTCGAGTGATCCGGAGT
>Ga0115572_10005065_pt1 | contig 10180 bp, 12 predicted proteins | sample COGITO_mtgs_1206_FD_88681 | JGI IMG/M metagenome (GOLD analysis project Ga0115572, IMG submission 88681) | Pelagic marine microbial communities from North Sea - COGITO_mtgs_120607 | ecosystem: Environmental > Aquatic > Marine > Epipelagic | place: Germany:Helgoland, sampling site Kabeltonne... | reverse complement strand
GGTGAATCAGGCGATCGCGAACGGTGTGATCACGAAAGTGAGCGCTGAGGGCACCGTGTGCGTGTACGTGAGCGAATCAACACAGGTGATCCTCGACGTGTCTGGTGTCTTCCCAACAGAGTCAGATCTGAAGGAGATGTGGAGGCCCCGGTGATGCGAATGGAGTTCCTCCACACCGACATCAAGCGGCCGCTGCTCTTCGGCCATTTTCGTGACCTGCAGCGCGCGAATTAGTAAGTTCGGTGACCGCAATAAGCACTTCAGTAACGGCAGCCTCGTTGCATGATTATTGATTTGACAGAGAGTAAACCGATATTGAGAACGGCGTCACCGAACTACGCGTATTTTCGACGTGTCAACCGCCCGTAACGTCAACGAACCCAGGTGGGAGTATTGTTTGGCTATGACCGCACCAGCAGATGGGCGCTCCGCTCGACGGGAACGCAACCGGGACGCAGTTTTGGATGCGCTGGTGGAGCTCACGACCGAAGGGCTTGACGATCCGTCGATTGATGACATCGCCGACCGAGCTGGCGTGTCGTACCGGTCCGTGTACCGCTATTTCAGGGACCGCTCCGAGATGATGGACGAGGCCACCGATCGAGCGGTGGCGTGGATTAAGCCGCTCGTGATCAAAGCGGTCGGGGTTGCGAAGCCAACCGACCCGCTCGATCATCGGATCGACGCAATCGTCGATGCCCGCGTCGAGCTTTACTTTCAGATCGCCGACATGTTGCGCAACGTGACGGCGCGGTCGTTCTCGAACCGTAAGGTCCACGAGCACCGACAGGACGTGCGTCGGATCTCGCGGAGTCAAATGTACGAAATGTTCGGAACCGAACTCAAGAACTTCACGCCTCAGGAGGGCGAGCTGCGTATCACAGCGATCACCCAGGTAATGGGTTTCGAGGCAATCGACTACGTCGTGCACGAGCGCAACCACTCGCGCGAAGAGCTCGAACGGTACCTACGTGGCGGGCTCCGTGCCGCGCTAACCGTTCCCGAAGTCGGCACCTGACAGTTCACGTTCTGCGTTGACGATTGCGTCGACAATTCGCGCGGCGACTACCTCGGGCGCCAACCCCTCGGGCATCCCCGGTGCGGTGCCGTGGAGGGGACGTGTTGCCAGGCCTGTCTCGGTGTGCGGTGGACGGGCATCGATGACCCGAATCTTTTTGCGCCGCCATTCCTTCGCAAGGGCAAGGGTTGCCGCTGATACCGCCGCCTTTGAGGCAGAGTACGCCGCCATCGCCGGCATCGGCGTCTCGGCGACGACGCCGGAGAGGTTGACGAAGAATCCGTTCGACTCCTCGAGCATCGGCGCCACACGCTTAGCAAGCCAAAGCGGGCCCATCGTGTTCGTAAGCAAGAGTTCCTCGATTGTGACGTCATCGGTGTCGACCAGGTCGCCGAACGCAACGATTCCGGCGGCAATCACGACACCGTCGAGACGATGGTGTCGTGATTTCACGTATGCAACGAGTTCATCTCCAGCTGTCGAGTCACGAAGATCGAGTTTGACGTCGGCGCCGAGGGAACGACTTGCGGTGATCACCGTCGAATTGCGACGGCGCAGCGCTTCGGTGATCGGTTGACCCAAGCCTCCTGTTCCGCCAACGACGACGACGACCTGCCCATTTAAGTTTCCCACCTCGTAATCCTCTCTCGCGGCGGCCTGCAATGTCGGGTCGACCGCAATCAAGTGACTGATGCCTCCCGGTGCGGGCGGCGGTGGAGAACCTTACTGGTGGCGATGTCGAGTGGGGTCAGTCTTCGGCCGACGGCGCGACGAGCGTTGTCACAGCAGCGACGGTGGTTGGCGTGGTCGTTTCGTTCGGCACTGCAACGGTCGTCGTAGCGGCGACGGTTGTCGTCGTGGTCGGAGGCTTCGTGGTGGCCACCTGCGTGGTCGTCGTCTCTGGGACGGTTGTCGTGGTCTCAGGCGGAAGCGTGGTGGTGGTCGTCGTGACCGACGGGTCGGGGTAGTCGAACGACGGAAGTGACTCGCGTTCGGAGACGTTCTCGGGCTCGTCGTCGCCGTTCCACACCAGGATTCGGTCACCGATCGAGATGGTGTCCTGGAAGTACTCGGAGATGTGCATTGGAATCCGCACGCATCCGTGCGACGCCGGTTCGAGGGGAACGTTTTCGGCGCCGTGGACGGCGATGCCGTAGTTGAAATAGACGGGGTCCCACATGCCGCCGAGCGGGCTAACGCGTTTGCCTTCGACCTTACGCTTGTACGTGAACACGCCTCCGGGTGTCTTTGCGAGCGCGCACACCGCCTTGGTGATGGGCTCTTCCAATTCACGTCCCTGTGCATCGGTGTCGTACGTGGCCTCTTCGCAGTATTCGGCCGGCTCGCCGGTTGCGTCGAGTTCACCGGTCGAAATGTGCGAGATGAGAACGGGCGTGTCGCGCTGGAAGACGATCATCACCTGCTCGTCGAGATACACCTCGGTATGGTCGGCCTGACCATTGGTGGGACGACGAGGTGTAATTGAGACATCCCTCATTAGTTGTTCCCACATTGCCTGGTCGACGCGGCCGGTTGCTTCGCTGCGGGGAGTGCCGACGATGATCTTTTCGAAAGCCCATACCGCTTGAGTAGTCATCAGACCGAAGATGCCATCGGTTGGCCCGGGGTCGAATCCGAGCTCAACTAGCCGGTTCTGTAACTGGCGCACCTCGTCGCCCTGGACGCCCCGGGACAAAGTCTGGCTGAGCGGAGTGATTGGGGCTGGGGCTATGGACGTGGCCGTGGTCGCCGTCGGGTCGCTCACCGGTTGAGCGATCGTCGAAGCGGGCACGAACGGAGCGACGGTCTGCGACGGTGGTGCCGTCGGCGTCGAGTCCTCGTTGCCGGCGGCACCGACCACGCCTACGCCGACGATGGCCACGATCAGCCCAATCGCTGCGATGATCGGGGCGCGATTCGCTGCACCGGCATCGCCGGAGCGTGCACGAGTGGGCTTACGCGAGGAGACGGGGCGCTTCTTGTTGATGTCGGACATGTTACGGCTCGGCTCTGTTCACATCACGGCATTCGGGCGTCTTGCAGGCTGAAATGACGAACGTCACGTTGATAATTGCTTCGACGGAGCGCTGGTCCCGACGTATTGATGTGGTCCGCGCCCGCTCGTTTCCGCAGAACCAGGGTTGGATTCGTTCATCGACGGAGGCCGACTGCGAACGGCGCGGACTGCCACGTTGTGAGGCCAACCACCGGCTGATCGCGGCCGATACCGGACGTGACATGGGCACCCGACGAATCGGGTGCCCATGCGTTTGGGGGTGGGTTGAACGGTGAACCGGTGACGTCAGTTGGCGTCGGAGGCTGCCTTGATTGCAGGGGAGTCCGGCGCCGATCCGGTGCCGACGTTGATCTTGCGCTGCTTGGTCTTCTCGGCGACAGGGACTCGGAGGGTCAATACTCCGTCGGTGTAGTCGGCTTCGATGCCCTCGACGTCGAGGCCGTCCCCGAGGGTGACGTGGCGCCGGAACGTGCCGGTATGCCGCTCGGAGCGGTACACCTGATCGCCCTCGCAGCGCTGCCACGAACGCTCGCCGGTGACCGTGAGGACATTGCCCTCGACCGACACGTCGAGGCTGTCGGGGGCAATTCCGGGGAGGTCGAGGTGGACCCAGACGTCGCTGTCGCGGCGATACGCGTCCATTGGTATTTGGTTGGGGGTCGAGCTGACACTCCGTCCGGAGAATTGGTCGAAGAGGGCATCGAATTCACGGAAGGGGCTGTTCATAACGAGCATCGTTTGTCTCCTTGATTGTTGGTGTGCTGAGTCGAGTTGCGTGGCGCCGGAAATTCTGTCTGCAAGAACTTCCACTCTAGATGGCAGAAATCATGATAGCTAGCGAATAGTAATTCTGACAACCGACGACTAAGGATTAATTTTTACGGGTGGCACGTCCCGCTTGTGTTGATGTTGTGGCTGTTGGGACCGCCAGAAAGCAGCGCTAGCTCGAGGTTTTCGGCGTGGCAGGCGAGAGCGCTGCGGTGGTGTCATTTCTTGGCGATGCGGCCGCGCATGGCTGCGCTGGCGAGACCAAAGCTCACCATCATCACGGCGAGGATGGCGAGCAATCCGGCCCCGAGGTCCTCCCACACCCATCCCTCAGTGATCAGCGCTCGCAGCCCCTCGAGCACGTATGTGACGGGGTTGTACGTGGCAATAGTCGCCAACCACCCGGTCAACACCTCCTTAGGAAGGAAGCTCGTCGTGAGAAAAGCGAACGGGAAGAACAAGATGAAGCTTGAGTTCACCGCAGCGGGATTGCCCGTTTTTAGCGCGATGGCATACGGAAAGCCCGCGAATGCCAGCCCCCACAGCGCGCCGTAGACGAGGAACGCAAGGATGCCGAGAACTCCGGTCTTGAAGCTGATCCCGAGGAGCAACCCGAGTGCGGTGACCGGGACAGCGAGCATCATCACCGCCATTAGGTCAGCAGCCATTAGCCCCAACAGGAGTGCTGGTCGACGCACTGGGGTCAGGAGCAGTCGATCGAAATAGCCGTCCTGGATGTCGATCACTAGCGAACTCGCACGCGAGACGCCGGTTACGGCGAAGATGATCGCCACCGGGAGCTGGAAGGCCTTGAAGTCGAAATCCTGTCCTGCCAGCGCGGCGCCGCTCTCGGCGACGTCCTGTAACGCGCCGATGTTCACGACGAAGAAGAACACAGGCGTGATCAGCGCTGGGATGAAGAACTCCGGCTCCCGGAAAACACTGCGACAGGCGCGTCGAGCGATCGTCGCAAGATCGTGCAGGATCGTGGACCGGCGGGCGAGGGGCTTGTCCTCAATCCGGCGCGCCGTCATGGTGGGCGAGGTGTGGGTCATGATGCGGCCTCCCCGCTTGTTTCGGATGTCTGGTGACTGGCTGACAACTTGGCGCCCGTTACATTGAGGAAAACATCGTCGAGCGTCGGTGTGCGCAACGTCAGCGAGGTGACCCGATGGTTCGACTCGTTGAGGGCAACGGCGACACCCGAGATCGCTCCGGCGCCGTCGCTCGTCGACGCCGAGATCTCGTCGCCGTGAACCTCGACGCCCTCGATACCGTCGAGCGCGCGGACCGCCCCGGCTGCAGACTCTGGGTTGCCGTCGATCTTCGCGACGATCAGGTCGGTGCCGATCCGGCGCTTTAACTCGGTCGGCGTTCCCTCGGCTTTGAGCCGACCGCTTGCGATGATTCCCACGCGTCCGGCAAGCGCGTCGGCTTCCTCGAGGTACTGGGTCGTGAGAAAGATCGTCATGCCTTCTTGTTTGTTGAGGGTGCGTACCTCCTGCCATACGTCGTTGCGACTGACCGGGTCGAGGCCGGTTGTGGGCTCGTCGAGAAACAGAATCTGCGGCTTGTGGATCAGCGACATTGCGAGATCAAGGCGACGCCTCATCCCGCCTGAGTACGACTCCACCAAGTCGTCGATAGCGCTCCCGATGTCGACGAGATCGATCACGTCGTTTAGGCGTCGCCTAATGTTCAACTTCGATAGGCCGTACAACATCCCCTGAAGCTGCAGTAATTCTCGGCCGGTCTGCTTTGGGTCGAGCGACGCCTCCTGAAGTGCGACGCCGATCCTGAGTCGAATGTCGCCGGCTCGGGTGGCGACGTCGTAGCCAGCGACTGCGGCTGTGCCGCCCGTCGGCGTGATCAGTGTGCAGAGCACCTTCACCATGGTTGATTTGCCGGCACCGTTCGGGCCGAGAAATCCGTAGATTTCACCGGCCTCAACCCTGAGATCGACTCCGTTGACGGCGTGGTTGTCTCCGAATGAACGTCGGAGCCCCTGGGTGGTAATCGCTGCGGTCATGCAGCCTTAGCGTGCCAGCGGGGTGAGCCGAATCACTCGACTTTCGCGTAGTGATTTCACCTGGTGTTAGGCGTCGGGTAAGGGTGCAGGGGGGCTTGTCAGCAGCAGGAGGCGACGGTGTTCGCAAGTTGTTCGGCGTCACCGGTCTTGACGTACCATTCCCAGCGTGCGCCGTCGGGTGACGCGACCCAGGTCTCGGTTTTTTCCGCATAGCAGCACACCGTGTCGTCGACGCCAGTGGTCTCGATGCCTTTTTCGGTGAGGCGGGTCTCGGCGGCGATGACTTCAGCGGAAGCCCCGGTCTCGACGCCGAGGTGGTTGAGGTGGGCGAAGCCGTCGCCGACGGTGGCGTCGGGCCGCTCAAACAGGACGAGCTTGAGCGGCGGGTCAGTAATTGCGAAGTTCGCATAGCCAGGCCGGATCTTGGCGGGGTCGGTGTCGAACATCTTTGAGTAGAAGTCGACTGCGGCGTCAAGGTTGACGACGTTGAGAGCAAGTTGGAGGCGCATGACTGCACCGTACGCATCGTATTGATGAACGTCAATATTTATCGAAGGAAGCTCGTCTATTCGCCATCAAGCCGCAGCGGTCAGCGCGCCCTGAGCTCCAGGCGGTCGCGCTGGACGATTCGGTAGGTGCGATCCTGCTGTTCCAGCCAGCCGAGCCGAATGAAGCTCGCGATCGCCTTGTTGACGCGCTCGCGAGACGCACCGACCATCCCTGCGAGTTCCTCTTGCGTGACCGGCAACGTGAACTGATCTTCACCGTCTGCGAGCTCAAGGAGCCGCTTGGCAGTTCGGCCGGTGACGTCGAGGAACACCGAGTCGGCCAGCGCCTCGTCGGTCACGCGAATTCGTTGGGCCAACAACCTGGTCACGTTCCATAGCAACTTCGGATACTCGTCGAACATTGTCAACACCGGCTCGAATGGAATCTCGAGCACAGTGGTCGGCTCAAGTGCCCGGGCCATGGCCGACCGAGGCCCGTCATCGAGCATGCCCATTTCGCCGAACAGATCGTTGGGCTCCATTAGGGCAACAACGCTTTCGCGTCGGTCGATCGGATTAGCGATCGCAATCGCCAGGCGGCCGCGCACCACGAGGTAGAGCGCATCAGGGGGATCACCTTCGTTGAACAGGACGTCTCCGCGGATCAGGTGCCGCTCGTGGCCCGCGGTTGCGACGCCGCGAAGTGCATCGGGGTGTGCATCAGCGAAGAAGTCGGTGCGGGCAAGGATCTCTTCGTGGGCCATGACATGTGTCACGGTACTACCCTCAGCGGCCGTGGAGCGTGCCGAGACCCCAGATGACCCGACAACGAAGGGCGTTGCAACGCCCGCCACGGTGTGGACGATTGTTGTAGGCGGTGGGAGCGGTCGACGATTCGGGAGAGTCAAACAATACGAAGAGATCGGTCAGCGAAGAGTAATCGACATGTCCCGTGATGTCGCCGAGGCCTGTACCGACGGCGTCGTTCTCGTCGTGCCTGCTGCTGATGCGGCACGCGAAGGGGGGGTGGCCGGTGGCGGGACGCGTAGCGCCTCGGTTCGCGCAGGCCTTGCGGCGGTGCCCGCCTCGGTCGACGTGATCTGCGTGCACGACGCCGCTCGCCCGCTGGCTTCGCCGGACATCTATCGACGCGTGATTGATGCAGTGTTGACGGGTGCCGATGCCGCAGTCCCTGCCGTTGCGGTCACCGACACGATCAAGATGATCGACAGATCGATTGAGGTTGCTGGTGATCGGTGGGGTGATGTTGTCGAAACGCCGGACCGGGCTCGACTCGTTGCTGTCCAGACCCCGCAGGCATTCCGAGCTGACCGGCTGCGGGCGGCGCATGCATCGGGAATCGACGCGACCGATGACGCAGCACTCGTGGAGGCCGCAGGCTGTACTGTCGTCGTGGTTCGCGGCGACGCCAACAACCGCAAGATCACCGAACCAGGCGACCTCGATTGGGCCCGTCGTCAGTTTGCCGAGGAGGCCGACCGATGAACTCGAATGACCTGCGGGTCGGCCAGGGCTTCGATATCCATCGCTTCACCGACGATCCGGACAGAATTCTCGTGCTCGGAGGATGCGTGTTCGACGGCGAGCGTGGACTTGAGGGGCATAGCGATGCCGACGCAATCGCTCACGCGTGCAGCGACGCCCTGCTCGGCGCAGCGGGCCTGGGCGACATTGGAATGCATTTCCCTGACACCGATCCGGCCTGGAAGGGAGCGGATTCGCTTACTCTGTTGCAGCAAGTGGTCCGGTTGGTCGCGGCCGACGGCTGGGGCGTGGCGAACATTGACTGTGCCGTGGTTTGTGAGCGACCGAAGCTCGCCCCCCGACGCGACGAGATGCAGCAAACGCTCACTTCAATTGTCGGTGCCCCGGTAAGCGTCAAGGGAAATCGAGCTGAACGACTCGGCGCACTCGGGCGGAACGAGGGGATTGCGTGCTTTGCTACGGCGCTCCTCGTTAGAGGTAGCAGCGAAACGGAGTTGCGGTGAGTAAACAAAGTCCACGAGATAAGTCGGGCGGAGGATCGCGTTCCGGCAGTGGCCGGGGCGGCGCTCAACGTGGCGGCGGGCAGCGCAGCGGTGGACGGGGAAGTGGTGGTCAGGGCGGCAGCCAACGTGGCGGCGGGCGAACGGACCGCCCCACGGGTTCGGCCGGTGCGCCCAAAGGTCTCGGTGGCCGCCAGATCGAAGGGCGACAGGCGGTGCGCGAGATGCTGATTGCCGGCCGACGCAAAGTCCATGAGATCTGGATCAGCTCTGAACTGGAGGGTGATGCCGGCGTTGACGACATCGTCACAATTGCGAAGGCGCAGCGCGTTCCCGTGGTCTATATCGCAAGGAGTCGACTCGAGCGGGAGGCGCGGAGCGAAGCCCCGCAGGGGGTGTTGGCGACGGCGGCCGAGCTTCCCGAGGCTGACCTCGGATCCATGCTGCACGGCGATGGAACGGCCCCACCTTTCCTCGTCGCGGTGGACGGCGTTACGGATCCGGGCAACCTCGGGGCAATCATCCGGAGCTGCGACGGAGCTGGTGTTAGCGGTGTGCTGCTCCCGCGCCACCGTGCCGTGCACGTCACGCCGACGGTTGCTAAGGCCGCAGCTGGTGCAGTGGAGTTTGTGCCGATCACGCTTGTGCCCGGCCTGCCAGCGGTTTTGAAAACGATGAAGGAGCACGGGATATGGGTTGTCGGGCTTGACGATTCGGCGGAGCGTGACTTGTTCGAACTAGGAGATCTTGCCGCCGAGCCCATCTGTCTCGTGCTCGGCGCCGAGGGTGCTGGACTTTCGCGGCTTACCCGTGACCGCTGTGACACTGTGGTGTCGATTCCGATGCTCGGCGGCGTCAGTTCGCTGAATGTTTCAGCGGCAGCAGCACTCTCCACGTATCAAGTAGCTCAGGTTCGTGCTCAACTGACTTAGGCCTTGAATATATGTCCGGTGTTGTGCGGTAGTCGGGAACGGCGAGCGAGGACGGGAGTCCCATTGTGTCTGAAGTCCTCAAGTGATCGTTCGGTTGGAGCGGCCTCGTTGTCGGGTGGGGCTCCGGTGGCAAAGACTGCGATTGCACTGGCGCTGATGGCGTCGCCAGCTGCGTTCGCTGCGTTGTGTTAAATCAACTCTGCTGCGCCAAGGCCAGGGTTGGTTTCGTGTGGTGGTGGCACTGGTTCGGAACGGGATATGTCGGAATTAGGCGTGACAACACCAGAACGTTCGGTCGCTACGCCGGTTACTACAGCCCGTCGTGCAACGTCGGCTGTTTGGGCTTTGGTGACCGGGTTTACGTTTCGTCGAACTGCCGACGAACGTAGATCATTAAGAATAGCCGCCTTGAGCTGACCTTGAGGAGGAACGTTGAGATCCTTGCCGAGACGCAACGGATGAGCGGTGAGTCGTCTTCACTGCCTGCACCGCCGGCTTCCAAGGGCGAAGCCGGCCTATTTGAATGAACGGGTACCGACATGCCCTAAATATCGGATCGTCGTGACGCTTTCGCTCGCTAGCCTGACGGACTTCGCCGGGTTAGCTCAGTTGGTAGAGCGCTTGACTTGTAATCATGAGGTGGCGAGTTCGATCCTCGCACCCGGCTCCATACTTCACTGGCGTCTACTAGCCTAACTGGCCCGTCTAAACGGTGTTCCGGTCACAGAAAGACTGTGGCGGGTCCGTTGCGCATCCGTTGGTCAATGACGTCGAATCAGCTGGCCGGGACGTTGAACGCCTGGCCGAGGCCGATAATCGTGTCTTTGCCTTTCACGGTGTTCCAACCGGTCACGCTGGCCAGGGCCGCAAAGCTCAGGTCCGAGTCGGTCAGGTTTGCGCCGGTCAGGTCCGCGTAGCCCAT
>Ga0115572_10005061_pt1 | contig 10182 bp, 12 predicted proteins | sample COGITO_mtgs_1206_FD_88681 | JGI IMG/M metagenome (GOLD analysis project Ga0115572, IMG submission 88681) | Pelagic marine microbial communities from North Sea - COGITO_mtgs_120607 | ecosystem: Environmental > Aquatic > Marine > Epipelagic | place: Germany:Helgoland, sampling site Kabeltonne... | reverse complement strand
TTTTTAAACCACTAAAACTAAAATCAAGCCCTGGCTTGTCAGTCATTGGCCGTGGAAATATAAATCGTTTAGGCTCACCTTGCTCAGCCAGTTTTGCTAAGCGAGGCCCGCCTGGGTAATCTAAGCCTAGAAGCTTTGCAGTTTTATCAAATGCTTCCCCTGCGGCGTCATCAACAGACTCCCCTAGTACTTCATATTGACCAATGCCTTCGACTTTAACCATCATGGTATGACCGCCTGAAACTAAAAGCGCAATAAATGGAAAGTCTGGTACATCTTCTTCAAGCATAGGAGCGAGTAAATGCCCTTCCATATGATGTACTGCAACGGCAGGAATTCCCCAACCATAAGCCAATGAGCGCCCAATTGAAGTACCAACAAGTAAAGCACCGACAAGGCCTGGTCCTGCGGTGTAGGCAATACCATCGAGATCTTCCGGACCACAACCGGCTTGAGCAAATGCTGCATCAATAAGCGGTAGCGTTTTTCGAACATGGTCACGGGAAGCTAATTCAGGAACTACTCCTCCATAATCAGCATGCACTTTTACTTGACTATATAATTGATGCGCAAGTAATCCTTGCTCATCATCATAAATAGCAATACCAGTCTCATCACATGATGACTCAATGCCTAAAATTCGCACTGCAACTTTCTCCTAACTAGTAGATTTACTAGGATTAATTTTATAACGTTAAACCAATGTTTGTTTGTCCATCAGCAATGGCATGCTGCTTAAGTGATTTTATACTTTGTGCTGTAACTCGTCCCATCTGCTCAACAAAATCAATCATTTCACTGAGTACTTCAATCTCATATTGCATAAGGGGATGTTCTCGCACCGTTTTGTTATCAGCAATTTCACCTTCAACTGTCAGTTGGTATTCAATAAAGCGTGCTACAGTTGCTTGCGATATTTTACTTATGCTAACGAACTCACTACTATTTTGTGCAATTAAACCATGCATTAAACCAAGTAAAGCGGTAGCAGCATCAATCGCTGGGTAGGTTCCAAACATGTCAAAGTCTGCTAACTCAGGCACATTCGGTTCAATTTTTTCAATTTGTTTTTCTAAATCAATTTTACTTTTAGGTAAAAGAATTTTTTCCCAGCATACATTAAGTGCACTGCGCAGCGTTGTTTCGTCACCAAACCCTGTCGCTTCACTAAATAAACCGTAATTTGGTAGCATTCTCTCAATAAGTGCTGCGGCTAGCACCGCTTGCTGTAAATAGTTAAGCTCTCGAATTCGCTGAAAATTATTCGCTTTAGTCATTCTTTGATGTCCTACAGGACCAACACATTTCAAATGTTGACCCATTATGCTCATTACAATTGGGGCACACCCAATCAGGAGCGGATTGTTGATCTTGCCTATAGTTTACCAATATTTCTCGTGCCTGGCGCTCTTTAATCGCATAAACCTGAACACGAACTTCAGTTTGTGCAATAGGTATTTCACCCGCAGCGCTTTGTAAAGACTCACCTAGCAATTGACAATTAACGTCATTAGCTAAAAGTAAACCTTTAACAATATTTGCCTCTACAGCATCCGCAGCACTATAAATGGTGAGCCATTGAAATGGATTATTCATTTGCTACTTTCCTATCATTTTATAAGCGAACTCTTTTACTTTCATTTACTTGATTGCTAGGCTAATGATGAAACCACTTGTTACTCAGGATCTCACTATGACCCTCACAACCCCTGGCTTGCTCTTTCCTGCAATATCATTGTTGCTGCTAGCCTATACAAACCGTTTTTTAGTATTAGCGCAATTAATTAGAGAACTAAATGCCCGTGAAGGGAAAACGATTCGCCCTCTTGTGGTAGAGCAAATAGCGAACCTCAGAAAGCGTATTAAACTTATAAGAACCATGCAAGTTTATGGTGTAGCCTCATTCTTAATGTGTACTATTTCGATGTTTGCATTATTTATTGAGTTTAAAACCGTTGGAGTAGCCCTCTTTGGTATCAGCCTAGGATGCTTAGCTTTGTCACTTTTGACGTCTTTGTATGAAATTCATATTTCCTGTGATGCCATAGAAATCGAGTTAAAGAATATTGAAAAAAAACCCCACAGCAAACAGGCAGACTAAAAAACAGACACTATACTCTATATGTGAATAATCAAACTTAAGGGTATTCATTTGAGTGACTTTTTATTTTCAAATGAGGTAATTCAAGAGGCCACATCTAATAGCGAGCCCGATTTCTGGGATGTTTTAGTTGTTGATGATGAAGATGATATTCATCAGGTAACCAAACTGGTTTTATCCGGATTTAAATTTGAGAATAAAGCTCTCAGGTTTCATCACGCATATTCTGCGCAAGAAGCTAAAAAATTATTGCAACAACACACTGACTTTTCTGTTGGTTTAATTGATGTCGTTATGGAAACCAGCCATGCGGGACTTGAGCTTATAAAGTTTATTCGCGAAGATATAAATAATCATGATATACGTTTAATCCTCAGAACAGGGCAACCCGGTGAAGCGCCTGAAGAAGCAGTCATTCGTGAATATGACATTAATGACTACAAGAACAAAACGGAACTAACCGCGATAAAAATGAAGACGCTACTTTATTCTGCGCTTCGAGCTCATAGAGATATTCAAATTATTGAGCGCCATAAAAAAGGGCTAGAAAGAATAATTAATGCATCAAGTTCATTTTTAATGTGTGGCAGTGTTAATGAATTTGCATCAACAATTTTAACTCATGTAAAAAATGTATTAGGCCTAGATGGAACCGAAATTTATTGCGCCGCGGCAGTAAACCAACAAGCATCTCCAGCAACTGACTTTGAGTTGCTTGCTGCCTCAGGAGTAAAGTCCCAACCAATGAATAGTGATATTCCTGAAAATGTAAAAACACTATTTATTGATGCGCATAATCGGAAATCTTCTTATAAAACAAATCACGACTATGTAGGCTACTTTTCTACTCAAGCAGGCCTTGAAGCCATGCTTTACATTCATAAGGGCTCTCAACTAGAAGGTACCGAGCACCAACTTTTAGAGTATTTTGCCAATAATATCGCCCTAGCTTACGATAATTTAAAACTACGTGAAATGGTAAAGGATTCTCAAAAAGAGCTATCTTATATTTTAGGTGAAGCCGTTGAAAAACGCTCTAAAGAAACCGGTTCCCACGTTAAAAGAGTTGCCTTATATAGCGAACTTTTAGGCAAGTTATACGGATTAAATAATTTTGAATGTGAAGTAATCAAACTGGCCTCCCCACTTCATGATATTGGCAAGATCAGCATTCCTGATAGCATTTTAAATAAACCCGGAAAACTGGATGCTGAAGAATGGAAAATCATGCAGACTCATGCTCAAATCGGCTACGATATTCTTAATAAGTCCAATAATGAAATTTTAAAATGCGGTTCACTTATCGCTTATCTTCATCATGAAAAGTGGGATGGCACTGGTTACCCTAATCAATTAAAAGGAGAAGATATACATATTACAGGACGCATTACTGCACTTGCTGATGTCTTTGATGCGCTTGGTAGCGAGCGATGCTACAAAAAAGCATGGTTAATGGATGACGTTGTTGCACTTATTAAAGAGCAAAGAGGTAAGCAGTTTGATCCTAAGCTAGTCGATTTATTTATTGAAAACTTACCGCTTTTTCTAAAGATAAATAAACAATACCCAGACTAATGGTTGTAACATTTGTGTAAAATAGCCTTTTCAAATTAGGTACAATGCATTAGTATCTATTAGGTTTATTTCAACTATGTTCGCCTCCGTGTGGCTTACTTATTACAAAGGACTATAAAAGTGAGATTTGAACAATTAGAACAATTTGTAGCGCTGGGTCAGCTAAGGCACTTTCGCCAAGCAGCTGAAACAACAAAAATTAGTACATCAGCGTTGACGCGCAGTATTCAAACGTTAGAAGATGAAATGGGTTACGAGCTAGTCAAACGCTCTACTCGTTCGGTAAAATTAACCACTGAGGGTGAATTATTTTTAGCCTATGCCCAAGCTGCCTTGAATGAACTTGAAGTAACTAAAAAGCGCCTATTTCAATCTATTAATGGTTGCTCTGATGAAAAGTTAGTAATTGGCTACACCAATAAAGCAAGTGCAATCGTACCCGTTTCTTGTGGGCAGTTTTTAGCACAATACCCCCATGTAAAAATTGAGATGCAACTTCAAGAGCCAAGTGAGTTGACGCGTAAGCTTCAGCTTGGGGAAATAGATATTAGTGTGTGCTCGCAAGCAATTAATAGCATTGGTACTGACATTCATTTACCTGATCAACTTATTTTATTTGTAGCTAAGACTCACCCATTAGCTGAAAAAAGTGATATTAGTAAACAAGATCTAATTGACTACCCAATGTATAGTTGTTTCTCACAGTCTAAGCAAATCCAAGCCATGTTAAACGAAGCCATTGAAGGGCTAAATAAAACACCATCAATTAAAGTGGGCAGCATAGAGCAAGTGATGGATGGTTTGTGTAAGTCAAATCACTTTGCAATTGCGAGTATCGAGCATGCTAATACAATCGCAGAGCATACCGGTTTGGTGCAATTGAAAACAAACAAGGATTTAACACAAGAACAACTGATTGTTAAAACAAGTCACCATGTTCCACAAGGTGACCATGTAAATCAGCTGCTTTCACTTATTAAAAAGACAGCGCTGTCTATTAGTGAGTAAACATAAATCAAAAGCCTGATTACTTCAGGCTTTTTTTGCTATTTCTTAATAGATTTAAGTTCGCTAAAACGACTTAATAGGCTAAACTGACTGCCCTTTCACCCTTAGTATGTAAAATGGTCCCCTATTTCATTTCAGATATCTATTTAGATGATATCGAAAAGCATGGTTATACAATAATCCACAACGCGGTCTCTAAGAACCTTATTGCGCAACTCATGCTTGATTGCTATAGAATAAATCCTGATTTTAGTATTGCGGGTATTGGTCGAAAAAATGACTTACACGTTGATAAAACTATCCGTAAAGATAAAACGTTTTGGTTTGATGCCAGCAGTGAGGCGCAAATTCATTACTTAGCGCTTATGGAAGAAATGAGAGTCGTGCTCAATCGTAGTTTTTTTCTAGGCCTATTCGATTACGAATGCCATTATGCTAAGTACCTTAATGGGGACTTTATAAAAAACACTATGATGCATTTAAGGGTCGTTCTAATCGTATCTTTACAACTGTTCTGTATTTAAACACTCCAGACAACGGCGGCGAATTAGTTATCTACAAACCTAAAAGCAAGCAAGTCGAAGTTAATATTAAACCTCAAGCAGGCACACTCGTTATGTTTGAAAGTGATCGTTTTATGCACGAAGTACTTCCTGCTGTCGATGATCGTTACTCTATTGCAGGGTGGTTTAGAATGAATACGTCGATCAGTGGGATTATTGATCCACCTCGTTAATATTAATTACTTTAAGTGCTAAGTGTTAAAGATGTTACTAACCCAATAAATATTACTAAACCGACATAATGGTTATTTAAAAATGCTTTAAAGCACCGCTCTCTTTGACGCTTATGGATTAACCATTGCTGGTAAAATAAAAAACCAGACGCAACACTCAATCCAAGCCAGTAGAAATGATTTAGTTGGTAAATAATACCAACAGCAACAAGTAACCCTATAAAGCAGCAATTTAGAAGAAATATAATCACCCTATCTGCAGAGCCAAACAAAATAGCTGTTGATTTAACCCCTATTTTCAAATCATCATCTCTATCAACCATTGCATACATTGTATCGTAAGCAACTGTCCAAATCACATTAGCGAAAAACAGTAACCATGCTGCAACTGGGACATAGCCACTACAGGCCATATATGCCATGGGTATTGCCCAACTAAACGCAGCTCCCAAGACCACTTGCGGTAAATGGGTAAAGCGCTTCATAAATGGGTAACTAAACGCTAATACAAGCGCACCTACCGAAAGCAAAATAGTTTGCCAACTTAGTAATAATACAAGCCCAAAAGCAATGGTAATCAACAATAAAAATAAGCTTAATGCTTCCCCACTACTCACAAGTCCAGCTGCTAGTGGTCGCTGAGCTGTACGCTTCACTGAGCCATCTATTTTACGATCAGCAAAGTCATTGATCACACACCCTGCACTGCGCATTACGAACACACCTAACGTAAAAACAACAAAATTTACTAAGCTAGGAACGCCTTGACTTGCAAGCCAAAGAGCCCAATAAGTTGGCCAAAGAAGCAGTAACGTTCCAATTGGCTTATCTGTTCGCATTAACTGCTTATAATAGGGTATATGTGCAATTTTTAATGAAGCAAGTTTCATTGGTATATAAAGGCCTTAGGTAAAAATATTTCACAAACCAAAAAGCGGCTTTGCGCTAGAGAAAAGACACTCCGACGCCCCCACAATGATCGTCCCTCATCTGTAGGTTGCTCTATCAATTGTTGTACTGGGTGATGCTCATCAAAGCAGGCGACTTCAATTTCAGTTCGTCTTAAATCAGGGTTTTGAAAAATGACATCACCTAACGGTTTATCGCCCAGTTCAAGTAATTGCTGCTGTTGCATACTCTTGGTTACTGGCAACCAGCTTTGTGCATAGACCATTGGCTGAGAATTACACCAAAGTATTACTTCGCGGTTTATGCCCTCTTTAAACTGACCATCGAGTAACGATTGTTGCTTAACATTTAACTTAAATACTTTTTCACTGAGCACTTGCACATGAAAGTTACAGCCGTGATGTTTTAATTTAGCCGTTAATGAATTAGGCTCAAGCAACCAATCTTTCTCATGATGAGTAAGCGGCGTAACAGTGGCACCATGCTGCCAATTAGCGTTCAATGGAAGAGGGAATGTAATCACGATAACTCTACTTAATAACAACCGAGTAAATGATACCACTCGCGGCTGTTATGAAAAAGTGATGATTAATGAATATAATAGCCTCTTCAGCCTGTATATTAATTGGTATTACGTATAAACTGTTAACCATGGCAGGAATATGAATTACTTTACTTAATATGAAAAAAACGCTCTACACAAGCATTTTACTCTCAACAATGTTATTTGGTTTACTAACAAGCTTTACTAGCCGTGCAGAGTCAAACGTCGGTTACTTTGGTTTTGAGCCTGATATAATTGCCAATTACATTGCTCAGAATAATAAAAAGCTAGGCTACGTTCGTTTGACTGTAGATTTAATGCTCAGTGATATGGCGAATATTGCTGTTGTAGAACACCACACGCCATTGCTACGTGATGCGATTATTGAAATCTTATCGAAAGAGCCTGAAGAAAATATTAAATCATTAACGGGCCGTGAAGAAATTCGTAAACGCTGCGCGCAAAGATTAAAAACCCTGCTCAAACAAGAAACAGGGCAAGAGATTATTCGTGAAGTGTTATTTACTAAATACCTTTATCATTAGTTTTTTTCGTTTTAAAAAATAATGAGGTAAAGGCATAAGCCATACCGCTGAGTAAGCCACCTAAGTGAGCCCAATTAGCCATACCTACAGGCAACATTTCAGCAAAACCCAAAATAAGCCAAATAAGCATAAAGCCAATGATCGCATTATTTACAAGTGCAGGTTGCTGCGGATTAAGGGCACTATATATCCAACTATATCCTAATAAACCATAAACTACGCCACTCAAACCACCAAAGTTAGGGCCTACCATTAAAAACTCAGCCCAATTACTAAACAAAGCGGTCACTAAAAATAAACCTATTAACGTACTTTTGCCTGCAAGCTTTTCAATACCATCGCCCAGTGATATCCACCAGATAATATTGAAAATTAAATGAATCGCGCTAAAGTGCACAATAGCAGGCGTCAACCACGTGAGCGGTTGATTAGGGTTAAATTGTAATACCCCATAAATAGACTCAAAACCACCGAGTAAGAAGGCAACATAAATTCCTACACATAATAAGGTGATAGTTTGGTTAAGCCAGCTGAGTGCTTTAAAGCGTTCTTTTAAATTAAGTGACTGACCTTGGTAACTCAGAGGAGATTGCGTGTTGCCAACTTGCCACGATGCATCTTGATAACGTGCATGGTTAGGGTTTTCAACAAACGCTTGCCATAAAGGTTTAGCCTGATGAAAGTGTTCAGGAGCAATACAAATAATCACATTTTGGCCATCACTTGAGCGTAATTCACCGCTAAGCCCTTGGCTTTTAATGTAGTCGATAAAACCTTGCGCTGCGCGTGGATTATTAATACTGCCAAGCTCTATCATTTTTCAACTAGCTCCGGTAACTGTACTTCCCACTGTGTAAAGCCGCCATCCATGCTATACACATCCTCAAACCCTTGCTCTGATAAGTAGTTAGCAGCACCTTGCGAACTCATACCGTGATAACAAACAATAATGATTGGCTGATCAAATTCTTTGTTCATCATAAATTCGCCAATATTAGTATTCGATAAATGCTCAGATCCGGGAATGTGGCCTGCTTGATATGAATTAGGATCACGAATATCTGCAATCACCACGTCTTCTTTATTAAGTAACTCTTGAGTTTGGCCGATTGAAATATGTTTAAATGCCATTGCTGCCTCTTAAAAATTAAATAAATCAATAAAAAAGGCGGCTTTAATCGCCACCTTTATTTAAACTAACTAAAATGAGATTAAGTTAATCCCAATTGAGGATAACTTTACCTGATTGGCCTGAAATCATCATATCAAAGCCTGCTTGGAAGTCATCAACTGAATACTGATGAGTAATGATTGGCTTTAGGTCTAAGCCTGATTGAATAAGGCTGGCCATTTTATACCAGGTTTCAAACATTTCGCGACCGTAAATACCTTTGATCACTAAGCCTTTAAAAATAACTTGGTTCCAATCAACCGCCATATCTGACGGTGGAATACCGAGCATGGCAATTTTACCACCATGGTTCATGTTATTTAGCATGGCGTTAAATGCCGATGGCACGCCTGACATTTCAAGACCAATATCAAAACCTTCAGTCATACCAAGGTCATTCATTACATCTTCAAGTTTTTCATTGGCGACATTTACGGCGCGAGTAGCCCCCATTTTGCGAGCTAAGTCTAAGCGGTACTCATTTACATCAGTGATGACTACATGGCGAGCACCTACGTGCTTAGCAACGGCAGCCGCCATGATACCAATAGGACCTGCACCAGTTATAAGTACGTCTTCACCCACTAAATCAAACGACAAAGCAGTATGAACGGCATTACCAAACGGGTCGAAAATTGATGCCAGCTCGTCGCTGATATTATCTGGAATTTTAAACGCATTAAATGCAGGGATCACTAAGTACTCAGCAAATGAGCCTTCTCTGTTCACACCTACACCTGTTGTGTTACGGCATAAATGTACGCGCCCGGCACGACAGTTACGGCAATGACCACAAGTAATATGGCCCTCACCTGAAACACGATCCCCTACATTGAAGCCGCGTACTTCTTGGCCCATATCGACCACTTCACCAACATATTCGTGGCCTACAACCATCGGCGTAGGAATCGTATTTTGTGCCCACTCATCCCATTTATAAATGTGTACGTCGGTGCCACAAATGGCCGTTTTACGAATTTTGATTAATAAATCGTTATGGCCTACTTCTGGCTTTGGCGCATCTGTCATCCAAATGCCCGGTTCTGCTTTTAATTTTGATAATGCTTTCATGATCACACACTCAATAAAAACCGCGGACATGCCGCGGTTTAATAATTAATTAGATAACACCCATTTCTTTACCGATGCGGGTAAAGGCTGAAATTGCCGTATCTAGCTGTTCAATGCTGTGTGCAGCTGAGATTTGCGTACGAATACGAGCCTGACCTTTTGGCACAACAGGGAATGAGAAACCAGTTACGTAAATACCTTCAGCAAGAAGTTTATCAGCCATGGCTGATGCAACTTTTGCATCCCCTAACATAACAGGGATGATCGCGTGATCTTTACCTGCGCAGGTAAAGCCTACTGCTTCCATTTGCTCGCGGAAGTACTTAGCATTTGACCACAACTTAGCACGCAGTTCACTGCCATCAGCTAGCATTTCAAGCACTTTAATTGAAGCTGTTACAATTGACGGCGCAAGTGAGTTTGAGAATAAATAAGGACGTGAGCGTTGACGTAACCATTCAACAATTTCTTTTTTACCCGAAGTGTAACCACCTGATGCACCACCAAGCGCTTTACCTAAAG
>Ga0115572_10005058_pt1 | contig 10186 bp, 8 predicted proteins | sample COGITO_mtgs_1206_FD_88681 | JGI IMG/M metagenome (GOLD analysis project Ga0115572, IMG submission 88681) | Pelagic marine microbial communities from North Sea - COGITO_mtgs_120607 | ecosystem: Environmental > Aquatic > Marine > Epipelagic | place: Germany:Helgoland, sampling site Kabeltonne... | reverse complement strand
TATTACGATATTGATACGTCCTTGGCACAACAAATTTTTAATGAACCCTACGCACAACGAATCATAAATATTTTTGATGGCCTTTCTGATGGATCTCAGATAAACAGTCAGTTGAATGATACCGTGGCTGTATTGATTGCACCCGGATTTTTGTCAGAACCCGACAATGAAAAATACTCAGAAATTTCTCAACTTTTTGAGCAAAACAGTTTATTAAGTTGGATACCAGAGATTCCCATGTACTTGTTTCATGGAGATGCTGATATAACGGTCCCTTATCAAAATACTATAGATACTTATGATGCTTTCCTGGCCTCTGGAACTTCGTCTGAGATCATTACATTGACCACTTTTGAAGGCGCAGATCATTATACTGGTTTTGTCCCGTATTTAGAAAGCTTTATGAATACAATTATGAAACTTGAGGGGAAATAAGTGAGTAATGATGCAAATAGAATGATTAAGAAATATGGATGAAGATTTAAAAGAAGATGAGATTCACGAAGTGCTTCCTGTCACTGGGATGTATGAAAATTGGTTTCTTGATTATGCTTCTTATGTAATTCTTGAAAGAGCGGTTCCTGCCATAGAGGATGGCTTAAAACCGGTGCAAAGAAGAATTTTGCATGCTATGAAAGAATTAGATGATGGTCGCTTCAATAAGGTGGCAAACATCATCGGAACGACTATGCAATTCCATCCTCACGGAGACGCCTCCATCGCAGATGCGATTGTAAACTTAGGCCAAAAAGATTTATTGATTGAAATGCAAGGCAACTGGGGTGATGTACGTACTGGCGATGGTGCTGCAGCCTCTAGGTACATTGAGGCACGCTTGTCAAAGTTTGCCTTAGATGTTATTTTTAATGCGCAGACTACCAGTTGGCAATTGTCCTATGATGGACGTAAAAAAGAACCAGTTACTTTTCCTGTCAAGTTTCCTTTATTACTTTCTCAAGGAGTAGAGGGTATTGCAGTGGGACTTTCAACCAAAATGTTACCCCATAATTTTATAGAGTTGCTCAATGGCTGTATCAGCATTTTAAAAGGAAGATCTGCAAAGTTATTCCCTGATTTCCAAACAGGAGGCAAAATAGATGTATCGGATTATAATGATGGCCATAGAGGGGGCAAGGTCCGTGTTAGAGCGGTCATAGAAGAGGATGACAGTAAAACCTTATTGATCAAAGAAATCCCCTATGGCACGACTACCTCGTCGCTGATTGACTCCATCGTGAAGGCCAATGACAAAGGAAAAATAAAAATCAAACAAGTCATTGATAATACCGCAGCGGAAATTGAGATTAAAATTGTGTTGGCCAGTGGTGTGTCCCCCAATATCACGATTGATGCTTTATACGCCTTTACTGATTGTGAGGTATCTATCTCACCCAATGCCTGTATCATTATCGCAGATAAGCCCCATTTTGTTGGGATCAAAGAAATCCTTAAGCACAGTGTGGACCAAACGGGAGATCTTTTGAAGCAAGAATTAGAAATACAAAAAAATGAGCTCCTTGAAAAGATTTTATTTTCTTCTCTAGAAAAAATATTTATTGAAAATAAGATTTATAGGGATATTGAGGAAGCTGAAACATGGGAAGCCGTACTTCAAGCGATTGACCAGGGTTTAATCCCCTTTAAATTGGAATTTTATCGCCAGATTACTGAGGAAGATTTGGTTCGTCTGACGGAGATTAAAATCAAAAGAATCTCAAAGTTTGATGCTTTTAAGGCAGATGAATTGATGAATAAGCTTCAAGAGGAACTCAAGCAGACGCTTTACAACCTAGATCATTTGACTGAATTTACTATCTCGTATTATCTGCGGTTACTCGAGAAATACGGTAAGGGAAAAGAACGAAAGACTGAAATTGCAAATTTTGATACCATTAAAGCCGCTTTTGTAGCAGCTAACAATGCTAAGCTTTATGTAAACAGGCAGGAAGGTTTTATAGGGATGAGTCTTAAGAAAGACGAATTCATCTCTGAATGTTCAGACATTGATGAAGTCATTGTTTTTAGAAATGACGGGGTCTGTGTGGTTAGCCGAATTCAGGATAAATTTTTTGTGGGCAAAGAGATCATCCATGTCGCTGTTTATAAGAAAGGAGACGAGCGCATGGTGTACAATATGATCTATAAAGACGGATCTTCAGGTAGATCTATGATAAAGCGATTCAATATACTGAGTGTAACCCGAGACAAGGAGTATCGTTTGGTCAAAGATGCGAGGGGATCTAAGGTAGTGTATTTTACGGCTAATCCCAATGGAGAGGCAGAGGTAGTCACCGTGAATTTGACTGCGGCGAGTACGGCGAGAAAGAAAGTTTTTGACATTGATTTTGCAGATTATGAAATCAAAGGTCGCTTGGCATCTGGAAACATAGTGACTAAGTATTCTGTTAGAAAGGTGCAGTTGAAAACGGCAGGGACATCTACTTTGGGTGGACTAGATATTTGGTATGATGAAGTGATTGGTCGTTTAAATAGGGACGAGAGGGGTCTGTATTTAGGTAATTTCAAAGCAGAAGATTTGATCATTGTTTTTTATTATGACGGTCATTATGAGTTGACCACATTTGAAATGAGTAATCGTTATGAATCTAAAAATATATGCCATTTGACTAAATTTATACCTGAGGCTATCATTACAGGTATCTATCAAGAAGGTAGTACCAAAGCTTTTTTTATCAAAAGATTTAAAATAGAGACTGTTAAAACACAAAAACCTTTTTTCTTCATCTCTGAGACCAAAAATTCAAAATTGTATTTTGCTAGTGATGCGGTAAAAGTAGAAGCCTCTGTGACGTACAAGGAGAAAAAGAAAAAGATACAGAAAATTTTAAATTTAGATACTTTAATAGATGTCAAAGGTAGGAAAGCTTTGGGAAATAAATTTCCCTTACAAAATGTAGTCAAAATTGAAGCCGTTGTCAATGAGGGTGAGCTTGACAAACCTGAAAAGGAAGATATTGAATTATTAAAATCTTTTATTCAAGAAGAGGTAGAGCGTGAAGATAATCAAATAGGGTTATTTGATTAAAACGATCGGTAAAGAGGTACCTAATTATAAATACTTTAGCTTTGTTGGGAAATAACAAACAAATTAACCGGTTGTGAAAAAATGGTTTAAACGGATGTTTATTTCTTTGGGAATTGGATTATTATTCGTATTGTCTCTCAATATTTGGATAGTACTCAGTACCTCAGAACAAATATTTAAAGAGGAGGTTTGGCCACCTTCTCAAAGGGTGGGATTAGTGCTTGGTACTTCTCGATTTTCGGCGAAGGGGGTCAAAAATGGATTCTTTGAAGAGCGGATGAATGCTGCGGCCAAGCTCTTTGAGCTCGGGATTATAAGTCATATCCTGGTCAGTGGTGATAATAGGAGTATATACTACAACGAGCCTCGTGACATGCTTAACGCGTTGAAAGAAAGGGGTATTCCTGAAACAGCAGTTACTTTAGATTATGCTGGATTGCGAACTTTAGATTCGATAGTACGTTGTGCACAGATATTTGGACAATCCAATTTCATTATCATTACTCAAGAATTTCATTTATATCGGGCGCTGTTTATAGCTAATTATCATGGACTAAGAACCTATGGATTTTCACCAAGATCGGCTAGGGTATCGGTACCTATAAAAGTGAGGATGCGAGAACTGATCGCTCGTGTTTTGGCAGTTTTAGATCTTTATGTTTGGAACAAAAAACCTGAAATCATGGGTAATTTGAGTCCTATCTGAATAATGAATCAAGAAAAAATAAGTTTTTAATTTAAAATTATTGATGGGTTATTTTTTGATGTATTTTCGTAAGGATAAAAAAGGATAAACAATAGCATGTTAAAGGAATTTGAAGAATTACGTGAGGATGAAATTGATTTGATGTTAAGTGTTCCTATTCTCGTCTCTGTTTTGATTGCCGGTGCAGATGGTAACATTGATCAGAAAGAGAAAAAAGAGGCTATTTTGTTGGCGCATACCAAGCAGCAACATGTGACCAAGCAGTTAGCTGGCTATTATCAACTAGTCGGACATAATTTTGAAGAAAAATTACTTACTTGTATTGCAAAAACATCAGATGATTTAGAAATAAGGAATGGTGATATCACCCAAGAATTGAGAAAATTAAATTTGATTTTACCCAAACTGGATAAGCATTTTGCGATTATATTTTATGATAGTATCGAAGATTGGGCCAAGCGGATCGCAGAGGCCTCTGGAGGTATTTTGGGTTATATGTCAGTAACGTATGAGGAGGCTAAACTATTAACCCTGAAAATGATTCGCTCACCTCAATAAAATAGGAATCATTTATTTTTCATATCAAACTTAGAAGGTTTATTCTTAACGTTATTAAACTATATGCATCCCGCAGCTAGATTTTACGTTCTTAGGCCCCTCAGATTTCTCATGCTGATGTGGCTTTTTTTTTCGGTTAGTTTCTTTTTTAATATTGACTTCGGCTTTTTGGGTATTTTACCAAGGAGTTATTTTGGTATCATTGGAATATTTACGAGTCCATTGGTTCATGGAAATTTGAATCATATATCCTCCAACTCAGTACCCGTATTATTTTTGGGGACGATTCTTTATTTTTTTTATCCCAATATTGCTAGTAGGATATTTTTCCAATGCTATTTTTTTACCAACATCTTAGTTTGGTTTTTTGGAAGAACCTTTCTTCATATTGGCGCAAGTGGCTTGATTTATGGATTAGCTTTTTTTTTAATTTCCATTGGTTTTTTTGAGGGTAAATTTAGAGCACTGATTATTTCTATCGCAGTTCTGGCTGTTTATGGTAGTTTGGTTTATACTGTTTTTGATTTCAATCAAGCGATCAGTTGGGAATCCCATTTGTTTGGAGCTTTGGTAGGGGTAACATCTGCTTACAGCATTAAAAAGTACGGACATTTAGCCTAGCGATAGATATAGTTTTAGTATGCTTAATCAAGAATAAAAGAGCGTTGGATAGATTAATGATCCATTTCTCACTAATTTAAACTGTTGAGTGACGCCTCATGTATTGGTGAAAAAGGTGAAAGCGTTCTAGCAAGAATTAATAAGAAAACATTCGCGGATCCAGTCGCTAATATGAGGTGATAAACTGTAGGAAATTTGGGATTGTTGACAAATGCTATGCCAAGTGAATGGTACAAATAATGAATTTCCTCATAAAGGAAATTGAAAGTTATTATGATAGAGATCACGGAGACGAGAAGGATCAAATCAACTTTAAAATCTAATGAGTTAAGTTTTTGCGTTCAGAGAAAATCTCATGATAACTTCTACAAATAAAAAAACTAAAGCAAAAACTGATTGATAGGATATACAGAACGGATGTTATTAAGAGTTTTCATCACGATCACATGTATAATGTAATGCATAATTGACAGAAAAAATGAGACAATAAGAGGTTGGTACTCGATACCTTTTTTATTTTTCTTAAACAAAATAAAACCCAGCAAGCAGTGTTAGGATTGCTAGTCTTTCAAGAAGGAGGCGTGAAAATTCAAACAAGTTTAAATTTTCACACCAATAAATTATATCACGAGATAAATGACAATTTTTTTATAGAAATGTAAGAATTTTTCGTTGATTGAAAACTTAAAATGGTCTTAATCTTCCAATGAGTTTCTGCGTAGCTTTCCGATCTATTTTTCCGTTTTTGGTATATATGAATTTTCTTATATTCAACGTTTTTTTTGGCTTCTCGTAAGGATGTAGTGAGGAATAATCGAAGGTGGGCATCAATGCCCCCTCTAATAGAAGTACTACCTTTTGACCCAATACTTCATCGGGTAAGGAGGTAATGAGCAAGGGTTGATCGGTCTGCTTGTTTAGGTGATGTTCTATTTTCTCGGGATGAACCTTAAACCCACCCGAATTGATGACAAAATCTTGACGACCCAACAATTTAAATGTATTTTCATCAATTAATTCGACAATATCTTGGGTTTGTAGCCATTGATTTTTGGTGATTAAGCCTTTAATTTTAAGACAAGAGGAATCATTTTTAGAGATCTTTAAATGTCCTATTTTTTTAAAAAAAGGGAAGCCCAATCGCTTCACTGCGATGTGCGAAGCCGTCTCTGTCATGCCGTAGGTGGCGTATATGTGAGCAATTATTAAGGGGTCTGCTACGATTTTTTCCTCTAGTTGGGGATCCAATATTGCGCCGCCGATTAAGAGGTGATTAAAATCATTAAGATGACTTTTTAAATCCTTATAGAGCTTATTTAGCTGTAAGGGCACCATAGAGACAAGATCATATTTTGTATGATCTAAATCTAATATCCTTTCAGGAGCCAAGATATCGAGCTGACCTTGGTTGACATAAGCTCGTACGATCTGCATGGCCCCACCTATGAATTGTGGATGAATACACAGTAGGAAGCGAGCGTCAGGTTTTATGGAAAAATAGGACAAGGTGGTTTTGGCGCTCTGTATCAATTGATCTTTGCTTAAGGTTATTTTCTTGGGTGTCCCGGTTGATCCTGAGGTTTGAAATGAAAAATCAGTTCGACCTTCTTGTAAATTAGTAGCCATTTTTAGGATCCATAGCTCTTCTGAGGTCAAGGAGGTATAAAAATTATTTTTGGTTAAAAATGATCTAAAATCATTTTTATGTAGTTTTAAAGAAAGGCGTTTAAAGTGAATGCGCAATTTTTTTTGATTGTATCTGATAAGTATCGCGCCATAAATTTAGCTAATTATCATTTCTTGTTAGTGATTGCCCAACTTATGATTTATCAGCTTCTCTGATATAGCATTGGGTTTTAAAAAAAAGTATTCACATCTTTGTATTCCCATTGAATAGGAAGGAAAATATGGGATTGGGAAGCCATAAGGCCTTAGATATTACAAGAAAAAAAATGTTGACGCAATTAAAAAAAATAACCAAAATAACTTATGTATTAATGGCCTTTTTTTTGGTCATGATACTTGTCTTAGTTTATTGGAATGGATTATCAGGAACTGAAACCGGTTTAACGACACCCGTGACTTTAACGCCCAAGACAACGACAAAATTGTATAAATCATCACAGTTGACTCCTCAACAAGTTTCACCGAATCAGCAGATGTATAAGATAGAGGGATTGGTCTATTTTGAAGTCCGAGAAACAGAAACCAAGCCACTGGTGGTAGTGACTGATTTAGCAGAGATAACAGCTATAAATGCTATTTTCACCCTTGAAAGTAATGCGAAGGAGACCAATGTAACGGTAGCTGAGGGCTTGGTGAAAATCACGCAGAATAGAGATAATTACAAAGGAAACCGTACCTCTTTGAACATCAAACCGGGCCAAATTGGCCGCATAAAAGCCAATACTCGCGGGGTTATAAAAACGGTCAATAAGGATCCTAACTTTCTAGCATGGGCCAATCAAATCTTATTCTTTCAAAATACTCCACTCAGTGAAGTGGCTTCAGTGATGGAGCGGGTTTATGGTTATCAAGTCACATTTATAGACCAAACAGCTTACCAATGTCGCCTAAGTCGCAGTTATGAAGGGCAGACTCCCAAAGAAATTGCAGCAGCGATTGCCGAAGTATTTGGTTTTGATTATCAGATAGTGGACCAAACTATTACGTTTGCAGGGTCTTGTCTATAAGGATCAGGGAAACTTAGTAAATTTCTTGAAATCAGGAGATCGCTTTTCTAAAAAAGCATTTTTTCCTTCTTGCGCCTCTTCCATCATATAATACATTAGAGTTGCATCGCCAGCAAATTCCATTAACCCCCTTTGACCATCGAGCTCGGCATTGAGTCCACGTTTGATCATCCGAATGGCCATGGGGCTGCGTTTCATGATAATTTGACACCACTGTACAGTGATGGCCTCTAGCTCTTCCAATGGCACTACTTTATTGACCATGCCCATAGTCTCTGCTTCAGCTGCCGTGTATTGTTCACAGAGAAACCAGATTTCACGTGCCTTTTTTTGACCTACATGTCGTGCTAGGTAAGAGGATCCAAACCCACCATCAAAGCTGCCTACCTTTGGGCCCGTCTGGCCAAATTTAGCATGGTCAGCTGCAATGGTTAAATCGCAGACTACATGCAAGACATGTCCCCCACCGATGGCATAACCATTGACCATGGCGATGACCGGTTTTGGGATTTCACGAATTTTTTTGTGTAAATCCAGTACATTTAATCGAGGGACACCATTTTCACTGATATAACCACCGACGCCTTTGACATTTTGATCCCCACCTGAACAGAAGGCCTTATCTCCAATGCCTGTAAAGACCACTACGCCCACATCTTGTCGTTCTCGAGCGATGTCCATAGCATCCATCATCTCTATATTGGTTTCGGGTCTAAAGGCATTGTATACCTCGGGTCGATTGATGGTGATTTTAGCAATGCCATCGAAGAAATCAAACTTAATGTCTTCGTAGGACTTAATGGAGGTCCACTCAAATGAATTGGTAGTCATAAATGATTTTTTTTAATGCTTGAAAAACTTGTTTATTTATGGGATGATGGGTCTGAATTTCCAATAATTTTCCTTTGTCAGAAGATTCAAAAAAACGGATTAATATTGCATTTAATTCTGATGAATTTATACATTTTTCGTAGTAAAAACCTAAGTCCAAGGTGCTATGGCTTAGGTTTTTTTGATGTGGGGTTGTCAAAAATTTATCTTTTTCTGCTGGATTCAAGGCTTCGGGACCTGGGATCAAGTCAAAGATACCACCACCAAAATTATTAAATACGACGATTCTCATATGGGACAAATCCTCATTATGAAAAAAAGCATTGCGGTCATAGAGGAAACTTAAATCCCCCGTGAGCAGCAGAGACAATTGATCTGAAGATAGGGCATGACCTACTGCAGTACCATTGCTGCCATCAATACCACTGGTGCCGCGATTCGCCCAAACCTTAGTATTAGATGGTGCGATACCCAGGAAATTGGCATATCTCACAGGCATACTATTGCTGAGGTGTATTTGGATATCTTTAGGTACTTTTTTCAAGATCTCTTGCATGGCTGAAAATTCGCTAAAGGGGGCTTGGTATTGGGTGAGGAGTTTTGCCGTTTGGCGTTGGGCCACTTGCCAGTTATTAGTAAACACTTGGGATGACTGGCCTAGGTCGATGAGTTTATTCAATACCTGTTCTGGGTTGCCTTCTATCACACTCAAAAGACGCTGATAGGGGTCTTGTAGCTCAGGTTGGGGGTCGATATGCCATTGAATGGCTGCGCTTTTTCTTAAAAAAAGTTTAAGATTTTTTGAAATGATAGACTTCCCAAAGGTCAATACCAGATCAGGTATTAAATGGCCTTGGAGAGCCTTATTATTGAGAAAAAGCTCTTGGTGCTGAATCACATCTGTCAACGCGTGTCCGTTTGAAATGATGTCTGCTATGATCGGAATGCCTTGACTGGCCAAGCGGCGCAGTTGATTTTTACAATCTTCAGATAAAGTCCCTTGTCCAATGACGACGATTTTTTTGGTAGCCTTCGCCCAGTCATGTATCAACCCCTCACAATTGGCTTGCTTTTTAGCAATATAGCTCTTGATGATTTTAAAGTCTTGACTGAATGTAAGTTTTTGATTTTTATCTGGATAAAAGGGCTCCCTGAAAGGAAAATTTAAGTGCACAGGACGCCTGGACTGGGTGGCCAAATGGAAACTCTGCGCTATTTTGGTTTGATAGGCCCAACGCGCATCTTCAAAATCAAGGAAGGTGGGCATCTGAATAAATGCCTTGACAAATGATTGAAAAATATTTTGCTGTTGGATGGTCTGCCCATCCCATTGATCAATCCACTCTGAAGGTCGATCACCACTCATAATGATCAACGGAGTTCGACTGTAATAGGCTTCTGCAATCGCAGGACCATAGTTGAGCAAAGCTGTCCCAGAAGTACAACAAAGGATGACGGGTCTTTCGGTATGCTGTGCGATGCCCAAGGCAATGAATCCAGCGGACCTTTCATCCACCACCACACGGGTGCGAAGATGTGGATGCCTCGAAAAGCTAATACTCAAAGGAGCATTACGTGATCCTGGAGAAAATACCGCATTTCGTACGCCTAATTGATAATAAATTTCAGAAGTATCAAAATGGATTTGGTTCATGACTGAAATACAATTCTTTTCAAGGTTTGCATTTTTAATTGGGTCTCCTCAAATTCTTTTTCGGGATTAGAATTTTC